>ERZ773359.5048-NODE-5048-length-13026-cov-17.665330_pt1 | contig 13026 bp, 11 predicted proteins | sample MGYA00374955_ERZ773359 | MGnify/ENA primary metagenome ERZ773359 (study PRJEB29098, sample SAMN04486028) | biogas fermenter metagenome | study: EMG produced TPA metagenomics assembly of the Biogas fermentation microbial communities from Germany - Plant 4 DNA1...
AGATCCTGCTGTGTTAATTGCCAGCTCCCAAAAGATAATCAAGGAGTTAGGCTGGGAACCACGCTATAACACCCTGGAAAAAATTATTGAGACAGCTTGGAATTGGCATAAAAACCATCCTAATGGCTTTGAATCTTAACTAAACTAGGAATACACTTACTTATTAATAGGAATTATGGATTGGGCACTTAATTTTGGCTATAGTCTTCATTTAACTTAACAGAACCAATTAACTTAAAAGGAGGAAAAAATGGATAAATTATTTGCAAAGCTTTACGGGCATGATGAAAAAATTATTGAGCATCAAAAGAATAGATACAAAGAGATATTGAATAGATTCAAAGAATTATTTCCCCAAAGTACAGCTGAAATCCAATTTTTCAGTACACCAGGTCGTACAGAAGTAGGAGGTAATCATACTGATCACAATCATGGACGAGTGCTGGCAGCAGGAGTTAATCTAGATGCGGTAGCAGCTGCTGCTAAAACAGATGATTCTTTAATTACTGTATATTCAAAGGGTTATAAGGATGCTTTTGTAGTAGATACCAATGATCTTGACATTAAAGAGCAGGAAAAGGAGACTACATTTGCCCTTATTCGGGGAATTGCAGCTAGGTTCAAAGAACTGGGTTACAACATAGGCGGATTTAATGCCTATATCGCTAGTGATGTTTTAGGAGGGTCTGGTCTTAGCTCTTCAGCGTGTATTGAAGTATTGCTGGGGACTATTTTAAGTCATTTGTACAATGACGGCCAGATTGATGTACAGCAGCTAGCCATGATTGGTCAATATGCGGAGAATGTGTATTTTGGCAAGCCCTCCGGGTTAATGGATCAAATGGCGTGCGCTGTAGGTGGCTTTGTTACCATTGACTTTAAAGATCCAAAAAAACCTATAGTAAAAAAGATTGACTTTGATTTTGAAAGTCAAAATTATAGCTTACTAGTGGTAGATACAGGAGGAAGTCATGCAGATCTTACTGCTGATTATGCATCTATTCCTGCAGAAATGAAAGCTGTGGCTCAGGTTTTAGGCGCCCAGGTATGTAGAGAGTTGACCAAGGAACAAGTGATAGAAAATATTCCTTTAATTAGGCAAAAAGTAAATGACAGGGCGGTATTAAGGGCTCTTCATTTCTTAAATGAAAATGAAAGAGTGACTAAGCAAGTAGAGGCTCTAGAAGAAGGCAATTTTGACAAGTTTTTAAGCCTGGTAAAAAATTCAGGCAACAGCTCTTGGAAATGGCTGCAAAATTGTTATACAACTCATAATCCCTTAGAACAGGGTATTACACTAGCATTGGCCTTAACTGAAGATTTTATCGACAGTATAGGTAAGGGTGCATGCAGGGTTCATGGAGGAGGATTTGCAGGCACTATCCAGGTATTCTTGCCTACAGACAAGGTCAAGGAATATATAGATGAAATAGAGCCAATACTTGGAGAGGGTGCTGTAACAGTATTGAATATCAGGCCTGTTGGCACCATAAAGGTGGATTTGGATGAAGGTGATTTTTAAAGAAAAAAATATAAATAGCTAGAAAATATTAGCCAAATTAAAAGGATAGGCGAAAATAAAGCCTATCCTTTAAAATTATAAATATACTAACTTTGACTTACTTTGACCTTTAACCTATAATATAATCGAACCTAGTGGAAATAATATTTTTAGAAAATATATGAGAGAGGAGTGTTATAATGAGAGATTTGATTCCTTTTAGAAGAAGAAATGGATTCACCCCTGTAGATTTGTTTAGAGATTTCTTTGGTAGAGATATATGGGATGAGTTTTTTAACACCAGTATGCTGCCAGTAGGAATGACAGGAAGCTTTCGCGCGGACATAAAGGAAAATCAGAATGAGTATATAGTAGAAGCTGAGTTGCCAGGCTACAGCAAGGATGACATACAAATTGACCTAGTGGATGACAGATTGACTATTTCTGCTCGTAAGAATGAAGAAGTTAACGAAGAAAGAGATAATTACATTAGACGAGAGAGAAGGGTAGGACAGGTATCTAGGTCCTTCTGGGTAGCAGGAATTAAAAACGATGAAGTAAAAGCAGAATATGTAGATGGCTTGCTTAGAATTATCCTACCCAAGGACAATGAAGGCAATAGAAGAGGCAGAAGAATAGATATTAATTAATAATGGCTATTGATTCTTTCCTATCAATAGCCATTATGCAAAAATAACAACAAAGGTTGGCTAAAATAATTGGGTTAGATAAACAAAACGGATCTAATTGAACTGATCTTATTCAATTAGGTCCGTTTTTTGTTTAACAATTTTTTGTAGGGGTATTAATTAAGAAATAAACAAGGCTAAAGAAAGTCGTATTTATTTTATAGATTTTGAGAAAATAAATCAAAGGAGGGATAGACAGCATGAGAAAAAACCTAGTCTTTGATAAGGTGACCATAATAGGAGCTGGATATGTAGGGGCAACCATTGCTTACGCATTGATGATGGGAGGAACTACATCAGAAATTGCCATGGTAGACTTAAATGAAAAGAGGTTGGCTGGTGAAGTAATGGACCTCAATCACGGGGTGGTATTTGTTCCTCCGGTTAAGGTCTACGCTGGTACTTATGAGGACTGTAAAGACTCTAATATAGTGATTATTTCAGCAGGGGTAGGCCAAAAGCCAGGGGAAACTAGGATAGATCTGCTAAAAAGAAATATAGATGTGTTTAAAGATATAGTGCCAAAAGTAGTGGAAAAAAACGATAAATGCATCATCTTGGTAGTTACCAATCCAGTAGATATTTTAACTTATGCCACACTTAAAATTTCAGGTTTACCACCAAATCAGGTTATAGGTTCGGGAACTGTATTGGATAGCGCCAGATTTAAGTACCTAATAAGCCAGCATTGTAATGTAGCACCAGGAAATGTTCATGCATATATAATCGGAGAGCATGGGGATACTGAAGTACCTGCATGGAGTATAACCAATATAGCTAGTCTGCCAATTGAGGAGTTTTGCTTGCAGTGCAGCAAAGGCCGGGCCCATGAATGCAGGGAGATTATATTTAATGATGTAAAGAATGCAGCATATAAAATTATAGAAGGCAAAGGGGCTACATACTATGCCATTGGTTTAGCAGTTAGAAGAATAGTAGAGGCTATATTAAGGGACGAGAATTCTGTTCTTTCAGTATCCTCTTTAATGGAAGGCTATTATGGAGTAAGTGATGTATGTGTCAGCCTGCCCACCATAGTTAATGAAAAAGGAATTGCCAAAGTGCTGGAGCTGCCTTTAAGCGACCAAGAGATTAGGGCTTTCCAACATTCTGCCAATACCTTAAAAGGATTATTAAAAGAAGTAGGTTTTTAGGCCTTGACATTTTTTATAAATAAATAATAATATTTCTTAGCAATTAAATAATAAGTGTATAAGTCATATAGAAAGGTCTGAAAACATATGCCATTAAATATTGTACTGGTAGAACCAGAAATTCCACAAAATACAGGAAATATTGCCCGGACCTGTGCAGTTACAGGTTCCAGCTTGCACCTAGTTAAGCCTCTTGGGTTTTCGATAGATGACAAGCATCTAAAAAGAGCGGGCCTGGATTATTGGTATCTGCTAGATATTCACTATCACGAATCCTTGGACGACTTTTTTAAAAAATATCCGGAAGGTGATTTTTATTTTTCTACTACAAAAGCAAAGAGATTTTATACTGATGTGAAATACACTGAAAATAGTTTTCTTTTTTTCGGAAAGGAAACAGCGGGATTACCTGAAAGTTTGTTAAAAAAATATCAAGATCGTTGTATAAGAATTCCCATGCGCAGTCAGGCTAGATCCTTAAACTTATCTAATTCGGTAGCCATTATAGTGTACGAGGCTTTGAGGCAGCTAAATTTTCCAATATAGTTGCGATTTTATCTTGAAATACTATGTGATTTAATATACAATAAATGATGGTAGTATCACCACAAAATTCATAGTATTATTTGCTAAGTGTAATACTATGATAAAACATTAATTGATTATAACAAAGGCTTATATTTTATTAAATTACATATCTAAAAAGCAGGCCTTTGTTTATAAATTAACTATAATGCTGAGGGGTCAGCAAAAAAACAATTAAGGAGGAATTTACAAATGGCTGTAAAAGTTGCAATTAATGGTTTTGGAAGAATTGGAAGGAATGCTTTCAAAGTTGCAGTAGAAAAATACGCCGATAAAATGGAAATTGTAGCTATTAATGATTTAACTGATGCAAAAACATTAGCACATCTATTGGAATTTGACTCTCTATTTGGAAAATTTGAAGGAACTGTAGAAGTAAAAGATGATGCTCTAGTAGTAAATGGCAAAGAAGTTAAGATTTTTGCTGAAAGAGATCCTGCCAACTTACCATGGAAAGAACTAGGTGTAGAAATTGTAATTGAGAGTACAGGTATCTTTAGATCCAAAGAAACTGCTGGCAAACATATCGAAGCTGGTGCAAAGAAAGTTATCATTTCTGCTCCCGCAAAAAATGAAGATATTACCATTGTAATGGGAGTAAACGAAGATAAGTATGATCCTGCAAATCATCACATTATTTCAAATGCTTCCTGCACCACTAACTGTCTTGCACCTTTTGCAAAGGTTATTCATGAAAAGTTTGGAATAAATAAAGGTTTAATGACCACCGTTCACTCCTACACCAACGATCAGAGAATCCTTGACTTGCCTCATTCAGATTTAAGAAGAGCAAGAGCAGCTGCTGAATCCATTATTCCAACCACCACTGGTGCTGCTAAGGCTGTTGCTCTAGTTCTACCTGAACTAAAAGGTAAGCTAAATGGATTCGCAATGAGAGTTCCCACACCTACTGTATCAGTAGTTGACCTAGTAGTAGAACTGGCTAAACCTGCTACTGCTGAGGAAATCAACGCTGCTTTGAAGGAAGCTGCTGAAGGCCCAATGAAGGGTGTACTAGGATATGAGGAAAGACCTTTAGTATCCGTTGACTTTAAGAAAGATCCAAGATCCTCTATCATTGATGCCCCATCCACCATGGTTATTGGAGACAACATGGCAAAAATCGTTTCCTGGTATGACAATGAGTGGGGATATTCAAACAGAATCGTTGACCTAGTAAATTATATTGCTGAAAAAGGACTATAAAATATAGCTTAAAGATAAAAGTTGGGTATTAGAGGCTGGGTATCAGGACAAGTCAAGAGCTTGGCCTTGAACCCAGACTCTAATACTCTGATTTTTACCCTTTAAAATCATAAGGAGTGATTCTGGTGAATAAAAAGACCATTGAAGATATAAATCTAAAGAGTAAAAAAGTTTTAGTGCGTGTAGACTTTAACGTACCTCTTGATGAAAATAGAAACATCACCGATGATACAAGAATCAGGGCTGCTCTTCCTACCATTAAATATCTTTTAGATCAGCAAGCCAAGGTAGTTTTAATGTCCCATTTGGGAAGACCTAAAGGTCAGTTTAAGCCAGAGTTTAGCTTAAAGCCAGTTGCCAAAAGGCTATCAGAACTTCTTGGACAAGAGGTAACCATGGCCGAGGATGTAATTGGAGAAAGCGCTCAAAAGGCTGTAGCTGAAATGAAGGATGGAGATGTAGTTCTATTAGAAAACTTGCGTTTCCACAAGGAAGAGACAGACAATGATCCTGAGTTTGCAAAAGCATTAGCTAGCTTTGGTGAGGTTTATGTAAATGATGCCTTTGGTACCGCCCATAGAGCTCATGCTTCCACAGAGGGAGTTGCTCACCATCTACCTGCAGTAGCAGGATATCTAATCAAAAAAGAATTAGAAATTATGGGTAAAGCTTTGAGCAACCCAGAAAGACCTTTTGTAGCTATACTTGGCGGAGCCAAAGTTTCTGATAAGATAGGTGTTATAGAGAACTTAATCGAAAAAGTAGATACCCTGATAATTGGTGGTGGAATGGCCTATACCTTCTTTAAGGCTAGAGGCTATGAGATAGGAGATTCCTTGCTAGAAGCAGATAAGGTAGAACTAGCAAAATCCTTAGAAGAGAAAGCAAAGGCAAAAGGAGTTAAATTCCTATTACCTGTAGATAATGTGGTTGCTAAGGAATTTAAGGCCGATGCAGAGCATAAAGTTGTGCCAAGCAATGAGATACCAGCTGGATGGCAAGGATTGGATATTGGGCCTGAAACTCGAGAACTCTACGGTAAAGAGATAAAAAATGCAAAAACCGTAGTATGGAATGGGCCCATGGGTGTATTTGAGATGCCCGCTTTTGCTAAAGGGACCGAAGCAATTGCTCAATATATGAGCGAGTGTGAAGGAACCACAATCATAGGAGGCGGCGACTCTGCTGCAGCAGTAGAGCAGATGGGCTTTGCTGATAAGATGTCTCATATCTCTACTGGTGGTGGAGCTTCATTAGAGTTTTTAGAAGGAAAGGTACTTCCAGGAGTAGCTGCCCTTGATGATAAATAATATAATAAAATTCATTATCTATACCGCCCGGGGATTCCGAGCGGTATAATTAAGATGTAAGGAGAGTTAAAATGAGAAAGCCAATTATTGCGGGAAATTGGAAGATGAATAAAACACCATCTGAGGCAGTAGAGCTGGTAAATGAGTTAAAACCTTTGGTTAAAGATGCGGAGGCAGAAGTGGTGGTTTGTCCTCCCTTTGTTTGCTTACCTGCTGTAGCTCAAGCCTTAGAGGGTTCAAATATTGCTCTAGGTGCTCAAAATATGCACTTTGAGGAAAAAGGAGCCTTTACAGGAGAGATAGCACCTGGTATGCTTAAAGAGCTTGGAGTCAAGTATGTTATAATTGGTCACTCTGAGAGAAGGCAATACTTTGCTGAGACCGATGAAACTGTCAACAAAAAGGTTCATGCAGCTTTTGCTCATGATCTGACACCAATTGTATGCGTTGGTGAGACCCTGGAGGAGAGAGAACAGGGTGTTACTGAAAAGGTAGTAGAAAAGCAGACAAGAGCAGCATTAGCTGGGCTTAGCAAAGAAAATGCAGAAAAGACAGTTATTGCCTATGAGCCTGTATGGGCTATTGGAACAGGTAAAACTGCCACCAGTGAACAAGCCAATGAAGTTATTGCATTTATTCGTGGAATAATTGCCGATATGTTTGGAAAAGATGTAGCAGAAAAGGTTCGGATACAATATGGTGGTAGTATGAATGCAGGCAATGCATCAGAACTGATGGCAATGCCTGATATTGATGGTGGCTTAATAGGCGGAGCAAGCCTAAAAGCCGAAGACTTTTCAAAAGTTGTGCACTATAATAAATAAATTCTATGTGTTATGCATATTTTAAGGAGGAACTCATGGCCAAAAAGTTAACTGCCCTAATTATAATGGATGGCTTTGGATTAAGTGAAGCAAAAGAAGGAAATGCAGTGTATCAAGCACGCACACCTAATTTTGATAGGTATTGGGAAGAATACCCTCATGGAATAATACATGCTAGCGGATTAGATGTTGGACTTCCAGAAGGGCAGATGGGCAATTCTGAGGTAGGACATCTAAATTTAGGTGCTGGTAGAATAGTATATCAAGACTATACACGTGTCAGTAAAGCTATCAAAGATGGAGTATTCTTTAAAAACCAAGCACTGTTAAAGGCCATAGATAATGTAAAAGCCAATAATTCCAAGTTACATCTTATGGGGCTTGTATCAGATGGTGGCGTACACAGCCACATTGAGCATTTGTATGCTTTAGTAGAATTAGCAAAGCAAGAAGGTTTGGATCAGGTTTATATCCACTGCTTTATGGACGGTAGAGATGTGCCTCCAGCTAGTGGTAAGGACTATATCATAACTTTAGAAGAAAAATTACGCCAGCTTAACTTTGGAAAGATAGCTACCGTAATGGGCCGCTATTATTCCATGGACAGGGATAATCGTTGGGATAGAGTTAAGCTTGCTTATGATGCACTGGTGTTAGGGAAGGGTGTATTCGCCCAAAGTGCAACTGAAGCTATGGATCAGTCCTATAATGATAAAGTAACCGATGAGTTTGTAAAGCCTACGGTTGTATTGGAGGATGGCAAGCCCGTAGCTACCGTTGAAGAGAATGACTCTGTCATATTTTTCAACTTTAGACCTGATCGAGCTCGTGAGCTAACCCGAAGCTTTATAGAAGAAGATTTTAAAGGTTTTGTAAGGGATAAGGGATATTTCCCTGTAACCTTTGTATCTATGACCCAATATGATGCAACCTTTGAAAATATTCATATTGCCTTTTTACCCGAAGACTTGACTAGTACTTTTGGGGAATATATAAGTAGACATGGCAAGACACAGCTTCGTATAGCTGAAACAGAAAAATATGCCCACGTAACCTTCTTCTTCAATGGAGGAGTGGAAGTTCCCAACGAGGGTGAGGATCGTATACTGATTCCCTCTCCTAAAGTATCCACCTATGACCAAAAGCCTTCAATGAGCGCCTTTGAAGTAACTGATGAGGTTATAAGGCGCATAGAGTCAGGTAAATATGATGTGATAATTTTGAACTATGCTAACTGCGATATGGTAGGGCATACTGGAGTAATGGAAGCCGCTGTAGAAGCGGTAGAAGCTGTGGATACCTGCATAGGAAGAGTGGTAGAAGCTATTCGTAAGGTAGGAGGTAGCGTGATTGTTACAGCAGATCATGGTAATGCAGAAAAAATGATAGACCATGCTACCGGGGAACCACACACAGCTCACACCAGTAACCCTGTACCCTTTATCTTTATAGATGACAATATGAAGAATGTTACTATAAGAGAGGGTGGACGGTTAGCTGATGTCGCTCCTACCCTTCTAGATTTAATGGGGTTAGAAAAACCTGTAGAAATGACAGGTGAAAGCCTGATCATTAGACAGGAATAGATAAAAATTTAAGCTTAGAAAACGAAAGGAGAAAACAATATGATCATTGTTGATGTACTAGCTAGAGAGATTTTAGACTCTAGAGGAAACCCTACTGTTGAAGTAGAGGTATATTTAGAAAGCGGCGCTGTTGGCCGTGCAGCTGTTCCATCTGGAGCTTCAACTGGAGCTTTTGAGGCTGTTGAACTAAGAGATGGAGACAAGAGCAGATATTTAGGTAAAGGTGTACAAAAAGCCGTAGACAATGTTAATGAAATAATTGCTCCCGAGATCATAGGCATGAGCGCTCTTGATCAAGTGGGCATTGACAAACTTATGATTGAGTTAGATGGAACCCCAAACAAGAGTAAACTAGGTGCAAACGCTATCCTAGGAGTTTCTCTTGCAGTAGCTAAAGCAGCTGCTAATGGCTTAGGCATACCTCTATATCAGTACATCGGTGGGGTAAATGGTAAAGTATTGCCAGTACCCATGATGAACATCCTAAATGGTGGAGAACATGCTGATAACACCGTTGACATCCAGGAATTTATGATTATGCCAGTAGGAGCTAAGAGCTTTAGAGATGCCTTAAGAATGTGCGCTGAGGTTTTCCACAGCCTAAAAGCAGTTCTTAATGAAAAAGGCTATAGCACTGCTGTAGGTGACGAGGGTGGATTCGCTCCTGACCTAAAGACCAACGAAGAAGCTATCGAAGTTATCCTAGAGGCTGTAGAAAAAGCTGGTTATAAGCCTGGAGATGACATCAGAATTGCTATCGACGCAGCTGCTACCGAGCTTTACAACGAAGAAGATGGAAAATATCATTTCCCTGGTGAAGGAGTAGTTAGAACTGTTGAAGAATTAGTTGATTACTATGTAGATCTAGCTAATAAATACCCAATCATATCCTTAGAAGACGGTGTAGCTGAAGAAGATTGGGAAGGCTGGAAACTGTTAACTGAAAAACTAGGAGACAAGATCCAACTAGTAGGAGACGACCTATTTGTAACCAATACTGAGAGATTATCCAAGGGAATTGACATGGGAGTTGCCAACTCAATCCTTATCAAGGTTAACCAGATTGGTACCTTAACTGAAACCTTGGATGCTATTGAAATGGCAAATCGTGCAGGATATACTGCAGTTGTATCTCACCGCTCTGGTGAAACCGAAGATACAACAATTGCTGACCTAGTAGTTGCTGTAAATGCAGGTCAAATTAAGACTGGAGCTCCTTCCAGAACTGACCGTGTTGCAAAGTACAATCAATTGCTAAGAATCGAAGAAGAGCTTGGAGATCTAGCTCAATATCCAGGACTTAATGCATGGTTCAACCTAAAAAATAAATAATATAAATAATACAAAAGGAGAGGGTAACTCTCTCCTTTTGTATTATTTTCTTGATTTTAACATAGCCCTATGATACAATTATTTCATTGTAACCTTATGTTATCCACAGAGGGAGGGATATGAGAATGGGTACACTGGAGTTAATAGCTACCATTTTACTCGTTTTATTTGAATTATTTTTAATTATTGTAGTACTCCTTCAACCTGGAAAATCTGCTGGTTTATCAGCATCCTTGGGTGGGAGCGCGGAAACTTTCTTTGGGAAAAACAGGTCCAGAAGCTTAGAAGGAAGGCTTCAAAGACTTACCACTATTTCTGCTGCTGGTTTTATTATATTAGCAATATTGTTATCAATCCTGGATTAGTTTCAAAGAACGACCCTGAAAGGTCGTTTTTTATTTGCAAAAAAATTAAAAAATCTCTTAGGTGGTTATAATAATGGTTATAATACATAATAGACTAACTGATTCATAATGGCTATTCAAAGTTTGCTACTTCAATGAGTTGGACAAAACTAAGAACCAAGTCTTCTTAGGTAAATCATTGTAAGTCATTTATTTATAAAAATAGCCATTAATAATCATGAATAAGAATTGTCGAACTAGCACAATAAGTTAAATTAAGTATTAAAACGAATAGGAGGAAAGGTATTGGATATAAAAGATAAGATACTAGAGATATTAAGAGAAAAAAACACACCACCTTTGTTTCCCGATAAACTAATGGAAATTCTTGAAATATCAGATCAAGATAGATATATTTTTCTTAATATTTTAGATGATATGGTTGAAGACGGCAAGCTGGTCATGACCAGGAAAAAGAAGTATGCCCTCCCTGAAACTTTAGGTTTTTTAGTGGGACGTATACAGGGCAATCCAAAGGGGTTTGCCTTCTTCATACCTGATGATGAAAATGAAGAGGATGTATTTATTCCTGCAGAGAATCTCAACACTGCAATGCACAATGATAGAGTTATGATTCGAATTTTAAAAAATGGACATACTCCTACACGCTCTAGAGAAGGAGAAGTTTATAAGATACTGTCTAGAGCCAATAAAACTGTTGTTGGTACTTTCGAAAGAGATATGAATTTTGGATTCGTAATACCAGATGATCATAGAATCACCAATGATATCTTTGTTTCCAAAGACAATATGGCAGGTGCTGAAACAGGCCATAAGGTAGTGGTAGAGATACTCAGATGGCCAGATTTAAGGAGAAATCCAGAAGGCAGAATTATAGAAATATTAGGGCATAAGGATGATGCAGGCACCGATATATTATCCATTATTCGCCAGTTTAATCTTCCTGAGGAGTTTCCAGAGGAAGTTGAGGCTGTGGCTAAAAAGATACCGCAGAGTGTATCTCAAGATGAAATAGCCAAAAGAAAAGATTTAAGGCATTTAAAAACTTTTACCATAGATGGTGCAGATGCAAAGGATTTAGATGATGCAATATCTATTGAAAAGATGGAGAATGGCAACTTTAAACTGGGAGTTCATATAGCCGATGTAAATCACTATGTTTTTGCCAACAGTCCCATAGACAAAGAGGCATATGTTAGAGGAACCAGCGTTTATTTAGTGGATCGGGTAGTTCCTATGCTGCCCAAAGAACTTTCTAATGGTATCTGCAGTCTAAATCCTGGTGAAGATCGTCTAGCCATGTCTGTTATTATGGAGATTAATAGGCAAGGTAAAGTGGTGGATTTTACCATAGATGAAACCGTTATTAGAAGCCGCAAGAGAATGATATATGAGGAAGTAACCAAAATATTAGAAGAAAAGGATCCTGAACTTATGGGCGAGTATGAAGAATTTATTGAAGAATTGGAAATGGCTAAGGAACTATGTGAAATTCTAAATGCTCGCAGGGTAGAAAGGGGAAGCATAGATTTTAACCTGGTTGAAACCCAAATTATATTAGATGAGAATGGGAAACCTGTTGACATAAAACCAGTTGAGCGTGGAATATCCAATAGAATGATAGAAGAATTTATGTTAGTATGTAATGAGACCATAGCTGAATATATGTATTGGCAGGAACTCCCCTTTATGTATAGGGTTCACGAAGATCCTGATATAGAAAAAATGCTAGACTTTAATGAGTTTATTCATAATTTTGGTTACCATTTGAAAGGAATTGGAGATGGTATTCATCCCAAAGTACTACAAGAACTACTAGAAAACGTAAAGGGCAAGCCAGAAGAGGGGATTATCAGTGCTGTTATGCTTAGATCTTTGCAAAAAGCAAGATACAGCCATGAAAATCTAGGACACTTTGGGCTGGCTACCAAGAACTATTGTCATTTTACTGCTCCTATTAGGCGGTATCCTGATTTAATAATTCACCGCATTATTAAGGAATCCATACATGGTAAGTTAAATAAGAAGAGAATAAAGGAGCTAGAGGAAACACTACCCGGTATGGCAGATCATTGTTCAAAACGGGAGAGAGTAGCTGATGAAGCAGAGCGAGAAACTGACGACCTCAAAAAAGTTGAATTTATGCTGGATAAACTAGGTGAGGAGTTCGATGGTATTATTTCTGGCGTAACAAATTATGGGATATACGTCCAACTGCCTAATACTGTAGAAGGCTTGGTGCGAATAAGTACCATAGAAGATGATTATTATGTTTATAACGAAAAACACTATTGCCTAATAGGCGAAAGAACCAGGAGAATACTTAGACTAGGAGATTCCGTCAGAATCAAGGTGGCCAAGGTTGATTTGATTATGAGAAACATAGATTTTGTACTAGTTGAACCATAAATTGAGAGCTTGGTTAGTGTAAAATTACTCTGGGGAAAAAACAAACAAATAAAAGAAAAGAGTAT
>ERZ773359.5053-NODE-5053-length-13017-cov-5.576454_pt1 | contig 13017 bp, 13 predicted proteins | sample MGYA00374955_ERZ773359 | MGnify/ENA primary metagenome ERZ773359 (study PRJEB29098, sample SAMN04486028) | biogas fermenter metagenome | study: EMG produced TPA metagenomics assembly of the Biogas fermentation microbial communities from Germany - Plant 4 DNA1...
CAACCGTTCTTCGTATTCGGCTAATTCTTGCTCTTCTTTTTCTCTTGCCGCTTTCTGGATTTCGCTTAGACGGGCGTTTTCCGCAATTAGCATGTCGGCCTGTTCTTGTGTGATTTCAGTTAATTTTGTAAATCCGCCGCCCGCTCTGTGGCCCACGGTTTTACCGTTCTCCACCTCTACGACTATCGGGTTGTTCCAGTCTAGTGCATCAAGTAACCTGACCTTTTCGACGGCTAGTATACCTTTTACGTAGAGGGGATGTTGCCCCTTGGCCTTGTAGATGCAAGGTGTGTGGCCAGACAGTCCGCCGTAACCAAAAACCAATTTTTCCACCTCTTTGACCTCCTTCCATGCTTGCCGGGATTGCGGCTCCCGGCGGGCCGGATTGGATTTTTTTGGATATTGTTGACTTGATTATATCACGCTGACATGACGATGTCAATACATTTTGATAAAATAAATCCCCCCATATGCTGGGAGGGAAAAAGATTAAAATTTCTGACAATAGGAGGTGAGGCGAAAATGAGTGAGCAAAAGGTGACAGATTACCGCCCCACGCTAGCGGAAAGAAAACTGCTGGAAGTCCTGCTCAACCCGGAGTTCCGCACGGCGACGGTGACGGACATCTGTCAGCGTGCAGGTATCAGCCGCCAAACCTATTACAAAACGATAAAAAAGCCAGAATTTTTGGAACTTTACGAATCACAGTCCCGCGACCTGGTACGCGCGGCAGTTGGCCCGGTCATAAACGCTTTTGTGCGTGCCGCAAAAGAGGGGTCATACCCGCACGGCAAAGTCATCCTGGAGATGGCCGGATTATATACTGAGCCGAAGAAGGTAGAGCACCTGGGCGAGGGAGGGGGGCCGTTCCGTATTGTAGTGGAGGTATTGGACGAAGAGGCGAGCGTGGAATGAGGAAATTGCATCTCACCATCACCCCGCTGCAGAAAAAATTCATCGATTCACCGGCAAACATCACTCTCTTTGGCGGTGCGGCTGGCGGGGGGAAGTCATACGGCCTGCTGCTAAAACATTTCCTGTATTGCATGCGCTATCCGGGCGCAAAGTGTTTGCTCCTCCGCAAAACCTTCCCGGAGCTAAAGCGCTCCTTGATTCTGACCAGCCTTGAGCTCATTCCGCGCGAGCTTGGGAAGTACAACGATGCGGAGAAGGTGTGGCGCTTTGTGAACGGTTCACGGCTGGAATTCGGCTATTGTGAGAGCGAGGCCGACGTGACCAAGTATCAGTCCGCCGAGTACGACCGGATAGGTTTCGATGAGAGCACCCACTTTACCGAATATCAATTTCGCTACATGCTCTCCCGTAACCGGGGCGCCAACGATTTCCCCAAGGGCATGGACTTGGCGACAAACCCCGGAAACGTGGGGCACGTCTGGCACAAATCTCTTTTCATTGACTCTCACCCACCGTTCACTATTTGGGAGGACGAAAATGGGTTAACATATACATTCATTCCTGCGAAAGTCACTGATAACCCCTACCTTTTGGAAAAAGATCCGGATTACATACGCCGGTTGCAACAGCTTCCCGAGGCCGAGCGGCGAGCACTCATGGACGGTGACTGGGACGTATTTGCCGGGCAGTACTTTGCGTGCTGGCGGAGAGAGACGCACGTCGTTGACCCGTTCGTAATCCCCGACCACTGGAAACGATTTTTGGCGATGGACTACGGGCTGGACATGTGCGCGGTGTATGAAATAGCCGTGGATCAAACCAAAAGGCTATACGTGACGAAAGAGTTCTACCGGCCCGATCTCCCCATCCCGGAGGCGGCACAACAAATCCGGGAATGGATGACTCCGGGCGTTCACTTTTCTTATATTGTTGCCTCTCCTGACCTGTGGAACAGGCGGCAAGATACGGGACTTTCGGGCGAAGAGTTGTTTAGGCGGTACGGGCTGACCGGATTAGTCAAGGCAGATGACCGGCGCGTCCCTGGCTGGCAGGCGCTTCATTCTTACTTGCTCCTGCACGCGGACGAGCAGGGCGGAAAAGCGCCATGGCTGCAAGTTTTTTCAAACTGCACTAATTTAATCCGGACACTCCCGGCTTTGGTGCGAGACGAGCATGACCCAAATGATGTAGATGACGCTTGCGAGGACCACGGCCCAGAGGCGATTCGGTACGCGGTCATGTCACGCCCACCGCGCGCGATTACCACGGACGAGGCAAAGCGGCGCAAGCGGCGTCGGCAGCAGATGACGGCTCCCGGTATATCGGATATTACAGGCTATTAAGGAGGTTATGAGATGTACAGGGTTTATTGTGCGCATTGTAATGAGCACATTTACGACTACACAGAGTCAGATCTCCCTAAAATGGGCGATCCTTTTGACAATACCCCGTTCCGCGGCGTAAATGGATATCCAGACCCCGTGGGGTCGGCGCTATGCCCGGCGTGTGGCGATGTTTTAGCGACATATCTATATTTGCGTAGAGGCCCCGGTCATCTAGGCAGTTTCATGAAATTTGAACCGAAGGAGGAGGCGGCCTGTGTTAATACAAGAAACCCTGATCTCCCCACGCGGCAAAAAGGTATCCCGGACTAAAGAAATCACCGGTACGCTTAACCAGCATATCCTTACTCTCGACCGCGAGGGGTGGAAAATCGTCAAAATCAAAATACTTGGAGGGGGTGGTGACAATAGAGATGGACGACAAGACCCAGGAGGTGATGGGGCTATTTCGTGACGCCGAGGGGTATCGCAGACAATACGATCAAAAGGCGATAGAATATTATAAGCTTTACCGAGGCTATCGAAAACAACTCCCCGATGCGCTCAAAGGCCGGTCAAACCTACACATCCCGATGGTTTACGAGCATGTGGACACCTGGCGCAGCAGACTGCTTAAAAACTTTTTCGGTCCTGCCCGACCGTGGATCGAGTTTATCGCCCAACCCCGCGAGGGCGAAGAGGTGATGAACGCCAACGACCAAAAGGCGCGGATTGCAGCGGCGCTCATTGATATGCAGTTAGAAAAAAACAACGTGACCACCCTCTTCTACGACTGGTTTACGTGTCTTTTAGTGTTCCCGGCGGCGATTGCTTCGGTCGGTTGGAGAAAAGAGACGCGGAAGAGGAAGAAGAAAGAGCCGCTTACTTTTAATATATTCGGCATCCAGATCCCCACCTCAATCCTTCAGGTGGTTGAAAAGGAAGAGACGGTATGGGACGATAACGAGATCCAACTGGTGGACTTTTTTGATTTTTGGCCGGACCCGCGCGGCACGGATATTGATTCCTGCCGGTATGTGTTTCAGCGCGAATGGGTGACAAAGCCGGAGTTGCAAGCCAAACTAAACCTTTGGAAAGCAGCAGGAACAGGAACAGTTACCGAACCGGATTGGGAAGAACTGAAAGGGACGAGTGATCCGAACGAGGGCAGGTATGACCGGATGAGCGCCGTTGGCTTTGGCCCGACCGGAACCGAAAGTTCAGATGAAAAATTCCCAATGTATGAACTGCTCCATTACTGGACCGATGACGAGCACCGGATCATAGTCAACCGGCAGCAAACGGTCTTCCACGGAGACAATCCGTACTGGCACGGCAAAAAGCCTTTTATTCGCGGGACGTTTGAACCGCTCCCGAACGAGTTTTACGGAATGTCGGCGGTGGCGCTCATCGAGCATTTACAGCACGAGCTTAATACTACTAGGAACCAGAGGATTGACAATGTTTCATTGGTCCTGAACCGAATGTGGAAAGCCAGGGACGGGGCAGATATCGACGATTCGCAGCTTGTATCTAGACCACACGGGATTATCTGGGTGGCAAACATGGACGACATTATGCCTCTCGAAACCCCGGACGTGACGGCATCATCGTACAACGAGGAAGCGAAGATCCGCCAAGACGCCGAAAACGCCCTGGCCGTTCCCTCCGTGGTGCGTGGCGTGGATTCCCCTGCCAGAGAGACGGCGACCGAGGTGGCGACTAAAAGCAGTAACGCCTCGATTAGATTCGACACCAAGATGACTCTCTTTGAGGATATGGGCATCAAGAGACTTATTAACTTGATGGACCTCAATAATCAGCAGTTTTACACCAAACCCAGGCTAGTCAAGATATTTGATGAGGAACAGGCCATGTCCTGGCAAAAGGCAGACCCAACGGATATCATCGGCGAGTGGGATTATAGACCGGCGGGAGCGGCCACCGACCCGGCTAGCAACAAGGAGATTAGGCGGCAGCAGTTGATGCAGCTTGCCGAGTATGCCGCTAAGACCCAATCGCCTTATATCAAGCGCATGGAGATTGAGAAAGAATTAGTCCGCAGTTTTGACCTCCGCAATCCGGAGAAATTCGTTAAAACCGAAGAGGAATTACAACAAGAACAAATGCAGCAAATGATGGCCGTGCAACAACAAATAGAGCAGCAGGCGCAAGCGGAACAAGCCCAGGCCGAGCGGCAATTTGGGCAAGAGGTTGCGAAAAAGATCATAGAACAATCCATGCAAGGAGGTGGTGAGCAATTACTGACTACGAACGCAAGATAGCGGAAATGGCGATGACCGAGGGTTGGCAACTCTTAGTGAGCCGTATCCAAAACACATACATCAAGAGCCATATAGCGACGTTAGAGCGAAACAATTTCGAGAACCTTCTGGAAGTCGGGCGCGCACAAGGTGCAATCGGCGAACTGCGGAAGGTTCTTTCATTTGTGGAAAAATGCCAAAACAAAATTAAGGAGTGATTGATTACATGGGTATATTCGATGATGAGGCTGTTTTTGATTCCCTATCCCCTGAACACGAAGAGGCCCTGGACCAACAACTAGACGAACAGGAGGAAGGACAAAATCAAGAACCAGCCAGTCAAGAAGGCCCCGCAGAAGGCGAGGAAGGACAACCGGAAGGCCCGACCGCGACCGAGGGACAACCTTCGACCGAAAAACCGGACCCGTTGGCAAAGTTCACATCAGACTTTGCCTTAGCCAAGTCCTATGTCGAGATAAAAAAGGCGCTTGGCGAACCGAACGACCTAGAGAAATACAAGACTAGAGATGAATTAGGAGCGGCATACCTCGAAGCTGAACGGCGGCTTGGTAGCCGGGGGAAAGCCCCGACAACTACCGCGCCACAACCGGAAGATGACAGGTATAACACCCTCCAACAACAGCTTGCCCAGACCCAGAACATTATTAATCAAATCATTCCCCTCCTGGTTCAGCGGGCGCAAGCCCCGGAGAATACCCCGGAACCACAAATATCCAAAGAGGACCAGGAGTTCATCCAGAACATGGAGGAAATTTATCCTGGTTTTTCGCAGTACATGGAACGGATGATTATGGGGCTGGTCCGACCGCAACTCGAACCTATCCAGAAACTAGCGAACGAGTACGAACAACAGGTCAAATTCGTCCAAGGCTGGCAAGCTGTAGCAGCACGAAACACAGACTTCAAAGACTACATCCCGGAGATTAAGTTACAGATCCAACAGTTAGCGCAGGAGAATCCTGCGTTATTTAATGTGCTTCAACAACAGCCTGAAGCCCTCTATGAGTTTGTTTATGCCCGTGCTAAAGCCGGAAAAGCTGGAGAGATTCAGCAGCAAATAACGGCCGAAGTCAGTACCGCGCTACAACAAGCCACAGAGGAACAGGCGAAGCTCGAAGCGCAAAAGCAAGCGGCAGCGATGCCGAAACCTGGCGTAAAGACTACGCCAAAACAAAAAACAAGAGAAGAGATCGTCTTAGAAGAAATCCTCAGTACCGCACAAGGAGGGTGTATCTTTGACGGTCTTATTTAAGTGAGGTGAAAGATGATGGAAAAATTCAACATGCAGTTTTTTGCAGAACCCGGCCCGGTCGTAACCACTACCCTAGACCGCGACCGCCGAGCGATTGACTGCTCTAAAATCATTACACAACTAATCCCCAGTGCCGACCCATACGCGGTCATTCTCATGAAAGCGCGGAAGGAAGCGACAGACACCGCAGAATTCATTTGGTTCGACGATGAACCGGTTGGTTGGTGGACCAAGGCTTCCGCAGCTGCAGACGACACAGCGACCAACATTAATGTGGCGGACGGTTCAATCTTCGCAACACATGACATCCTTAAAGTTCCGAGGACCGGCGAGGTGCTTCGCGTAACCGCCACTAACGCCAACGTGCTAACTGTAGTGCGCGGGTACGGGACCACGGCAAGCGCGGCAATTGAAGCGGAGGATTGGTTGGTAAGAATCGGGAACGCGATGGAAGAAAACTCTAACGCGCCCGTGTCCAAGCTAAATCAGCCGCAGAAGTTCACAAACTATACTCAAATCGTCAGGACCACTTTCGATGAATCCATGACTTCTGCCCATGAGAAAAAGCGAGTAGGCGGCAAAGAAAGAACCAGACTTCGCGCGAAGAAGCTACTGGAACACAGGCTTGATGTTGCCCGTATTTCCATCTGGGGAGAGAAAAAAGAGGATCTGTCTAGCGGCAAGCCTAGACGGATGACGGCTGGGATCAACTCTTTCATCCAAACCAACCGCAAAGACATGGGCGGCCCGTTGACCGAAGCCGAATGGGAGAACTTCCTGGAGATGGGGTTTTCCTACGGGTCTAAAACCAAACTGTTTGTCTGCTCCAGAACTGTCGGCGGTGCCATCAACATGATTGCCCAGAACAAAATCATTACTACGTCTGGCGAAGAGATTTTTGGTATTCGTTTGCCGAAGTATCGGTCTTTCCACGGCGACGTGATAATTGCTGTTGACCGTTCTCTCGAAAACGCTTACGCCGGTTACGGGTTCCTGCTTGACATGAAAAACATCGTATATCGCCCGTTAAACGGTCGCGACACCAAACTACATCCTAACATCCAAGCCAACGACGTGGATGGATGGGTTGACGAGTACCTGACCGAGTTTGGGATGATGGTGCGACAAGAAAAAACCCATGCGGTGCTGTTTGGCGTTACCGGTTTCGCGGCGGGCTGACAATAGGGGGGGTGGTCCCCCCTTTATTAAAATATTGAGAGGTGTAAGGAATGGCTAAATTCAATACCAATCCCCCGTATATGAACCTGGAGCTGGTTGTCACCCCGGCATCCTTCAACAGACACACCGGGCAGACAATCACCGGCAAAAGAATTAAATTTGTCAACGGGGTATACTCGACCACCGACAAAGAAGAACTCAAGGTGTTACGGGACCCGAAGCGTGGGTATGGCGTTTATATCTTCGAGGAGAAGAATCCTCAAGAAAACCAAACGGGCGGGAATTAGTTTCCCGCCCTCTTTAATGAGGTGATATCATGACCGGCGTAGAAATCAAACTGGCCGCCGAAGCATATGTCGACGAGTTCATCGATGACCCCGATGCGCTCAAAGCGATCAACGAAGCAATTGCGGAAATCGGTGACATGGCATTAATCGACGAATATACGATCTTAACCTCAACCGAAAACCGCGAATGGCTAGAATTGCCTGTCGATATTACGACCGTAGTCGAAGTGGAGGATATGAATAGAAACACCTATCGTGGTTACCGAGTGCGCGGCAACAACCTGATCAGCTTCAACGAGGCCGGAACCTATAAAGTTTACTATCGGCGTATCCCCAGACCCATCAGCGGATTAAACGCTACTCCCGAAATCCACGAAGCGTATCACCAAGCCCTTGTCTCCTTTTTGATTGGCTGGTGGAAGCTGAAGGATGACGATGAAAACCCCGACGGGCTTAGGAATATCGAGCGGTTCAAAGAAAAATCCATGCGTGTCTATAATTCCCTCCGGAGACGGAGGACTCCACAGCAGATACAGGTGGTGAGGTGACGTGTCTAAACTATTAAAATCATACCGTGACTTCACTAGGGGACTAAACACCGACGCAGCTCCCGATAATCTACTCGACAACGAACTTGCCCGTGCTGACAATGTTGACCTTTCAGAGCGTGGCGGGATGAAGAAGCGGAACGGCGAAGAGCGGCTGAACAAAACGTCGTATGGATTCCCAGTCGAACAGCTCATCGAATGGCCGCGGGATGATGGGCGGGAGATACTACTTGCTATAGTCGGAACGGGTTTAGGTTATAACAACCTTTGTTTGGTTGATGAAACAGACTATAGCTTAACTGTATTATGTTCTGTCGGCACTGCCGATAAGGTTTCAACGTTTTATTTAAGAGATAAACTGTATATTAATGATGGCACTAAGTATTGGGTGTATGACGGGGAAAAGATAGCAGAAATTTACCAAAGTGACTCCCCTACAGCACTGACCGTGCAGGCTGAATATTACCCAGTAGAGGCGCCGACGATAGAATTCACTGGCGACGGAAGCTCAATCAGGGCAAGAGTTCATCAGGTGATGATCACTTTCATCGATGAGCACAACAACGAAACCAGCAGCTCCCCGATTGCTCAAGCATCCGCAAGCCAAAACTATGAAGCGATGCGGATATCTAATATACCAATTGGCCCGGATGGAACAAAGAAGCGAAACGTTTATCGGTATTATAACGACAACTTTTACTGTGTAGGAACGATTGAGGATAATACCACAACAGAATATGTAGATCGGACATATTTAGATCTGACATATTGGGTCCAATCGATACCAAAGTATTCCCCACCTTTACCCGGGGGAACATATAAATGCGCCTACACTTACGTGAGCGCGCAAGGATTCGAATCGGAGCCTTCACCTATCCAATCAGTATCAGTAAAATCCGGACAAGGAATAAAGTGGACGTTAGAAGCGGGACCAACAGGTATAACCAGGAAAAGATTATACCGCACAGAGCCGAACGGCGAAGTATTGAAGTTTATAGCAGAAATTGACGGAGATACAACCGAATATTACGAATACGTTCGCACCTATGGCGACCCCATTAAAGCAAACAACAACCTGGACGCAGTACGGAAATGCAAGTACTCCTGCTACCACCCTAAAAGTATGAGATGTTTCTTTACAGGTAATCCAGATGACCCTAGTGCTGTTTATTATAGTGAGTATGCCGACCCTACAAAGGTTTTAAATACTTCTATAGTATATCCAACAACAGGAGATGGACCAGCTACTGGAATATGTATTTTTGGTGATTCTGTGCTTGTTCATTATGAAAACAATTCAATATGGAAATGGGCAGGCATAGACCCGGAAGATGATGTTACATGGACGGAAGTCCCTGCTGGTGTTAGTGCTATATCAGCAAACACTATAAACCTTACACCAAATAGCCTTTCTTTCCTGTCACAAGGAGCATGGACGGCCATGAATCCGGTTGTTCTACACTACTCGACAGGTATGCAGCCGGGGGAGGAGGTTGTGAGGAATCTGGCCCGGAAACGAGTGGAAAAGATAATTCGTGGCATTACTGACCCAAGGAAAGCGGTCAGTATTTTTGATGCCCGAAGGCAGCGGTCGTTACTCGCATACACCGCGGACGGAGCGGTCCGAAATAACTATATTTTGGTTTATGACTGGAGTTTAGATGCTTTCACTCGTTATACTAACATTCAAGCCAACGACTTGTTATATCGCATGAATGGTGATGTGCTTATTGCAACCAACGGATACATTCTAAAGTTCAACGACGGCTACCTACAAGCCAATGGCGACCCGGTACGGATGGACATTATGACAAAGCAGTACAACCTAGACTATCCGTATCATAAAAAGCGGATTACCCGCTTATTTATGACCCTCTGGAACCCCGAAGAAAAGGAAAGCGAAGTTACGATCAGGGTTTTTGTGGATGGTTTCATGGAAGTAGAACTAATTGAAACCACCCTGTTTGATTCCTTTGTTTGGGGAGATGAATGGGGCAAACGATGGGGTTCTAAGAATCTAATCACGACCAGAACAAAGGTGTCGGCAAGCGGTCACCGTGTTCAATTAGAGTTTATTAACGAGGAACGGGATGAGGACGGCAACCCCGAAGATGTGGAGTGTATCATCTATGGATTTGCTTTTGAATTTAGACCTTCCAGAGCAAAAGGGACAAGATTATAGAGGTGATAAAAAATGGCAAAACCAGAACGAGAGTTTAGCGCTGATGTAGGGCAAAAATCTATGGGTGTGGCAGGACCAGACTATATCGAAAAAGACTTCGACAAAGTCTTTGCTATGTTCGATCCAAACAAAAACCTCCCGGACGGAACTATGGGAGGGATAGGCAAAGAAAATATGCAACCTGGCGCAGTAGATGATGATGTCATCGGGAACCGAGAAGTAGACGATACCCAAGCACCGACAGGTAATTTAGGGAAATACTCCAACTTCCTTAACTGGTTTGCGTATATGATAAAGAGTATTACAGGCAAAGCGAACTGGCGCACAAAACCTAGTTACACCATAGAGCAGCTAGGGAACAGCACAATCTGCGGGGTTAAGAACATCGGGGGAGATATTGATTTAGTAGCCGGGACGGGGATGATGATTACGCCGGACACGGAGGGAAAGAAGATCACCTTCGCAGCGAAGAATGATACTATTATCCCTGCCCCTCACGCCGTAACCCATAGTAGTATTGGCAGCGATCCGATCACCCCGGAAAGTATCGGGGCGGAAACCCCGGCGGGGGTGCAAGCAAAAGTGGATGCTCATGAAGCGATACCAGCACCACATAGTGGACACGCAACTAAAGCGGAAGTGGATGCAACTAAAGCGGAGGTTGAAGCGCTATTAGCAGCAAAAAAACACAGTTTAATTTATTTGGGGGAAAGTATTGATTATGGTGATGCTATATGGGCAATAGCCGTAGACGATGATTTTGTCTATGTAGGAGGTGCGACAACCCAGAAAGTCTTTAAACTCAACAAATCAAATCTTTCAAAAGAAGCAGAAAGTATTGATTATGGTGGTAATATATGGGCAATAGCCGTAGACGATAATTATGTCTATGTAGGAGGATGGACAACCAAGAAAGTCTACAAACTCAACAAATCAAATCTTTCAAAAGAAGCAGAAAGTATTGATTATGGTGGTGCTATACGGGTAATAGCCGTAGACGATGATTTTGTCTATGCTGGGGGAGAGTTAACTAATAAAATCTACAAACTCAACAAATCAAATCTTTCAAAAGTAGCAGAAAGTATTGATTATGGTGGAAATATAGTGGCAATAGCCGTAGACGATGATTTTGTCTATGTTGTAGGAGATACAACCAAAAAAGTCTTCAAGCTCAACAAATCAGATCTCTCAAAAGTAGCAGAAAGTGATTATGGTGGTACTATAGTGGCAATAGCCGTAGACGATGATTTTGTCTATGCCATAACTAATAAAATCTACAAACTCAACAAATCAGATCTCTCAAAAGTAGCAGAAAGTATTGATTATGGTGATATTATGCCGGTAATAGCCGTAGACGATGATTTTGTCTATGCTGGAGGATTCATGACCAATAAAATCTACAAACTCAACAAATCAAATCTTTCAAAAGTAGCAGAAAGTGATTATGGTGGTCCTGTATGGGCAATAGCCGTAGACGATGATCATGTCTATGTTGGGGGAGATGTAACGAATAAAGTCTACAAACTATTAAACCTTGTATCTCTGAAAAACTAAAATATGCATGTAATACTGAAACAATTAACTTCTTCTATGCGCACATAATCCAAAGTCAAAAATGATGTTTTAATGGCGACACCATAGGTTAAATTATCGTAGTTGCTAATATATCCTCCACGCAAAGCAAGAAAAGAAACCGGACGCAACTCGATTCCAGCATGAAGATCGCGAAGCGAAATACCATCATCATTATAATGTTTGCAGATATCAAACAGGTCGTAAAGCCCGACAGAAATTGTTACATGATCCGTATTGCATGCAATCTCGGGGCGTATATTGCCCAAGTTTTGGGCTAGTACGCCAAAAGTGAAGTTGTTATGTTTATGCAGATACGCTATGTCAAGGGATGGGTGGTGATGACCATAAGTATAATTAAACCAACCAACATTAAACCCAATAGCAGTATCAGTATCTAGTTGGTGCCCATAGCTGATGCGCCAATACCATTTATCCCAATCAGCAACATAATGGAAACCAAAGGAGCCATATTTCGCTGCTAAATCTGTACTACCCCAAATCGACCCATACATGAATCCATCCCTTGCCCAAACCAACGCCGCCGGATTCCAATAACTCGTCGTAGCGTCATCACTAATCGCCACTCCGCACCACCCCATTGCGGCCTGTCTTGCACCAATACACGCAGCGGCAGGGCTAGCAAAGGTTAGCACCATTACCATACACAATACAAATTTACGCATTTCTTCCACCTCCATTTACAGTATATGCCAACCCGTGATAATTAGTCAATAAGAGGTGATATAGATGCCTGTACGTAAAACAGGACAATTGCCTGAAAATATCGACAGGCAGGTTAATGAGATAATAAGGGCGTTTAGTGAGATGGAGGAACAGATTGCCCGACTTAGCCAAGATCTTAGACGGCAATTTGATGAAATCGTTCCTCATGCTGATACTCACGGAAGTGAGGGGGCTGACCCAGTTACGCCGGAGAGTATTGGGGGGGAAACTCCAGACGGAGCACAGGCAAAGGTGGATGAACATGAAGGGAAAACATCAACCCACGGCGCAACTGCTGCAGCCACGCCAAACAGGATTATGATGCGCGCCGCCAACGGCACGGCAAAAGTAGCAGCCCCGGTGGAGGATGATGATATAGCTAGATTAGACACAGTTAAAGCTGTTACTCTTGATTCTATAGGGGCTGCCTCAAAAACTCATACCCACACCAGAAGTCAAATAACTGACTTTCCGCCTGCAATGCCGGCGGATGGGGGCGATGCGGACACGGTAGACGGCGTACATGCAAAGATTATAGTGCCATCCACCGCTAATCTTTTGTCGGCTACAACAGAGAGGTACACCCCGGATTCCTCTACTGAACCGACAATATTAAAACGTTTCAAACTAGGTTACCCTGGTATATGCAATTTGAGCTTTCAATACCGCGGTACTGGCGTTGCGACCTTAGCAAAATTTACAGCCGAATTATGGATGAACAATAAAAAATACCAAGAAATTGGATCTAT
>ERZ773359.5054-NODE-5054-length-13015-cov-11.181404_pt1 | contig 13015 bp, 10 predicted proteins | sample MGYA00374955_ERZ773359 | MGnify/ENA primary metagenome ERZ773359 (study PRJEB29098, sample SAMN04486028) | biogas fermenter metagenome | study: EMG produced TPA metagenomics assembly of the Biogas fermentation microbial communities from Germany - Plant 4 DNA1...
CGAGAACGGACATACTCAAATGACATTCATTCTGTCCTCTCGAGCCATGTGGAGTGCGTGGCATTGATCACGAGGGCAAGAGATTGAGAGTGTGATGTCAGCCTTCGCGAGCCGACAGGTTGGAGGAAGCGATACAGCGGATGGCAAACGGTCACTAAGCCGTCAGGTGCTCTACGAAAGGGTTGGTACCATGAAAGGCTTCCAAACGTTCTTGGACAGCATCAGTGACCTGGAGAAAAGGGAACGGTTAGAAAGCATCCTGACCAGCATCAAAGAGAGGTTTCCTCAGTTGAAAGAGGAGATCAAGTGGAATCAGCCGATGTTTAGCGATCATGGAACCTATATCATCGGTTTCAGCATCGCCGAAGGGCATGTAGCTGTGGCCCCTGAAGCAGTGGTCATCAGCCTGTTTGAAAAGGAAATAGAGGAAGCAGGGTATTCCCATACACGGGAGATATTCAGAATCAAGTGGACGGATAATGTGGATCTTGATCTGATGCACAGGATGGTCGCCTACAATATTGAGGATAAGAAGGACATGACAGCATTCTGGAGGCCAAGTGAGTGAGTGAACGAGAAACGCACTGGAAGGTAGCATCATTCTGATACAGAGGACGGAGGCCTCATGAGGGTCGCGATCGCTTACTACTCCCGGCATCATGGCAACACGAAGAAGGTCCTGGATGCCATCGCGGACCTGGCCGACGTGACGTTGATCGACGCGGCCGAATGCAAGAAGGCAGACTTGTCCGACTACGATATGATAGGCTTCGCTTCCGGCATCTACTTCGGCAGGTTCGCCGATGAAGTGCTGGACTTCGCCAGGGCCAACCTGCCCGCCGCAAAGCCCGTGTTCCTCGTTCAGACGTACGGCGTCAAGGGGAACTACACCAGCGGGATGAGACGGATCATCGCGGAGAAGTCCTGCCGGCTGCTGGGGCCCTACGGATGCAGGGGCTTCGACACGTTCGGCTTTCTTAGGCTCATCGGCGGGATCGCGAAGGGACGCCCGAACGAGAGGGACCTTGAGGGCGCGCGGAAGTTCTTCAAGAGGCTCATTGAGGGCGAGACTTCCCAGACCTAGACCATCACGTCCGTTGGACTGATGCCCCAGTCAGCAGCTTGCCTGCAAGGCGTGGGCTAGGCGTATAGCATGCCTCAGGAGGGGATGGAGATGGGCTCGGAGAGCCTGATAGGAAGGTGCGGCCTCTACTGTGGCGCGTGTGACATCTATAGGGCGGAGAGGGACGATCCCGGGTGGAGAGCCAGGATAGCCGCGTCGCATGACTGCGCCGTGGAACAGGTGCGGTGCAATGGATGCGGCAACCTCAGCCCCGAGTGTTGGGGGCATGGATGCAAGATCGTGTCGTGCACCGAGCTTAAGGGAGTCAGGTTCTGTTTCGAGTGCGCCGAATACGATGCCAACAGTTGCGACGCGTTCGGGAGGCTCGCCGCCGGGTACCTCGAAGCCGAAGTTGACTTGAGAGAGAACCTGTCGCGAATACGGGAAGGCAAAGCACAAGAGTGGCTCCATGCCACCCGGCAACGCTTCACGTGCGGCGCGTGCGGCAAACCCGTTGCGGTATGGAGCGCGAAATGCCATCACTGCGGGAAATCCAAGAGTTGATCAGGACAGTGGACCGTGCGGAAAGCATGGTCCACTGCTTATCCAGCGCTCACGCCTCACAGGGAAAACGTCGAAATTCGGAGAAACCAATGAAGGGTTGACGGCAGCCGCGGCGAACAATTGAACGTGGGGCATTGTTCCATTTCCGCCAGATCAGGTGGATGGGTCTATCTGAATCCGTACCGATGGGAGCGTGCACGAAAGAGAGTGGTGCGGTTATGGCTTGCCTCAGCGGCCACAGAAAGCGGCACGACGGACAGCCTTCGCTGGCCAGCGCACGGTGGATAGTCCTCGCAGCCATCATCGTGGCGGCCGCGATGATGCCTTGCCTTGCTTCCGAGAGCGACATTAGCTGGACAGAGGAAGAGCTGGCCTTCATGGAAGAGCACCCGGTGATCCGGCTTGGCGTGGATCCGGGGTTCGTGCCCTTCGAGTTCATCGATGAGAACGGCGAGTACAGAGGGATCGCCGCGGACTACCTTGCGTTGATCCGCGAGATAACCGGCCTCGAGTTCGAGGTCATGAAGGGCCTGACCTGGCCTGTGGCCTACGACATGGCGCTTTCAGGCGAGATCGACGTGCTGCCCGCCGTGGGCAGAACCCCCGAAAGGGAGGAGCGCTTCCTCTTATCCGAGCCATATTACCATTTCAAGCGGGTTATCGTGACCCGCGACACGGATACCGAGATATCCGGCATGGATGATCTGGAAGGGCTCACCGTGGCTGTGCAGCGAAACAGTTCGCATCACAGCTACTTATTGTCTTACCCCAGAATCAACCTGAGCCTGTACGACTCCGTGGAAGCTGCCCTCGCCGCTGTGGCCACAGGCGAGGAGAGGGCCTTCCTTGGGAACCTCGCCACCACGAACCACCTGGCCCGCTCCCACGGGATAACCAACCTAAGGTTCATATCGTTTGAGGCTGAACGACAGCAATCTCTGCACCTTGCCGTGCGCAGGGACTGGCCCCAACTGGTGAGCATCCTCAACAAGGCGCTGGCCTCCATCCCCGACACCGAGCGCATCGCAATACGAGACAAGTGGATCGAACTGGATACTGACATTGACCATGGGCCCATCCTTCGCGTGCTGCGCATGGTGGTGGCGCTGATCGCCGTCGTGCTGGCGGTGTCATTGTACTGGATCTCGCACCTGCGCAGGGAGATTCAGCACAGAAAGCAGGTCCAGGCAGAGCTTGAGAAGGCTAAGCGGGAAGCCGACGAGGCCAACAGGTTCAAGTCCAGTTACCTTGCGCGGATGTCCCACGAGATACGGACGCCGCTGAACGCCATCACCGGCATGTCATACCTGCTGAAGAGAACGGAGATGTCGCTGACGCAGCGGATGTACGTCGACCGGATCATACAGGCGGCCAACAGCATGCTCAGCATCATCGACGACATCCTCGATTTCTCCAAGATCGAGGCCGGCAAGATGGAGCTGGAGATCGCCTCCTTCAGCATGGATCAGGTGATTCAGAACGTAGTCAACATCGTCTCATACAAGATCAACGAACAGGGGATCGGCTTCCGCCTCACAAAGGATCCGCTCGTTCCCAACTGGTTCTTCGGCGATGCCAAGCGGATCGAGCAGACCCTGGTGAACGTCCTGAACAACGCCGCCAAGTTCACCAGCGCCGGAGAGGTCACGCTTGACGTCCGTCTGGTGGCCAGAGAGAGGGATACATATCACCTCTCGTTCACGGTGAGGGATACCGGGGTGGGCATGACCGAAGAGCAGCTGGATAGGCTCTTCCTTCCTTTTGAACAGGGAGACAGCAGCATCAAGCGGCGTTACGGAGGCTCCGGCCTGGGGCTGTCCATCGTCAAGAGTCTGCTGGATCTGATGGGCGGAGACGTGGAGGTGTTCAGCACCCCCGGAGAGGGCTCCACCTTCGTGCTGAGACTGCCGCTCAAGGTCGACCGAGAGCGAGAGGCGGCACACGCGAAAGCGTTGTCAGGCACCCAGTTTCGGGATGTTCGGGCTCTCGTGCTGGAGAAGTCCGGGGCCAACATGAACCTGATCGAGAGCTACTTGAGCAGCTTCGGGATGCAGTGCGAGCTCACCAGCTCAGAGGCGAGCGCGGTCCGTATGCTGGAGGCCGCAGACGGCAAGTTCGCTAAGCCTTTCGACGTGTTCATCATAGACTACGACACCCCTGCTCAGGGCGGTTTCAGGTTCGTTGAGGCCCTGCGGAGCAACGGCAGGATAGTGAGGATGCCGAAGGTTGTGATGCTCCTTCCGATGATGCGGGAGGACCTGTTTGACCAGCTCAGCGAGTACGGAATCGACCTGGGCATCGGTAAGCCCATAATACCGTCGATACTTGTCAACGGCATCCTGGATATGTTCAGTTTGAAAGCGGTCTCCAGGGCCCAGCCTGCGGCCCCGCGCGAACACCGCCTTCCGAAGCTCGACAGGCCGCGTCGCGTGCTGTTGGCGGAGGACAACACCACCAACCAGCTGATCGTCAAGTCGCTGCTGGGGCAGCTGGGCATAGAGGTCATAGTTGCAGGCGACGGCAGGGAAGCGGTGGAGCTGTACGAGCAGGAGAAGGACAGCATCGACCTGATACTCATGGACCTGCACATGCCGGTGATGGACGGGTTCGAGGCTGCGGAGAGGATCCGGGAGCTGTCGGCAACCGTTCCCATCGTGGCCATGACGGCAGACGTTGTCATGGGCGTTCGCGAGAGGTGCGAAAGGAGCGGCATCCACCACTACATCAGCAAGCCCTTCGATCCCGAGCGCATGCTCCAGATCATCAGCGACATCATCCTCGAGCACGAACTCAAGCCAGGTTCGGATGCCCCCGTCCTGGACCGGGCATTGGGCCTGAGGAACATGGGTGGCGACGAAAGGCTGTACCGGCAGGTGCTGACGGAGTACCGCAACGAGAATCGCGACACCATCCAGAGGCTTGAGGCTGCGGTGCGCGAGAAGAGGTACCCTGATGCCACGCAGATCGTCCATAAGGTGAAGGGGAGTACCGGAAGCATCGGGGCGACACAGGTGTACGAGGCCGCCGTTTCGCTGCAGAGGGCGCTTGCCGAGGAAAGGGAAGACGAGATACCGGCGCTTCAAGAAGGCTTCTCCAGACTGCTGGGGAGGTTGCTCGAGGAACTGATGTGACATCGAGTAAGGCCAGGATTGCGTGCGGCCGAGGAGGGAGGCGTCACAATGCAGATTAAGATCTTGGTAGCAGACGATTCGGCACCCGACAGGCTGATCATCCAGAACATGCTCAGCGATTACCACATACTGACTGCTTGCGACGGCGTGGAGACCATGCGCATGCTGGAAGAGCATGATGACATCAACATGCTCATACTGGACCTCAAGATGCCCAACATGGACGGATTCGAGGTCCTTGAGGCCCTGAAGGGAAACGAGCGGTTCAGGAAGCTTCGCACCATAGTACTCACGAACTACGACGAACTGGAGAACGAGATCAAAGGCCTCAAGCTGGGCGCGGTGGACTTCATTCGTAAGCCGATTCACATGGATTCGCTCCGGGTCAGGATCGAGGTTCATGCCGCCCTCCTGCGCGCCCAGGAGGCGTTGGAGCGGCAATTGGCTGAACAGAAGCTCTCGTTCGATAGGGTCTTCGAGGAGGCCCCCATCGGCATTACCATCTCCCGCGGCGGCGATGAAGAACACCCTGAGGGGGTGCTCCTACGGGGCAACCCCGCGTACGAGCAGATCACCGGCAGGACGACGGAGGAACTGAGAAGGCTGGGATGGCCCAAAATCACGCACCCAGACGACCTGAAAGGCGATCTCGAACAGCTGAGCAGGCTGTACGCCGGCGAGATAAAGAGCTATTCCATGGAGAAGCGGTACATCAAGCCCGATGGGTCCATCGTGTGGGTGCACATCGTGTGCGCCGCCCTCTCTCCAACCGACGACAACACGGTGAACTACATATCTTTCATCCAGGACATCTCGGACAGAAAGAAGATCGAGAACGAGCTCAGGTACATATACGAGCACGACGGCTGGACGGGGCTTTACAACCGCAACTACCTAGAGGCGTTGCTGTCCGCCGACGCGAAACTCAAGAAGGGGCTGAAGCGGGCCTTAATCGGTATCGACCTCAGCACGGTGCAGCTTCTGGTGGCCAACTACGGGTTCCAGTACACCCAGAACCTCATAAAGAGGGTAGCGCAGGCCCTCGCCCGATACTGCACCGAAAGCCGCATCCTGTTTCAGCCGCGGGAAAACCGGTTCGTCTTCTACATAGTTGACTACAAAGACAAAGACGAGCTCATCGCCTTCAGCAACACCATCGCAGACACCCTCATGTCGGTGCTGGTCACTGAAAGGATAGGCGGCGGGATCGGCATCGTCGAGATAGAACAGGGCGGAGACGAAGCCGACATCGACATGCTCCTTCGGAGGCTGATGATCGCCTCGGAGAGGTCCTTGAGCCTGTTCGAGAGGGGCTTCCGCACCTGCTTCTACGATGACCAGCTGGAAGCCCTGGTTAACCGCGAAAGAGACGTTGTGGAGGCGCTCAACGCCATCGCAGAGCATGACTACTCCAGAGACGATCTGTTCCTGCAGTACCAGCCCATCATTGACCTGAAGACCGGCTCGATCCTGAGTTTCGAGGCCCTGGCAAGGCTCAGAACGGGCAAGTTGGGGCTGGTGCCGCCCATGGAGTTCATCCCCATCGCCGAGAAGACGAAGCTCATCATCCCCATAGGCGAGCGGGTGATCGTCAAGGCCCTCCAGTTCCTGAACAGGCTGAAGGAGCTGGGGCGCGATGACGTCAACGTTTCCATAAACATCTCCGCGATTCAGCTGTTGAACCCCGGCTGCGCCGACAGGCTGCTGGAGCTGATCCGCAAGATGCAAGTGGCCCCCAAGAACATCGGCATCGAGATCACGGAATCAGTCTTCGCAGCCGATTTTGAACACATAAACAGCATCCTTCAGGAGCTGAGAGACGCAGGGATCTCAGTGGCCATAGACGACTTCGGCAGCGGCTACTCCTCCCTCGCCAGGGAGAAGGAGCTCAAGGTGGACTGCATCAAGATCGCCAAGCAGTTCATCGACAGGTTGCTGGTGACGGAGAGGAACCGCGCCATCACTGGCGACATCATCTCCATGTCTCATAGGCTTGGGCACCGCGTGGTCGCCGAAGGGGTCGAGCACGACGTCCAGCTCAAGTACTTGAAGGACCATAACTGCGACATGGTGCAGGGATACCTCATCAGCGTGCCGCTGGATGAGGACGATGCCATCAGGTTCCTGGAGAGGCGACGCTGAAGGATCGGGCGCATGCGCCGAAGCTCATGACAGGCGCCAGTGGAGCGGCTGCCTGAAGCGACTGGAAGGAGGTCATCAGTTCCATGAAGATGAAGATGAAGATGCGGCTTGCGGTGATGGTTGCACTGCTTGTATCAACAGTTGCGTGGTTGGGCTGCGCCGCCGCTCTTCCGCAAGGTTTCGTGTACGTGACGGATGTGATCCCCACTGCCATCTTGGATATCAGGTACTTTGGAGACAACAACTTCTTGGGTACCCGGGTCGACGGCTACGAGGCCCCGACGGCCATCCTCACCGAGGAGGCCGCGGCTGCGCTGAAGACGGCGGCGGACCTCCTGGAGGAGCAGGGGTACTACATCAAGGTATTCGACGCGTACCGTCCGCAGCGGGCGGTGGCCCACTTCGTGAGGTGGTCCAAGGACCCTGCTGACGCGAAGATGAAGGAGCAGTTCTATCCCGACCTTGACAAGTCGGTCCTGTTCGAGCTGGGCTACATCGCTGAGAGGTCTGGGCACTCCAGGGGCAGCACGGTGGACCTCACCATCGTCTACATGGACACATTGGAAGAGGTGGACATGGGCAGCGGGTTCGACTTCCTTGGGGAGATATCACACCATGACACGGATCTCATCACCGAGGAGCAGGCGGCCAACAGGAGCATCCTGCGGGAAGCCATGGTCAGGGCGGGGTTCCTGGTGTATCCGAAGGAGTGGTGGCACTACACCCTGGCGGACGAGCCCTATCCCGACACATACTTCGACTTCGTCGTGAAGTAGCGGGCCTCGGCTGGCCAAGGGCCGGTCAATACAGGGCCTGGGCTGGGAACTCAATATGTGAAAGATGTCGTAATAATGTGTAGACGGACCTGCCTACAGTCGCCGGAAGGGGCCGCGCCCATCCCCGTCCAGACGGTGGGCTACAAGATGGCGCCTTTCGGCGGCAGGCCGCCACTGCTGTCGTGTCGGACTTGACTGACTATTCAGTCAGCCACACTTTCGCATCCGGGGAGGGATCGAGATGATAGGCGCCGAGAGGGCCGCAGTGGACTTGATGCTAAGCTACCTTTCAACCAACCCTGTGGAGAAGCTTCCTCTCATGCTGTCGCTGGCTGAGAGGCTGGATCGTGGAGGCTTGCACAGGTCCCAGATCCGGGGGATACGCAAGGCCCTGCTGGACGAGGGCAGCGTATGGAGGACTTTCGTTGAGAACCTGTTCCGCGACGTCGACCTCAAGATAATCAAGAAGGGCGTGAGCAACTTCATAGTCAACGCCACCCTTCAGGGATCGGCCCGCATGAGGGCGATGGAGGCGGAACGCGACATCAACGTGCCGTGGGCGATACTGATGGATCCCACCAGCGCCTGTAACCTATCGTGCAAAGGGTGTTGGGCCGCGGAGTACGACAGGCACTCCAACCTATCCTACGAGGACATGGACTCCATCTGCCGCCAAGGCAAGGAACTGGGCATACACTTCTACATCTTCTCCGGCGGCGAGCCGCTGGTTCGCGCCAACGACATCATCCGGCTCTGCGAGGCCCACCAGGACTGCTTCTTCATGGCCTTCACCAACGGCACCCTAGTCACCGACGAGCTCTGCGAGGAGATGCTGCGGGTTGGCAACTTCGCGCTGGCGCTGTCCATCGAGGGAGACGAGGAAGCCACGGATATGCGCCGTGGCAAGGGCACGTACCGGAAGGTGCTGGAGGCGATGGAGCGGCTCCGCCGGCACAAGCTGCTGTTCGGCTACTCCACGTGCTATCACCGGTACAACACTGAGTCCGTGGCCTCCGACGAGTTCGTGGACGACATGATCGCGAGGGGCTGCAAGTTCAGCTGGAACTTCACGTACATCCCGGTGGGTAAGGGAGCCCCCACCGACCTGCTGGCCACCGCGGAGCAGAGGGCCTACATGTACCGGCGCATCCGGCATATAAGAGCCACCAAGCCAATCTTCGCGATGGATTTCTGGAACGACGGCGAGTTCTCCGACGGCTGCATCGCAGGCGGACGTCGGTACCTGCACATCAACGCCAACGGCGACGTGGAGCCCTGCGCGTTCATACACTTCTCCAACGTGAACATCCACGACGTGACGCTGCTTGAAGCGCTGCAATCCCCGCTCTTCATGGCTTACCGCAAGCGGCATCCGTTCAACCAGAACCACTTGCGGCCGTGCCCGCTCCTGGACAACCCGGAGATGCTTCGCGACATGGTGAAGGAGTCGCGGGCCGTCTCCACCGACATGGCGGAGCCTGACGACGTGGACGAGCTGTGCGGCAGGACGGAGCTGGCGGCTAAGAGGTGGGCGGAGGTGGCGGACAGGCTGTGGTACGGGGCTGGCGGTCATGTGGACGGTGCAGGAAAGAGTCAGGTGGCGTCAAAATAGAGTCATTGCGGCTGTGTTAGCTGACGGTTGGCGGCGGTTGGGGCCGGAGATGCCCGCTGTTCCGGCGCCAACCGCCTACTGCAACAGCCGCGATGGGTTTGAGACCCCCCCTTCTTTCCATTCCACCAGCAGACATCGCTTTTCTGATACAATGAGTGTTAGTGCAGTGAATGGGGGCTGATAGCGTTTGAACGTTCTCCTTGAGAAGTTCAGGGACGTGGTGTCGGCGGTGCTGCCGATCACCCTGATCGTGGTGATCCTGAACTTCACCATCACTCCGCTTGAGAGTCACCTGCTGCTCCGCTTCATCCTTGGAGCGTTCGTGATCATCCTGGGGCTATCGGTGTTCCTCTTTGGCGCGGACATCGGCGTGACCCCCATAGGCACCCTCTTCGGGTCGCATATGGCCAAGAGCAACAAGGTCTGGGTGGTGGCGCTGGGTGGCCTCTCCCTGGGTTTCATGATCTCCATCGCCGAGCCAGACCTGCACATCCTGGCTGGGCAGGTGGAGGCGGTTTCCGGCGGAAGCGTCTCCAAGGTACTGATGGTGGTCGTGGTCTCCATCGGGCTGGCTGCGCTGATGACGACCGGTCTCTTCAGGATCGTTTTCAACAGGGCGCTGAACAAGCTCCTGGCTGCGGCGTACGTGATCATCGGGGCGATGGCGGTCTTCTCATCGCCGGAGTTCGTGGCGATAGCCTTCGACGCCTCCGGGGCCACCACAGGCGCAATCACGGTGCCATTCATGCTGGCGATAGCATACGGCGTGTCCTCCCTGAAGAAGGACGGCCAGGCCTCTGAGGAAGACAGCTTCGGGCTGGTGGGCGTGGCGTCGGCCGGAGCCATCCTGGGAGTCATCGCCATGAGCCTGGGGGCCAAGCGCGTGCAGGCCGTGGCGGAGGTGGAGTCGGCCTTCTTAGCATCCACATCGGTTCTGGCTCCCTTCGTCCAACAGCTGCCGCACGTGGTCAGGGACTCCATCCTGGCGCTGTTGCCGCTGCTCGTGGCGTTCGTGATCTTTGAACCGGTGTCGTTCAAGCTGCCTCGGAGGCAGGTAAGCAGGATAGTCAAGGGCATGGTGTATACCTTCATCGGCCTTGTGCTGTTTCTCCTAGGGGTGAACGCCGGCTTCATGGACGTGGGGTCCATTGTAGGTGGCCAGGTGGTCACAGTCGCCGGCAAGTGGGTGCTGGTGGGCATCGGCTTCGCCCTGGGCACAGTGGTGGTGCTGGCTGAACCCGCCGTGTACGTGCTGACGAAGCAGATCGAAGAGGTCACCGCAGGATACGTTAAGAGAAGGCTGGTCTTGTTGGCGCTATCCCTGGGCATCGGGATCGCGGTGGCCCTTGCGATGCTGCGGATCACCACTCCCACTCTGCAGCTCTGGCATTACCTGCTGCCGGGATACATCATCTCGCTGATACTGGCGTTCCAGGTCCCGCCGCTGTTCGTGGGCATCGCCTTCGACGCTGGGGGAGTGGCGTCAGGTCCCATGACAGCCAGCTTCATCCTGGCGTTCGCCCAGGGCGCCGCCCAGGCCACGGCTGGGGCCGATCCGATGGCCGAAGGCTTCGGGGTCATCGCGATGGTGGCGATGATGCCGCTGATAGCCCTGCAGCTCTTGGGCTTAGCCTTCAAACTGAAGACCGCGAAGGGGGGCACGGCCGCAGATGGAGAATAGTCCGGAAAAGGCAGACATGGGGCTGTTCTGCGTCATCGTCAACTATGCGCTGGGAAGCAGGATCCTGAAGATAGCGAAGGAGGCCGGAGTCACCGGCGGCACCGTAATCCTGGGTAAGGGCACGATGCGCAGCCGCATACTGGAGTTTCTGGAGCTGGCGGACGTACGCAAGGAGATCGTCTTCATGGTCGCTGAAAAGCGCGTCGGCGAAGCTGCTCTGGAGCGGCTGGTGGACCGGCTGGACATGACGAAACCCAACCACGGGATAGCCTTCAGCATGCCGGTGAAAGGCGTGCTCGGCCTGCGCTGCGGAACCATGGAAGGAATCAATGAGAGCAGAGGTGTTGCCAGTCCCATGTACCATGCCATTTTCGTCATTGTGGACAAGGGTGGGGCGGACACGGTGATAGATGCCGCCAAGTCGGCCGGAGCCAAGGGCGCCACCGTCATCAACGCCCGAGGTTCGGGCATCCATGAGACAGCCATGCTCTTCTCCATGCCAATCGAGCCCGAGAAGGATATGGTCCTGATCCTGTCGGAGGCCAGCAAGACCCAGGCCATCTGCGAGGCCATACGGCAGGCGTGCAAGGTGGACGAGCCCGGCCGCGGCATCATCTTCGTCCTGGACGTTGACAAGACCTACGGCCTGTACCAGTAGGCATGAAGCACGCGGACGCCGCCGCGCCAGCCGCTTTCCCGCAGGGCCACAGAGGCTCTACCGAGAGGGCGGGCGGAACATCACAGGCTGAGAGGGTGTAGCATGCCAGACACGATCCTGATAACGCACTCATCCTTCGCCAGGCGCAACACCGCCCCGGCGGACACGCTGCGCGCCGCCGGATACGCCCTGCGCTACGTCACCGCCGAAGAGCTCCAGCAGGAACTGCCAGACGTGGTGGGAATGGTCGTGGGCCTGCAGCGCATTACCGCCGACATCATGGATAGGGCCCCGCGCCTTAGGGCCATAGCCAGGTTCGGAGTGGGCACGGACAACATCGACATTGCCGCAGCCACGTCCAGGGGCATAATCGTCACGAACGCTCCAGGCGTCAACGCCGCCGCCGTGGCCGAGCTGGCCCTGGGCCTGATGATAGACGTGTCCCGGCGCATCAGCCTGGTGGACCGCAGGGTGCGGTCAGGCGTCTGGCGCGGCCACGTGGGCACGGAGCTTTCCGGCAAGACGCTGGGCATAGTGGGAGCAGGCGCCATCGGCCGCCGCCTGGTCAAGCTGGTTCAGGGCTTCGACATGCGGGTGCTCGCAGCCACGCGCACTCCTGACCATGAATGGGCCCGGGCCAACTCCGTGAGCATCGTCGACCTGCCGGTTCTGCTCCGGGAGGCGGACTACGTGAGCCTGCACGTCCCCCTGACGCCCCAGACGCGCTCGCTCATGGGCGAGGCTGAGCTTGACCAGATGAAGCCCACGGCGATCCTGATAAACACCTCCCGCGGCGAGATCGTAGACGAGCAGGCCCTGATATCTGCCCTGCAGAGCGGGGTCATCGCCGGCGCCGGGCTTGACGTGTTCCAGTCCGAGCCTCCCGTCGACTCGCCTCTTCTGTCCATGGACAACGTGGTGCTCACCTCGCACATCGGCGGCGCCAGCGCCGAGGCCTTCCACGCCGCGGCCCAGATTGCGTCGGAGAACCTTCTCGACGCGCTGCAGGGGAGGGTGCCGAAGCACGTGGTGAACCCGGAGGTGCTAGCCCGCCGTAGGTAGTGGGGCCCCTTTGTCTTTCCCATTGCGGCTGTGTTAGTTGGCGGTTGGTGTTGGGCACCAACCGTCTGCTGACACAGCCGCGATTGCTTTTCGGAAAGGGGGGCGCGATAGGTGTGGAGGAGAGTGCCGGTTTGGTCAGAATTAGTCTCCAAGGGAAAAGACTAAGATCGCGGGGAGTGGTGATCCGGATGCAGCAGGCGCTGGTGGACGAGTTCGTGGAACTGGTGAGCATTGACGCCGAGTCAGGAGATGAGGGGGAGATAGCGGCTGCGGTGGCAGGCAAGCTCAGGGTCATCGGCCTGGAGGTGGAGATAGACGCCGCCGGG
>ERZ773359.5055-NODE-5055-length-13015-cov-4.376543_pt1 | contig 13015 bp, 9 predicted proteins | sample MGYA00374955_ERZ773359 | MGnify/ENA primary metagenome ERZ773359 (study PRJEB29098, sample SAMN04486028) | biogas fermenter metagenome | study: EMG produced TPA metagenomics assembly of the Biogas fermentation microbial communities from Germany - Plant 4 DNA1...
ATCACTTTATGCTCACGCCATGTATAGGGCGGTGGCGGGTTGGCCCAAATACCCCGCTGTGCTTTTTGGGCTTCGGTCTGAAGCTTCTCAAATTCCGCCGTGTGGGCGGTGTTTGGTGGTATTGTCATCACCCGGGCGTAACCTTCTTCCACCAGGCGGGCATTTATAGCGGCAGGCAAACTCGTCTTCTGAAAAGTTCTCCGTGACCTTTTTGCCTTTTTCTGCTATTTTGACACAAAGCATTAATTCACCTTCTTGTAATTGATAATATCGTTAATTTCATCCATTTCCATCCCGCTCTGCCTGGCCACTACGATGGTCAGAGAGGTGATACTTTTCTGCAGTTCTCTGATGGTAGGTTCCAGCCTCACCAGGAGGTAGCCGGCAACCACCATCGGAAAACCATAATTAGCTATCAGCTTGAACAACTCTTCCATAAAAAGAGGACCTCCTTTGTGAAATCGTAATCTATTAAAAAGGGGAGGACTCAATCCTCCCCTGCTGTTTACTTTTAAATATTTTTAAGAGCCAAACAGCTCGGTAGTAGTAGTGTCAATGATACTAGCGCTTACCTTGGACACCAGGTCGCCGCCGCTGGAAGTAAAGATGTTCTTGGCGATAATGGTATCCATCACCCCCTGCACCTCGGCAGCAGTCAGGTTGTCCCTGGGGTTGTCCAGGCTCAAAGTGACATTCCTGTTGGCCTGGTTTAAAAAGGTCATCCTCAGGGTTTGAGTTACAGCCACGGTATTTTCCTCCTCTCAATAGATTTAAAAAATTTCCCTTACATGTCGCTAAAAGGCAACTGCCTCTGGCTAATTACACCTGAATGAGTTGGCCGATGTCCACCCTGCTGATGCCGTTTAACTGGTATTCCTGCAGGCCGGCAAGGGCGGTGGCCACATCATAGATGTCCTGGTCTGCAGCGAGGGGCTTGACGTTGTTAAGGCTCCTGGTCCGGTAGACCGGGTTGCCTTCGGGACTCACACCAACGCGCAGTTCTAGCCTAAGTATAGAGTTCGCGGGGGCTTTTTCTACTGCCATATCATTTTTCCCTCCTTTTTTTTGGAGCGGGCACTGACCGGTAAGGAGCGCCCGCCCGTAAAAAATAAAATGACCGGCAAAATTTACCGGTCAGCTATAGTTTAACTAACAACCCAAATATATGTCAAGTATTACTATAAAAATATTTCACTATTTATTTTTCTTTAGCAATTCGCTAAACCTATGAAGCCTATAGCCATATAAATTGGGTCATAACCCGGGTCAGGCTCTCGTGGCCTTCCAGTATTAGGCCATCAGCCCAGCAGTCGAAGAGATACTTGATAAATCCCATAAAACCTTTCTCATCGTCTATGTCAAACAGCGTAACGCAGGCATTGTTCTCAGGGGCACTGCACTCCCGGTGGGTAATCTGGAAATTATGATATAAAACTCAAAAAGGTCTTGTTTGCATTTTTTCCAAGCCTTATTTTTTCGTTTTAACAAATCCTGAGAATCTATAAGTCAAGATATCCCAATGACTATAACCCGACTAAAAATTTATGATTAAATAATCATCCGCCATGCGGTGCTGATACTCCCACCAGTCACCATTATATCTTTGGGCCACCACTTTCAAGTCCGGCAAATCAAAGAAATTAAAAATTGCCTGGGGAAGGTGATTTAAAGAAATTTGCGGCGACCTTATAATTTCCGAAGCGAAGAGCTGCAGCATAACCCTTACCTGTTCCTCATTGACCATCAACCTGTTCTTTAAGATTAACTTCCCATCTAATTTTTCAATAACACCAAAATGCTCCAGAGTTTGGATAAAAGCACCGGCAGAGCGGGTAACAACATCGCGTTCACCAAAACTATCCACCATTTTTGCCTTCAAAAAGCTCATTTTAATTTCACTGCCGTAATCATATAGCCGGAAAATATGCTCAGATATTTTTTTCAGTACATCTGTCCGGGCGACCAGGTAAAAAAGGTAAACCGGCTTCATAAAAGCCAGACCGTGCTTTATACTTAAATCTTTCATGACAAGGTTTTTCCTTACCCTGGCCTTATTTTGCTCATCCCGTAAAAAGCAGCGAAAAAGGACGGTACGAACCTTACGCTTTCCTTCTTTGCCGGTCAACTCCCGCGCTATTTGCTCGAATGGTTCGTTTAATTCCGAAAGCTGTTGCCCCGGCTTTGCCAATAGTAAGCTTTCATAAATCCAGTGTGGCCGGACCGGCCGGTCAAAGCCAATCATATTTTTATTCCTTCCAAAATCTTTAAGAATTATTTAAGTGTCCTTATAAATTTACTTCCACAAATGGAACAATAACCTCTTCTATATGAATGCCTCCGTGGCTGATGGCCGTATCATCCTTGTCACCAAACATCTCCCGGTTGGACGGGAAAACAGCTACCATCTTGCCGAAAAGGCTGCCGTTCCTGTAAACCAGTACATTTTTACCCGCTGCAAAGTCCTCTGCCAGATGGTGATTCTGGAACATCAACGCCCGCCTGGCCCTGTCTTCCACCAGCCACCTAACAGCCTGATGGCCGTTACCCCGACACCACACCGAGCCGTGGTCTGATGTTAAATAAACTTGAAAACCTTTTTCCAAGAGCTTCCCCACCAATTCGCCGAATCCTGACTTCTCAAGGTGCATGGCCAGGTTTTTCTGCATTAATTCCTTACTATCCTTCACATTAATAGTGTTATGGGCAATATCATCCACCAGATTATAGATGAGTCCGAGATAATCGTAATCCATGTATTTCCGGCGCCAGGCGCCGTCTATGTTCAAAAACACTCCGGCCGGCCTGTCTTTCCCCCCGGGCCAGTTCCGGCGGATAAATGTTAAAAAGCCCTTTTCCTCTTCCACTTGTTCTTTAATGGCATGCTGTCCACAAAAAAGTGCCCGTCTGGATACCTTTGTCAATGTCGGTAACAGGGCAAATACTGCTTTTTCGCAAAAATTGCCCACACCTAAGCCGGCTAAATACCGCTTGAGGCAATACCACTCCTGAAAGCCCATGCCATCCATGCAGATCAATGCTTTTTTTGATGCCGGCCGGCAGCCCAGGTAAGGCAGCACTTTATCCACCGTGGCCGGCCTGGTAATATAACTTTCATAGAAAAGGTCATTGTATGATGCCAAAATGAATTCTTTAAACCTCTCGCTGATGCGCCGGTCCAGCTCCCTTATGTTTGCCATTTCTATTCCGCTATGGCAAAGCCAGAATGACAGTTCACCCCAAAGGGGGGCCAGAGCCCGCCAGTCCACAGAGTCCTGCTGCAGAAGTTCTTCAACCTTTGAGCATAACGCCCGGCAGCGGTATTCTGTCTGCTCTCCGTCCGGCTTACAAGAGTTTCCGGACCCCAGCGGACTATCCTCTTTATAGCTTGTTCTTGTCCCTGCCTGCGCGGCTAACCACTTTGCCACCAAATGCTGCGTTTCTTCAGCATCCAGCGTCTTAAGAGAACTTTCCATTTCCCTGTAAGCAGCGTAGGCCGTCTGATAGTGCTCCACCGGCAAATTCCTGAGCGCGGCAGGATGCAACTTGGGGAAAACTTCGCTCAACTGCCACCCGATCACGTCCGAGCCGGCCTCGATGTCGTATGGGAGATAGGTCATTTCCGGCGGTTTGAAAACAAGTACCCGCCGGCCGGCCTGCTCCTTCAGGAATCGCCGCAGGGACAACTCCCCCCTGTAGTCATGGACGGCAAAGTTTTCCTGCAACGCCGACCTCAGTTCCGGCACCCAGCTCAAACGATCGTGATCAATGACAATAATTAAGTCATGATACGACTTGTTTATTTTATTGACGAGGGCGTGATACCATTTTCTTTCCATCAGGCAAACTCCACATAAGCGATTTGCTCCAAGCTCAGCGAAGGCGCCAGTTGCCTGCGCCGGACCCATTCCGCTTTCCTGGACTCCCGGTCCCTCTGAAGCTCTTTCCTTTTTGCCTCCCGGATATTCTCCACAGCAATCCTGTTCACTGCCGCCTCTTTATCCTGATAGTATTTTGCGAATTTTTCCTCTTCGGCAAGCAGTTTTTTGGTTAACTGCTCTTTCACCTCAAAAAAGAGCTCTTGCGCCTGCTGCCTCACTGCATCCCGGGCCAGCCGCCAGGCCTCGTCCGGGTTAAACGGGATGCTGCCAATAACCAAATCTGAATAATTAATCCGCTCAAAGTCTTGAAAGTACCTGGAGATCCGGTTGTTAACCCGTCCCTTCCCGTCAGCAAAACTTACATAGCACGGCAACAAATAGAGGCCGGCCGGATCAATATAATTGCTGATGGTCAAGCGGTACACAAACAAAAATCCTTTATCGCCCTTGAACTTGCTCTCCCGCACCAGAAGCCTGGCCGTATTGTCCTCCACCAGGTCGTTATCCAGGCTGCCCATCAACTCTTCCATGTAAGGGTGATTGATGCTTAAGAGCTCGCAATCCTCACGCTCCAGGGCATATTTTTGCTGGAATATAATATTCTGCATCCTTTTGCCCGTCCTGGGGTCCTGGAAATAGTAAAGCCCTTCCCTTTGCCTGTACTGGTTGAGGGTACCGCCATAAGCCTGCAGGTATTGCTCCAAAAGCTGCTTTGCCCTGCCGGCCTTTCTTTCTATGGCCCGCTGTGATACAGTATATTTCTCCGCCAGGTTGGAAAACGGCAGGGCAAGACGACCTTCCTCGATAATTGCCTTTGCCCTTGCAAAGATCTGCCGGGAAACCGCCTCCAGGCCCGCCGCATCCTGCTGCCTCTTAAGCAGGGCATCGATATAGATTTTTTCAAAGCTGAATTCATCCTGAAGCGTGCTTAAAATATCAGCCAGCTTGTCTTCACCGTCATTAAACTCTCTGCGGATAATGGCCAGCTTGCTTTCAATGACGTCCCTGACCCGCTGCTCTACCGTATCCGCCAGTTGGAAATTGACCACCTTGACGTCATGCGCCTGGCCTATTCTGTCTATACGGCCGATACGCTGCTCTAATCGCATAGGATTCCAGGGTAGATCGTAATTAATCATTACATGGCAAAACTGCAGGTTTATACCTTCTCCACCCGCATCGGTGGAAATGAGAACTTGAGCTTCTTCCCGGAAATACTCTTTCTGGGCTATCTTTTCTTCGGTTGACATCCTGCCGTTAATCAAAGCCGTTTTATAACCCAGGTTGCTCAAGCAATCATGCAGATAGGCCTGAGTTTCCACAAATTCGGTAAAAATAATGAATTTTAGCCCCGGGTTGTTTTCCCGGATTTTAAATTCATTTATTATTTCCAAAAGCCGGGTGAACTTCACATCGTTTCTGCCCACGGCTGCCTGCCGGGCCAGAGACACGCAATTCTTCAGCACAGCAATCTCCGCCGCCAGGGAGGCGGGCAGGGCGCCTGCCGAATGGCCGGCGCCGGCCTCCAGCAGTTCAGCCAGCTGTTCTTCCGCCGTCAGCTCCTCCAGGTGATCCCAGTTCAGTTCTTCCGGACGTGCGTCCTGTTCCTGTCCGGCCGTGCGGCGCAGCAAATCCTCCAGCGCGGCCAGACGGGCAGAAAGAGATTTCAAAATGGCGCGGGAACTGCTGCTGACCATGCGCTGGTAAATGAGCAGGAGAAACATCATCGTGCGGTTATTCCGGCGGCTGGCCATCTCATAAAAGGTTGTTACATAATCCGTAACAGCCCGGTATAACTCCAGCTCAATTTTATCCCTTTCTTCATCCCGCTGGATCAAGCACAGAGAAGTAATCCGCTGTTTGAAAACCCGGTTGCCGTTAAAGTCTACAACCGCCCGTTTATTGTTGCGGACCGTCACTTTCCTGACATTTTCCACCTTTACATCGCTGTTTTTGTAAAACAAATACGGGTCGATAAGCTGAAGAAGGTTCCGGAATTTATACGGATCTCCCTGGTGCGGGGTGGCGGTGAGCAGGAGCAGGACAGGCGCCGCTTCGGCCAGGGCCTTGCCCACCTTATAGCGTGCCGTTTCCCCGCCGGTCACATCCCTGGTCAATTTATGCGCTTCGTCAAAAATTACCATATCAAACCCGGCCGCCGTCATGGCCGAGAAAACATTATCATTATGCCATTGGCGGGCTCTGACAGTGCGCTCATCCAGCTCATCGTGAATATTTTTCGGCTTTACGTAATCCAGGGAAGTAATAATCCTGTCCGACAGAGTCCAGACATTGGTCCTTTCCCCGTAAAGTTTTTTCAAAGACAGGACGGTTCCCCGGTCGTAAATAACAAACTCCTCGCCGAATTTGGCCTTCATTTCCTCCCGCCACTGGTGGCAGAGGCCGGACGGCGCAACCACGAGGACCCTCCGCACCATCCCCCTGGCCTTTAATTCCTCGTAGATCAGGGCCGCCTCAATGGTTTTGCCCAGACCGACCTCATCAGCAATCAAAGCCCTGGGCTTGAACTGGTCCAGCACAAAGCTCACCGCCAGGAGCTGGTGGGGCAAAGGCAGAATTTTAAAATTGCCGGCAGTCTGGAGGCTGTCCCGGGTGTTTTCGGCCCGCACCTGCTCCACCAGCAGGCGGAGCACAAAGCGGGAAGCCGGGGAAAAACCTCCAGCCTTCAGCTTCGCCAGCGGCTCGCTGAAAACCGCCAGGCCGGTCAGCGGAAGCGTCCGCCGCTCCCCGGTCTTTTCAAAGAAAACATCAACATAAACTTCGTCAAAAAAATTTTCGGCACCCAGAACCACGCCGGCGCCCTTGTCCGGATGGGCAATGCTGCGCACCCGCATTCCGGCTTTCATTTATATTTCCTCTCCCGTTTTCAACCTGGCGATTTCTACAAAGTCGTTGAGCTCGCTGTTGGTTTCCAGGATATTCTTGTCCAGCTTTTTAGCCACGGTCAGGATGTCATGATAACGTTTTTCCTGGTAGGCTTTGGTAAAACCAAAAATTACCGCTTCCTTGCGCACTCCTTTCAGTTTCTTACCCCCGCTTTGGGCCTCCGCCAGCAGGCGATCGAAAGTCCTGGCCAAATCCCTCTCCCGCTGGGCTTCGATGGTTTCCTTTTCCTTGCCGGCCCTCGGGCGGCGGTAACACTTGTCTTCAAAAATAAAGTTGTTATCGAGAAGCTCGCGCAATTCCGGGATGGCATCGTCGCTTACGGTGACGGCCTTACTGTAGGCCGTGAAGATATCACTATATGTTTTCGGGGTTTCCAGAAAATTATAGAGCCAGACCAGGGCCGACCTTTCGTCGTTGACAAAAAGGATCTGCTGGCCGGATTTGATCTCTTTAATGCCGGCGAGACCATGCTTTCTCTTCCACTCCTCATATTTCAACACCTGCCGGTCGGTAAACCAGTAACCGTCGATCAGTTTAAAATTATCCTTGAGCAGGGTGTAAAACTGCCTGGCGCTGAGGCGGATCTCGTAGCCCCGCTGGACGTAGTGGGCCAGCATTTTAGAGTAGAGCATCTGCTCGGTACGGCCGATGTTGGGCTCCACTGGGAGGTGTTCCAGCAGGTCGGCGACAAAGTCCCTCTCCAGCCCTTCACCGGCCCGGCGCAAAAAGTTCTCTTCCAGTTGTTTTTTCGGCTTGTAGGCGTTGATCACCAGGTCGTTCTTCACCGCACCGGCAGAGGTTACCTGCTTGAAGCTGCCCTGTTTCTTGTCCAGGACCGTAACTTGGGCAATCACAAAACCGGCTTTTGTCATGGCGTCCTGGATAGCGCTCCAAACCGCCGCCTTGGAATTGTGAAAGACGACTGTGATCCAGCGGTTTGGCTTAAGGATGCGGTACATTTCCTTGAAACAGGCGGTCATCAACTCCTTGTATTCGGACAGGCCTTTGCCCTGCGTTTCGTTGATAATGGCTTCGGGCTGGTTATTGGTAAAAACCTTGAGCCAGGCTTCCCAAAGAAAATTGAGCTCAGAATACATCAAATTGCTGCCGAAAGGTGGGTCTGTAAAAACATAGTCAACAGTATTAGGAGTTATCAAAGTAAATGATTCATCAGCAGTCCAAACCAATACATTATTTTTATTAAAATTAACCACATTGGAAGATAATACGGGTTTTAAGCGCCGAAAATATTTGTTTGACAATTGAGTAAATATATTGTTCTCTTTTATTAGTGAAGGAATATATAGTGTTCCTGAAGTAATATTAGAAGGAAATGATACATTAAAACGAAAAGCATTCATTTTACAATGGCGCTGGTGGATATTGTTAAATCCGAATAGTAACTTATTTTTAACTGACCAATTCTCTATCTCAAATAGATATTTTTTTAATGCTGCCAGCACCCACAAATTCCTCTTCGTATAAAAATGGTGCACATGGGTAAAACCATGCGACCGTTTAGGTTGCTCTGTATTATACCCCTCCGGCATCCTATCCGTCGGAAACCAGTAAGGTATGGCGCTTCCCTCAATTTTACGGATCAAATCCAGGTCAAACTGGTCCGGCTTCTTTTCAGCCCGCCTTGTTCCCACAGTATAATTGATCAGCACCGGGACTTGCTTGGCCTGGGTAACCTCCTCACCGATGGCCTGGTCGTAGAAAGTAACCGTGGCCCGCCGGCAGTCGCGCTTGCGCACCTGCGCCCCGCAGGAGGGGCAGGGGTACTCGTCGTTAACCTTTCCCTTTTCTTTGTCGACGGCAGCCTCCCAGAAAACGTACTCACCGCCGCAATAGGGGCAGATAAACACGTCGGACCAGACGGTGTAATTTATTTTCCCCCTGGTTTTGCCGTCGGTGTGGATGGTCTCGTACATCCAGCCGCATTCCTTTTCCACCTCAGCCAGAATCCTCTTTGCTTCCCGCTCAAACAGAGCCACATCCACCGGTGTGTTATAGTTATAAGCAATGAAGGTGGCCGCCGGCGAAAGGTCGCACAATATTGCTCGGCGGTTTAAGAGCTGCGCCGCCACGCCGGTCATGCCGCTGCCGCAGAAGCCGTCGAAAACAATATCTCCCTCTTCTGTGTAGTGTTCAATATACTTCATGATGGCCTTGTGGGGTACCTTCGTGTGGTAGGAGTGGGCGTTGTAAACGGGATCGTTCTTCCCTTCGCTGACATCACTGACATAGGGAGTACGCTCGTAGGTATCGGTGGCCTCATCATAGGGCTTACCGTAATGTTTGATGAATTCCCCGATGTACGGGTTGGGGCAGGCGGTGTAATAGGGCGGGTCGGACAGGGCCAGGATGTCTTCGTCCCGCCCCAGGGGGAAGCCCTCAATATGGCGCACCGAGTCCAGCATTTCCGCCAGCGGCCGGCAGGACTTTGCAAAGTCATCCTCCTGCCTGGCCTCTTGTTTTTCTTTATCCTCAAACAACGAACCCGTGGTGTAATCCATTTATATCTCTCCCGTCTCCCTTGAAAAATCAATTTTGCAACGTTTGCCCGTTATTTCCGCCGTTGGAACCGGCCAGCTTGATCCTCACCTTGTCCAGATCGTGGCCTGCCACCAGCTTTTGCTTCCACTCGTTAAGTTTCCTCTCAAAGGTGAAGTAGTCCATGACCCGGGCGCCGGCAAACAGGGCTTCCAGAAGCTCCTGCGGATTGACTTCCAGTGAAACCAGTTCTTTAAAGAGGTTGTTGAGAGCAATTACCAGTTCTTCGGAAATTATCTCCGGCAGTTTCCCTGTTTTAATTAATTGTAAAATGTGGCTCTTTTCCCCGGCCGCCAGGTAGTCCAGGTTGTCCCGGTAGTTGTTTACTTCGGCCAGGATGGAATTTTCCCAGTCCTCGTAAATGCTTTCAATTTCTCTTGCCAGAGATTCAATCCGGTCGTCGAGGTTTTTACCGCTAAAGCCGGACGGGAAATTACAATTCGGGCACAGGGGCCTTTTCTCGATCAGTTCCACCTTGAACCCGTCGCAGCGCAGGCCGGAGAGTACCGCCATTTCACTTTCCGCCCTGGCCAGGGGGTGTTTGTTTAAAACAGTCACGTTTTTTAAAAGCTGCAGGTTTTGCCAGGTCCGGCTCCCGGCCACCTCTTTCAAACCGGCCCAGTTGACCTTTCCGCCCACGAATTTTTCATGGGCCTTGTAATAGGCGGCCACGTACTTTTTGCGCACCTGCTGCAGCTTGCCCAGGAGCGGCAGCAGCTCGGCCCGGTTCACCAGGCGGCCGGCATCAGCCAGCACGGCAAAGGAATCGGCCAGAAACTCCTTGAGGCCCTCCACCTGGAACAGGCCCGGATACTCCTCCAGCACCCGCCGGACTTCCCGGGCGTATTCCACCTCTTTCTCCAGCTGGGTGGCGTACATATGGTGGAAGTGGTGTAAATCCTGCAGCGTTTTGCAGGCATCACCTATCTTTTTAATGGTGGCTTCGTCGTAGACGATCTTTTTGAAATCGCCGGGTGTCTTCACCTGGTCAAAGGTTTCCAGCGGGATATCCGCCAGGATCAGGTGGCGCTCTTTCAACCCGTCAATATCAATTAAATCAGAAGCATGCAAAGAAAGAGATTCCAGCTTTCTTTGAACAAAATCTATTTGTTCTTTTATTTCCAGGTAACGGGTGCGGAAATCCTGGACGACCTCCCCGCGCCTGGAGGTTACCCGCATTTTTGCCGCTTTAGCGGGCTCCATCCCGATGGCCAGCATAAGGTTAATCACCGGCTGGGGATTGAATTCGCTTTCAATGGCCAGGTATTTGATGTTCTCAAAGGCATCCAGGCCGGCCGCAAAGGTTTCACCCACCTCTGACGAGCTAATCACCTTGCCGCCGGCGGCCTTGAGGATTATTTCACCGTTATAAGTCAAAATGATTATGACAAAGGCGGTCATCCAGCGATCGTAGCCGTAGGGGGCATCCTGAAACTGGCTGATCAGGCTGCCGACGTCAACGACCTTCCCCTCGCCGGCCCTGGCCGTTTCAATAATTTTAGCCGCCACCGCCGAATTGGAAGTGGACAGGTTGCCCTGTTCATCCAGCAGGTCCAGGGCTTTTAAGATGGACCTGGCTCCGGAATACAGGGACTGGAAACTGCTTTTGCCGATGATGTCCTTTATGGCCGCCCCAAACTCACCCTTGATATTGTCGCGGGTAATCAACTGGGTAAATTTGGGATGCTCCGGATACTTTTTATTGAAATATTCTTCGAACAAATCCGGCTTTATTTCATCAAACAACTCGTCAAAATTGGTAAACTCCCGGGCTATTAAAGTCTTTATCGCCTTCTTTGATTTACCGGTGCTTACCTGGCCGGTTTCCAGCCAGGCCGCAACAAACATGGCCACAAACTGTTTTTTGAAATTGACATATTTTTTCTCCATGATGCTGCGGTGATAATTTTCACCGGCCAGGGAACGGGCGGCAGCCGCCATTTTCAGCTGCTCCACCGCATCGGCGGAAAGAGTGCCGGTGATTACCGCCCGGTTGTCCGCTGCCGTGTAACGGTTGCCGGCACAGAAGGGGGAAACAAAAATGATCTGGTAATCACCTTCTAATTTTGCTGTTTCCCCTTTACCCGTTTCATAGATAAAGAGGCCCTCGCGGAAGGAACGCCGGCTGGACCAGCGGCAGCTGTCCCAAAATACAGCCGGCGCCGGGCCGCCGGTTAAAAGCAGCTGGTCCTGCAAAATGGCCAGGACTTCATCATCCAGAGCGTTTTCAGGCAGGTTCTCTGCCCTTCTCTTGATCACCTGGTCATAATCGACGGTAATGGTTAAATCCAGGAAATAATAACCTTCTTTATTTACGTTTATGAACTGCCCGTCGGTAACCTTACGGAAATTATTCAGCACCAGGGTTATTTCATCGGCCGCCTCCATCATCTTGTTACCGGGCAGGGTCAGAAGGGTATTGGCCAGTTCCTCTACAGTGGCGCCGTTATTGACGCTTTTACCATATAGCCTGAGCACTGCCAGGGCTTTAATAATCTTGCGCGCCGTCTCCTGGTGCCGGGTATCAAGCAAATCCACCTTGCTTTCCAGTGTTTCGATGGCATTTATAATGGGGGATACGCTTTCCAGGTTTTTTACGGTGTGCTTGGAAGCAATCTCGTCGTAGATCCGGTCGTAAGTGATCAGGAAGGGAAAGTCCCGGTCCAGGATTCTCTCTACTTCCTGAACGGTGAACTGGATGACGCCGCGCTTTTCAAAGTAGGGCAATTCGCTGAAGATCTGGATGACGTAGGGGTGCAGGGGAAACAGGTCAATGTATTCGTCGAGGTTGGCCCGGAGATTGGGAAAGTATTTTAAATACTCCTTGAACAGCTCTTCCAGCAAAAGCCTCTGCTCTGCCGTTTTATTGAGCACCCGCCTGGAAATAACCCGCTTGATGTCCTCGCGCTTGATCGTGATAATTTGAAACCGCTCGGCCACCCGGCCGAAGCTTTCCGCCTCGTCGACATACTTGGGGTTGGTGAAAATATGCTCCTGCATGGCGCCGATAAACATGAAGTCGCTGCTCTGCGCCGTCTGGCCCAGAACTCGCAAGAACTGCACGTCGCGGTTTATTTTTTCTTTTGTTTTCTGCTTCAGGAAGTCCGAAATCTCGTCTATAACAACCACAAGGCCCCGGGTAGGGTTCCCTTTCTTGACTTTTTCCAGTACCTGGAGAATGGTTTTCTTGTGATCCACCACGCCGGAGGTGTCTAATTCTATCTCGATGCCGTATTTCTCACTTAATTGAGTTTCCAGGTGATCATAAAAATAATCGCTCAGGCTTACATCATTAGGCTGCAATTCCCAGTGGATTACAACAAAATCCCGGTTCAGTTCATTTAAAACCTTCTTAACCTGCTCGTTTTGCACATAATGACGCAGTTCCCGCTCGGTAAGCAGGGATATGATAAAGGCCAGGAGGTGCGATTTACCGGAGCCATACCCGCCGATGATCTGGGCGGCCTTGTGCACGCTGGCATTGATGTCCCGGAACAGGTGAACCAGATATTCTTCCAGCGCGGGGGAAATGACGTAGCTTGCCACCATTGCCTTCTTGTCGGTAATGGCGTCAATATCGATTACTTCTTTAACTCTTTCGAAATTGAACAATTCCTTGATTTTAGGCATCGATATCCTCCATTCTGGCATGGATTACTTCACTGACGTCCATT
>ERZ773359.5057-NODE-5057-length-13012-cov-268.219804_pt1 | contig 13012 bp, 12 predicted proteins | sample MGYA00374955_ERZ773359 | MGnify/ENA primary metagenome ERZ773359 (study PRJEB29098, sample SAMN04486028) | biogas fermenter metagenome | study: EMG produced TPA metagenomics assembly of the Biogas fermentation microbial communities from Germany - Plant 4 DNA1...
AATGTACTAATATAGTTTAAAAGAAACTCTTCATTTAGGTGAAGGGTTTCTTTTTTGTTTATATGAAGTTTGCTATACATAAAGTGTAAAATCGCCATTATTAAAAGGATTATTTAGAGGTTTATAGAATATTATGTATATATTTCATGTCGAAATAACTAGTTAAATTAAGGGTGTGAAAAAGTGTTTAATAAAGTGTTTAGTTTATTTTTTGTAACAATAACAGCAATTTTACCAGTAATAATCAATCCCTTTGCAACTGATTATTATTATAAACCTAAGGTAAATATCATTTATATAGCTTGCACCATATTAGTTGTTTGCTATTTTATTTCTTGTGAAAAGAAAGAAATTCATAAAATTAAGTTAGATAGCAAAGTACATAAGCTAGTCTTAATATATGGGATTCTAATCATTTTATCTACCTTTGTTTTTGTTGTTTCTGATAATCAATTTTTAGAAAGATTCTTTTCTATTGGTAAAGAAGTAAGTAGGGCTATAAATGATGGTGACGAAAAAGCAGGTGCAAATAGAGTGTTTATTTGGAAAAATTCTATCATGTTGATTCCAAACGATCCCTTATTAGGAGCGGGACCTGATAATTTTGGTACAGTATTTATGAAAGCATATGGGCGTATAGTAAGACTAGAGCTAGGATATTCGAAGATAGATAAAGCACATAATGAGTTTTTACAATTAATTATTACAATTGGCATACCTGCTACTATATTTTTTATATCTTTATTGATTAGAATTATCAAGAAATCGGTGAGTTTATTAGAAAAAAATGTTATAATTATTCCTCTGTTATGTGCTGTTGTAGGCTACAATATTCAAGCATTATTCAATATTAGTATAGTTGGTGTAGCACCTATATATTTTTCAGTGTTAGGTATGTTGAACAAATTAAGTAGTGAAGAAGGATGATTATAAAGCAATCAATTATTACCTCTTGCAACTGGAAATTTATTATAATACATGGAGTTAAGACTTTGATTAAGTTTATTCTTCAAAATATTTCAATTTATTTTCTTAGTCGTTAATTAATATTTAATAGTTAATTAAAGTGTGTGTATGATGTCGATTGTTGTTGTAAATTAAATGAAGAAAAATCAAGGGTTTTAGAGGAATTTTTATTTTTTTATAGAATTATATTATTGAGTTATTAAATAAATGAAAAAAAGTAAAACTTCGTTGAAAAATATATATTTTTAAGTATAATTAGATGTAGAAGGAATTATATGTTGCGAAGTTTATATATTTATGATGGATTTCGTTTTACTAACATGCTTAGATTGGGAGAAGAAAAATGATAAAAAATTTTAACAGAAAAAAACTAGGCGATTTACTGATTGAAAATGGAAAAATTACGTACAATCAACTAAAAGAAGCCTTAGAGAAGCAGAAAACTACTGGCAAACGTTTGGGTGAGATACTTATTGACAGTGGAGTAATAACTGAGGAAGATATTATATCAACACTAGAGATTCAGTTGGGTATACGAAGAGTAAATCTAGGGGTAACGGATATTTCACCAGAGGTTACCAAGCTAATTTCTGAAAATCTTGCTACTAAATATAATCTTATTCCTGTCTATATCGAATATGACACCTTATATGTAGCTATGTCAGATCCTTTAAATCTCTTTGCTATAGATGATGTAAGCATTGTTAGTGGATATGAAGTAGAACCGCTTATTGCTGGTACAAAAGAAATAAAAGATGCCATAGCTAAATATTACTCATCCCAATATGCTCAAAAAGCAGCAGATGAATTAACTAAAGAGCATTCTTCAAAACAGGTTGCTTCAGAGTCTAAGGAACAAGACACTGAAGTGGATGAAGTAAAAAATGCACCAGTAGTAAGATTGGTAGATTCTATAATTGAGAATTCTATAAGAGCAAAAGCCAGTGATATTCACATAGAGCCTTTTGAACACTATGTGAAGGTTAGATATAGAATAGATGGTGAACTCAGGGAAATAATGAGAACACCTAAAGAAACTCAGAGTGCTCTTATCACTAGAATAAAGATCTTAGCATCATTAAATATAGCGGAAAGAAGAATTCCACAAGATGGTAGAATTATGACAACCATTGATGGAAAAGGAGTAGATCTAAGAGTATCTGTACTACCTACTGTTAATGGAGAAAAAGTAGTTATCAGAATATTAGATAGAGAAAACTTCTTAGTTGAGAGATCTGCATTAGGACTAGATAAGGATGATGATGAAAAGCTTGATAGAATCTTATCTAAACCCTATGGTATTGTTTTAGTTACTGGTCCTACTGGTAGTGGTAAATCTACAACCTTATATACTGTATTGAGAGAGCTTAATGATGAATCAAAAAATATTATTACCGTTGAAGATCCAGTTGAATTCGTATTAGAAGGTGTAAATCAGGTTAATGTAAATTCAAAAACTGGACTGACCTTTGCTGCAGGACTAAGATCAATTCTTAGACAAGACCCTGATATCATTATGATAGGAGAAATTAGAGATGGTGAAACTGCTGAAATAGCTATTAGAGCTGCTATAACTGGACACGTAGTTCTAAGTACTCTACACACCAATGATGCTCCATCTTCTGTTATTAGATTAGTAGATATGGGAATAGAACCTTATCTGGTTGCTAGCTCAGTTAATGGTATTATTGCTCAAAGACTTGTAAGAAGGATTTGTCCAATGTGCAAAGAGAGTTATGTAGCCAATGATTATGAAAAGGAACTGCTAGGGATAGATAGAGATCAGACTTTAGTATTGCATCATGGTAAAGGTTGTCCATTCTGTAATAATAGCGGTTATAAGGGCCGAGTAGGTATTTACGAAATAATGGAATTTAACAAAGAGGTTAGAGAGGTTATATTAAGACAAGGAAATACTGATGAACTAAGAAAGCTTTGTATAGAGCGAGGCATGAAAACTTTAAACAGAGCTTGCGCTGACAAGGTGTTAAATGGACAAACTACCATTAGTGAAATGATGAGAGTAACCTTATTGAAGGAATAATTAAGTAAGGGGTGACAAGATGCCGCTTTATCAGTACGAAGCCAGAGGATTTAATGGCGAGATTGTTAAAGGAAAGATGGAGGCAATAGATGAAGCTGCTGTAATAAACAATTTAAGGCAGCAAAACTACTTTCCCCTATCTGTGAAAATTTACAATCAAATCGATAATTTAGATTTAAACCAATATTTTGCTATCCCAGTTAAAGAAATTGCAATATTTAGCAGACAGTTTGCCTATTCTATAGCTTCAGGTATATCTATAGTAAAGGCTTTAGATATTGTAAAAAGTCAAACTAGCAATAAGAAACTATCTGCTATACTAAATAATGTTCATGACAGTGTTCAGAAAGGCAAGAGCCTTTCAGCAGCTATGGCGGAACATAAGGACTTGCCTGATATGTTAGTCAATATGATTAGGGTTGGTGAAGTTTCAGGTACTTTAGAATCAGTCTTGCTTAGAATGGCAGACTATTATGATAGTAGCTATAAGCAAAGGCAGAAGGTTAAATCTGCAACTACCTATCCAATTATTTTATGTGTTTTTGCATTGGTTGTGGTAGTAGGTTTGATTACCTGGGTATTACCAACATTTGTCCAAAATTTAGAAACCAATGATGGAGAACTGCCATTACCTACAAAAATAATGTTATCCATAAGTGATTATTTTGGGGAATTTGGTATTGTAATTCTGTTAATATTAGTTACTTTTATTCTAGGTATCAAGTTATATGTAAAAAGGGACGACAAGGCAAAGGAAAAAATCGATAAATTTAAATTGTCTATTCCTCTTATAGGGAAAATGTATTTAAAAATAATTACAGCTAGGTTTGCAAGAACCTTTGGTATGTTGATGTCTAGTGGACTTCCTGTAATATCAAGCCTTGAGGTTTGCGCTAATGTAGTTGGAAATCAAGTGGTTAGAAAACACATATTAGAAGCAAAGGAAGAAATAAAGTCTGGACAACCTATAGCAGATACATTGGAACAAAGTAAAATATTTCCCCTAATGCTTACACAGATGATTAGGGTAGGAGAAGATACTGGTACCTTGGAGAGTATCTTGGATCGTACTGCTGAATACTATGACGGAGAAGTAGAGACGGCCCTTCAACAGTTAACTTCTATGATAGAACCAATAATTATTATCGTTTTAGGCGCTGTGGTAGGATTTATTGTATTGGCTATGGTAATGCCAATGTTTGAAGTGTTTAATACAATTGCTTAAATTTTAAATTTAAAATAAATAAAAATTAAGGAGGGTTTATTAATGAAAAATTTAAAGAGCAAAAAGAAAGGTTTTACATTAGTAGAATTGTTGGCTGTTATTGCTATTTTAGCAATAATCGGTGCAGTGCTCATTCCTAATTTAATGGGTTTTAAAGAAAAGGCTCATAAGTCAAATATTCAAGCAAGTGCTAAAGCTATAGTAAGCACTGCTAAAAACTATTTAGCAGAGTCTGAGGTAGATTTATTGGCAGACGGCACTATAACATTTAAAGAGGCTAGAGGAGGTGATGGCGAAGAAACAGATTTTGGTAAAATGTTAGATCTTTCAACATTGAAGAAAAGAGATGCAGAAGTATTGGATCAAGTACCTATGAATCAAATGAAAAATCTAGCAAATGGTAATTTTACAGTTGAAAGTATTAATTCAGGACAAGATAAGGGTAAAATCAAGTTAATAGTTTCAGGAGAAGAATATTTAAGTGAGTCAAACGCTGATTAATTTAAGAGCAAAAATGTAATATAATTATTTTTATAATGTATGCAGCAAGTTTTATATTGCTGCATACATTGCAATAATCTTGAGAACTTTTGAAAAGTAGTCGGTATTATTAATTGCATAAAATATAGATTAGGGGTGAATTTATGCTCTTAGATAAAAACAGCTTAGCAGTTTGTTTCGAAGATAGAAAGGTACTAATGGCTTATGGTAACAGAGAAAAGGTAATATATTCAGTTAGTATCAACGCTAATGCTGATATATTTATAGATGATAATATAATTGATACTAAATTAGTAGTTCCTATAATAGTGAATTTCATAAGAAGCAATAATATAAGACCAAAAAATATAATGTATGTATTAAAGGATGAAGAGGTAGTTGTTCGTAATTTCGAATTACCGCAAATGCCGGATGCTTCCTTACAAAAATCTGTAGAATGGGAAGTAGGACAATATCTACCTGATGAAGGTAAAGATTATTATATCTCTTACGAATTACAAGAAAAAATTAATGAAAAGGATAGAAAAGCATATAAGGTTATGGTAGCAGCGGCTCCTAAGTCTAAAATTAATAGGTATGTAGAACTAACTAATACTTTAGGCTTAAAGCTTAGAGCTATAGACTTTTCTTCTAATTGTGTGGCTAGAGTCTTTAAAGACTACTTTAATGCTAATAGTAGTATTAAAAATATTGGAATAATTAATATAGGAATAAATAAATCTGTGATAACCTTTTTAGAAGAAGGAAGATTTGCTATGCAGAGGCAAATTCCTTTTGGAATTAATAATTTGGCTAGAATAGTATTGCAATATATGCCTATAGGCGTACGAGATACTAGCATTTCTCATGAGGATATTATAAAAGCACTAGATTTACATTTATCTGATGAATTAAATGTAAGAGCACAAAATATTTTTACAAATGCCTTTGGAAATTTAGGCAAGGCAATTCAATTTTATACTGCAGGTAGAGTACAAAAAAATATAGATCAAATTTGCTTCATAGGAGAAGGTACAGAAGTCAAAGGATTAAGAGAATTAATGGAAAACTATTTTGGTGTTCCCATTAAGAAAATAGATAATGTTGATGATTTGAATTTGAAAATAAGAGTTTCAAGTGGATTGGACTTAAAAACATATATAAATAACATTGGACTGTTAATGAGAAAGGAGTAAGGCAATGGCAGTTAGGGAATTAAATCTAATACCCTATGAAGTTAGGGCTAAGAATAAGCAAAAGTATATTAATCTATGTATCGGTATTTTCTGTATCGTTATAGTAGCTGGCCTTGCTTCCTTTACAGTTATAGAAAAAGTAAGTATTAATAAAATGGAAGAAAAAGTAGCTGAACTTGATGCAGAAATTGCGAGCTATAATAAGGACTTAAAGAAAAGAACTGAAATAGATGCAAAGGTAGAATCATTGACGAGCAGTATTGCAGTAACAGAATACTTAATAGATGAAAGAACTTCAGCTTATAAATGGATTAAAGGACTTGAAGATTATGTTCCAAAAGGGATAGTTTTTAAAAGTATAGAATATCATGGAACTTCTATGATGCTAACTGGTAGCACTACTAATTATTATCTAATTACTGAGTTAGCAGCTAATCTTCAAGAATCAAAAGAATATAGTAAAAGTAAAATAGCTAACATTTCAAGTGACGATTCAAATGGAAAATATGCTTTCACTATAAACATAAAGCTAGAAAAGGGAGGGCTAAAAGATGAAGAAGTTAAAGAAAAGTGAGATTATTTTAATTTGCATTCTTTTAGTCGTTCTCGTAGGATACCTCTATTATTTACTTTTTCTTAAGAATATTTTAAGTGAAAGGTCTATGGTTAAAGCAAATATTCAATCTAAAAATGATAAGCTTCAAGAATTAAAACTGGTGAGAGTAGCTAACAGCAGAAAGGAAAAGCAGTATGAAAAGCTACAAGAGGATGCAAAGCAATATGTTGAGTTAATTACACAATCAGACAGGCTTCCTAAAATATCTTATGATTTGAAAAAGTATCTTGATAATCATCAAGTACTTCTAACATCATTCGCTTTTCAAGAAGGTACTTATCTGAAAACTGTTATAAATTCGGAGAATAAAGATGGGAATAGTGAAGTGAATAGTGAGTCTTTTGATAATATCAGATCTATAAATGCTAATTTGGCTGTTGAGGGAGAGTATAAAAACGTTAGAAATTTGATAGATACCTTAGAAAAGGATAAAAGATTGATTTATATTAACTCTGTAGTGCTTAGCAGTAGACAGGAAGGAAGCTCCTTAGTACAAGCTAATATACAATTAAGTTATTTTAGCAAGGCAGAATTTGAAGATAATGTTGATTATGAGTTCAATAATGGAATCTATGGCAATGAAGATATGTTTAAATGATAGGGGTGAGTCCTCCTATGAATATAAGGAAAATCGTAATTAAAAAAAAGGGCTTTACGCTAACAGAGGTAATCGCATCAATAGCTATTTTATCATTATTAACAGTAGCTATAGCTGTGGTTTATCAATCATCCGCAAAGATATGGGATAGTGGTAAAGTTAAGCTACAAAATGTTACCCATGTAAATACTATAGCTAACCTGTTAAAGGCTAGAGGAAAAGGTTATATAAGTAACATTTATAATAGTGAGGATAAGGATGATTCTGGTAAGGTGAATTTCTATATTTTCTTTGATAATTATAACGAGTGCAGTGATGCTATATATAATGACAAGCTAGTATTTCCAAGTGTGGGAACGACTTTGGGCAAAGATGATTGCAAAGAAAAAAATAGCGATAATAAAAGATACGGAGCCCTTGTAAGTTTCAGTGTTTCAAAAAAAAGTGTAATCACTAGTATTGATTATTATAATGAAATGTATAAAGCAGAAATAGAGCTTTGGGATTTGGAAGAAAAAAATAGCTTATCTTCAACCACTGCTATACAAATAGAAAGGTAGTTGATTTGATGAGAAAGCAAAAGGGATTCACCTTGGTAGAACTAGTATCAGCAATGGCAATTATGATGATTCTGTTGGCTGGGATTTATGCCGTAGCAGATTCAGGAAATATATTATATCAAGACGGTTACCATAAGGAAGCCATTAATAACAATATAAAAACTGCTCTCAATTCATTAAGCATATCTATTAAAGCAGCTAGAGTTATGGATTTAACACTAGATGAACCTAAATATGATAGCCTTGATACTCAAAAAAGCGACATACTTAAAAAAATTGCATATATAGAAGGCAGCGATGGGACTAGGTATGTTTATGCCATAAGAGAAATTGATGAAAAAAAGTGTTTGGTTAAGTTTAAATTTAATAATGTAGGAAGAAATAGGTTTGAGGTGGATGAATCTACAGTAACACCTATTTCCGATGAATTTAGGGCAGAGTTTATTACTACTGATAATCCCAATTTAGTAACGGTAGTAAGTGGTGACATAAAAGCGTCAAGTAGCTTTATAAATCAATATAATATCTTGTATATTATGTATGAAAAGTATGAGGATGAGTGCTTTTTAATTGTACAAGGTAAAACGAATGGTCGTTACTATAGAGTAGCTTTAACTGAGATTGAAAATACAGATTTTGATATTAAAGAAGAAACGGTTGTGGCTGAATATATTGAGGATGTAATAGTCCATGAGAGAGCAGACGAATACTGTGAAATAACTGTTAAAGAAAAGTATTATAAAAAGAACTTAGATAGTTATACAGAAATGGAGCTTTCAACTATAGTACACATAGAAAATTATAGGGGTGCTTTATAATGAAGAAAAAAGGGTCTGCACTGATATTGACTATAGCAGTAGCATCAATACTTATTGTTGGAGCTACTTGCGTAATGGCTTTAGCCTATAGTAGTTACCAAAATACCAAGTATATTGAGATAAATAATAAGTTAAGGCTAGCAGCAGAATCTGGTGTAGAAGTTGCAGAAAAGGAATTAAAAGAATATGTTCTTAGAAATGTTGATGTTCTTTTAAAACCTGATAATTTTAATCCAGCAAAATTAACACAGGACTTTGAAGGAAATCCTAAACCAATAATAATAGATAGTGGAGATTCTGATGTTAAAGTAACGGTGACTATATTACCAGATTTAAATGTTACAAGAGAAAAATATGTAGACATTCCTACCGGAAGAAGTTTGGATTATATTCGGGTTATTTCTGTAGCAGAGTACAAACCGAATCCTGTTTTTAAGAAAACTGTGGATGTTTATTTTGATAAAGTAGGAGTTTACAACGTTTATTTTGATAGAATATTTAACAGTTGTTTTACAACCTTAGATAACGACTATGAAGGAGAAACTGATACTGAAAGAGACAGAAAAAGTTTTCTGTTAGAAAATAGAGATATTAGCCTTGCTGGCAATATGTATTTAAATGGAAGAAATATTACTTTCAAGCCCGACTTGTTGAAATTTGAATATCATCAAGGAAACGTATATGCAAAATCTAATAAATTGAATACGTTAACTAATATTAGAAATGGGGTTTATATGAATCCTGATTCTGTATTTTTAAAGGATGTAGGAGAGTCTGAACCAGCTGTTCTAAATGATTGGAGTGACACAAAATTAATATATCTCGATAGTTTAGATGTGTTAGACAAAGATGCTGGATATGAAAAAGCTAGCAAGATGCAGAAATTTACAAGCTCAGATCCCTATGGAAGGGACGAAGATGTAGATCCTACTTATATTGAACTAATGGATACAGCAAATATTGTAACCTATAAAGCTCAAAAGGATGTTGAAAAGGGACCGATTAATTTTCAGGTTATAGTAAATGGTAAGGATTATATTAGAGATAAAGTGCATACTAAGGGAATTTATAAAACAATTATAAGTAAATTAAAGTTGACTTATCCTTCAAATTATTTGGATATGTATGGTACTTATTATAAGTTACTTCTAATAGACGGAGATTTATATATTGAAGGCAATGATAAAGAAAACTACGATAATTATGCAATATATTGCACTGGTAAGGTTACATTTGCTGGTGAAGCACATTTTTATAATTCATCAATAGTAGCCAAGCAAATAGAATTTCTCCCAAGCTCTGAGCATGTAAATTTTTATGGAGTTGCTACCAATAAGGCTGCGGAGCACACCATTGGTGGAATGCCCCTAGAGGACTTTTCGCCAACAGATAAAGGAGAAATTAATGCATATCTTATCAATAATTTGAAAAACTACGGGGACTACATTCAATTTCCAGTGCTTAGTTGGAAAGAATATTAAAAATACTTATATGTAAGTCACTGAAAAGTAAATTTGAAAGGAAAGTATATTTATGAGAAGGAGACGTACAATTCTTATATTGTTGGTAATTATTATAGCAGCATTTATAGGTGTAAAAATATTCAAAAAGAGTAGTAGTCCTAAAGTAAAAAACTTAATTACTGATAAAGATGCAATTAGCATTTACCATAGGTGGACAATCTATTTTGACAATGAGTTTAGTAGCGATGATTTAGAGCAAATAGATATACAAGTTAAGGATTCCCAAAACAATGATGTGGATGTAGTCACACAAACTGATAATGCAATGAGAAGAATATTTGTTTCTCCGCCCGAGGGTGGGTACAAAGAAGGAGAAGGATATACCATTACTGTTAATACCGAGTTATCCTGTAGTTTGTATGATGATAAGAAGAATATTAAAAATGCTATATTTTATCCCAAAAGAGCTTATAAAAATGAAAAAATTGTAATTGAGGATAAAAATCTAGAGGCAGTCATCAGGGAGACTATAAATAAAGCTGAAGGAGATTTATATATAGAAGATGTAGAAAATATTGAAGCACTATATGCTAATGGCAGACAAATTAAGAGTTTATATGGAATAGAATACCTAGTGAATTTAAGGGGGCTGTATTTAGATGTAAATGAAATAGAAGATATAAGCCCCATAGCAAGTCTAAACTATTTAGAAAATTTAGGCCTTTCCCAAAATAAAATTACAGATATAAGTCCTCTAAAGAATATGAAGTTAAAACATCTTTCTCTTAGTGGAAACGATATTAAAAGCTATGAACCTATTAAAGAAATATACGATTCATTATACTGGAAGGACTTTGAAATTGAATAAGGAAGGGGATTTATTGCTTTGGTATCAATATTTTTGATACATATATTAAAAGAAAGGAGGAAAAAAATGATCAAACTAAAAAAAGGACTTTCCTTAGTTCTATCAACTTTAGTATTAGTAACAACAGTTTCCCTAGCTAACGCTTTAAGTGTTAAAGCTGACACTCAGTCTAAAGATGCATCAATTAATGGTGATTGGAGTGCAACATATGTTCAGTTGTATGACACTGAAGAAACAGAAGTTATGGTCAGAGTAGGAGACATAGACAACTTTGGTTACGGCTGGAGTAAAGGTTTTAATCCATTTACAGGTAAAGACACTGCAGTTCATCCATATCCTTTTTATCCATCTTCTAAGGATCCTGATGGTACTGACAGAATCATGGTAGTTTCAGGATACGATAAAAAAAGTAATGCAGCAACAGATGGATATACTTCGGAGATTTCAAGTAGTTCAAGTAGTTATAACAGCAAATTAGTACCAATAACCTTGACATACAATTTACAAGGTAGAAAAGTAGATAATGCTGTAATCCAAATCTTTATAGACGATATTCAACCTAGTAAATGGAGAAAATCAGGTAATACATGGAGAAATGATGGTAGAGGTGGATTCTCACAAAATAGTTTAAATCAGTATCAGGTAACATTTTGTGTAGCAGGTCAGAAACCAGTCCGCATACCTGAGTTTGAAGCAGTTATTAACAACCTTGACCAGCACGGACCTATAGGTAAACTAGTAACCTTTACTGTTCCTGAGAAGTATTTAAGCATGATCCAACAAGGTGAAAAGGGCTTCCAAATTAAGATTGATGACCCAAATAAAAAAGCACCAGTTAAAGATACTAACAAGCCTAACACCGGTGATGGTTATGCAATCGACTTTGTAAAGCTAATGATCAATAAGAATAGTGAATACACTAAATACAATGCGACAGTTAAAGGAAAAGTATACGAAGCTAAGTACGTTGATTCCGAATTAAAACTTGATAGGACAAAACCTATTGCAAATGCTAAGATCAAGATAAATGGATCAGATGATAACTTCGTATTCAGTGATAGCACTGGTGCATACATCAGTCACAAGGTACCAGCAGGACAGGTTGTTTTAAATGTAGAAAAGGATGGATATGAAGCAGCTTCCTTCACTATAGGAACCTTAGAGGCAGGACAGGAATTAAATTATGATATAGGTCTTGTAAAAACAGACAAGCCTCTTACACCATCTATTTCTCTAAATACTTATACAGCTGCTGAAAGTGTAATAGTAACTATTGATTATCCTGGTGAAGTTACAAAGAAACTATATAGAATTGATAACGGTGCTTGGGTAAACTATACAGGACCATTTACTATTAGCAGCAATAGTCTAATAGAAGCTATGTCTGTTAAGACTGTTAAAGTAAATAGTAAACAAACTAAGGACATTAATAGTGATATTTGTAGTTTACAAGTAACAAATATCATACCACCTGCACCAATATTAATTCCAGACACTACAGAGCCAGTTAATAGGGATGTAAATGTTACTATTAAGTATCCAGATGGTCAAGTTATAAAGGAAGTAATGGTTAAGCTTGGGTCAAATGATTGGAAGACTTATGACAAGTCTAATATTCCAACCAAATTAGTTATTGATAAACCAATGAAAATTGAAGTGAAATACAAGAATGGTAACGATATTTGGAGTAACCCAGGTATCCTAAATGTAGACAATATCGATAAGGAAAGTCCAACTGGAAGAGTAATAGTTACTTACAGTGGTAACAAAGCTACTTTGGATTTGAAGATAGACAATGATGAAGTAGTTGATATCATTCCAACTGTAGGAGAATACACTCATAATGGTAAGACCTATAAGATTGTTGGTAATGGCATATTCAATGCAGAAACCAATGAACAAATTGGAACAATTCAACCAGGCGGAAGACAAGTAATCTTCTATGCAAATGGAAAATACACATTCAGATTCAAGGATAGAGCAGGAAATATTGGTATGGCTACAGGAATTGCTGACATGGGTGCTGATACTCCTCTTGATCCAGATGGAAGACAAGAAAGATAATTCTTATCGAACTGCCAGTTAATCTGGCAGTTTTTTTTATAAATAAAAATTAAATATGTGTAAAATTGAATATAATTCATAAAACTGTCAAGAATTGAAATGACTAAATAATCA
>ERZ773359.5060-NODE-5060-length-13008-cov-16.008183_pt1 | contig 13008 bp, 12 predicted proteins | sample MGYA00374955_ERZ773359 | MGnify/ENA primary metagenome ERZ773359 (study PRJEB29098, sample SAMN04486028) | biogas fermenter metagenome | study: EMG produced TPA metagenomics assembly of the Biogas fermentation microbial communities from Germany - Plant 4 DNA1...
GTGGTACCGCGGAGTCTTACGTCCTTGTCCCTGGGATGTAAGGCTTTTTTTATCTTTTGTGAAAGGTGTTGTCTATGCTAGAGAAGGCGCTGGAAAATTTGATAAATATTGATAAGCTGGCCTTATTGATTTTTATAGTAGCTGCATTTATCACTTATGGAGCTAGATTTATAGCTATGAGGATTATGAAAGTTTCATCCCATAAGGTTTTCCAGGTTACAACTATACTTAAAATAGTTGGATTATTTATTGGTTTATTAGGACTGTACAAGATTACTAAATAAAGAGAGAGGAGAGTATAGAATGAGTGAAGAACGCATGATTGCAAAAACTTATGATCCGAGACAGGTAGAAGATAGAATATATAAAGAATGGATGGAAAAGGGCTATTTTAGAGGAGAAGTGGACTCGAGCAAAAAGCCTTTTTGCATAGTAATTCCTCCTCCAAATATAACTGGGCAGCTTCATATGGGCCATGCCTTGGACAATACACTGCAAGACACTCTAATACGCTGGAGAAGGATGCAAGGATATTCAACCCTTTGGGTTCCAGGAACTGACCATGCTAGTATTGCTACTGAAGTGAAAATTGTTGAGGAAATGGCAAAGGAAGGTCTTACCAAAAACCATGTTGGAAGAGAGGGCTTTCTAGAAAGGGCATGGGAATGGAAAGAAAAATATGGGGGAAGAATTGTAGACCAGCTTAAAAAATTGGGTTCATCCCTTGACTGGTCTAGAGAGCGTTTTACTATGGATGAAGGTTGTAGTCGTGCTGTTATAGAGGTATTCATTAAATTATATGAAAAAGGTCTCATTTATAGAGGAGATAGGATTATCAATTGGTGTCCAGAATGTAAGACTGCCCTATCAGATGCAGAGGTAGAACACCAAGAACAAGATGGCCACTTTTGGCATATTTATTATCCAATAAAGGACAGCAATGAAAAGCTAACCATAGCTACTACTAGGCCTGAAACCATGCTGGGAGATACTGCGGTAGCTGTTCATCCTGAAGATGAGAGATATAAGCATCTCATTGGTAAGATGGTAATACTGCCTTTGGTAAATCGTGAAATACCCATTATAGCAGATGAATATGTAGATAGAGAGTTTGGTACAGGGGTTGTAAAGATTACACCTGCTCACGATCCTAACGATTTTGAGGTAGGGCTTCGCCACAATCTTGAACAGCTTAGAGTTATGGATGATGAGGCGATAATGAATGAAAATGCAGGTAAATATCAGGGACTTGACAGATATGAGGCAAGAAAAAGAATAATAGAAGATTTAGAAAAGCAGGGCTTATTGGCTAAGGTAGAGGAACATAGCCATAATGTAGGACACTGCTACCGATGCGATACTGTAGTAGAGCCAATTGTATCCAAACAATGGTTCGTAAAGATGGAGCCTTTAGCCAAGCCTGCAATTGAAGCTGTTAAGGATGGACGGATTAAATTTATACCTGAAAGATTTGAAAAGATATACTTCAATTGGATGGAAAACATTAGGGATTGGTGTATATCAAGGCAGCTATGGTGGGGTCATAGAATTCCTGCATACTATTGCCAAGGCTGTAATGATACAGTTGTAGCTAGAGAGATGCCAGACTATTGTACAAAATGTGGCAGTACAGAATTCAAACAGGATGAAGATGTTTTGGATACATGGTTTAGCTCTGCCCTTTGGCCTTTCTCTACATTAGGTTGGCCTGATAAAACAGAAGAATTGGAGTATTTCTATCCAACTAGCGTTTTGGTAACAGGCTACGATATTATATTTTTCTGGGTAGCCAGAATGATCTTTTCTGGGCTAGAGCATATGGGTGAAGTTCCTTTCCGTCATGTATTTATTCATGGCATTGTTAGGGATGCACAGGGACGAAAGATGAGTAAATCCTTAGGTAACGGTATAGATCCTTTAGAGGTAATTGAGGAATATGGAGCTGATGCTCTAAGGCTTAGTCTCCTTACAGGAAACTCACCAGGAAATGATATGAGGTTCCATTATGAACGGGTTGAAGCTTCCAGAAATTTTGCCAACAAGATATGGAATGCTTCTAGGTTTATTCTGATGAACCTAAAGGATGCTGTTCCTAAGAAGCCGGAGATAGAGGATTTGGAATTGCCTGATCGCTGGATTATTAGTAAGTACAATCGATTAGTAAAAGAAGTAACCGAGAATCTGGAAAAATATGAACTGGGAATTGCGGTACAGAAACTCTATGACTTTATATGGAGCGAGTTTTGTGATTGGTATATTGAGCTTGCAAAACCAAGACTATATGACCAGGAGAATGAGCAGCAAAGAGATGTGGTACTATATACACTTACCTATATATTATCCAATACCTTAAAACTGTTGCATCCTTTTATGCCTTTTATAACAGAGGAGATATGGCAGCACTTACCTCATGAAGGTGAGAGCATTATGATATCTCCATGGCCAGATTATAATGAAAATGAAGTGGATGGTGAGGCCGAAGATCAGATGGAAGCAATAATGAATGCCATCAGAAGCATAAGAAATGTTAGAGCAGAAATGGATGTTCATCCATCTCAAAAGGCTCAGGTAATTATTGTTCCATCCCAAGGTTATAAAGAAGTATTTGAAGAAGGGAAAATCTACTTTGAAAGGCTAGCCTATGCATCACGGGTAATTTTAAAGGATAGTGAAGCCGATATTCCTGAAAATAGTGTTTCTGCAGTGACAGATAAAGCGCAAGTATTTATGCCTTTGGAAGAGTTGGTAGATTTTGATAAAGAAATGGCAAGGCTAAATAAGGAAAAAGAAACCTTAACAAAGGAAATTGCTAGGGCTGAAGGTAAACTGGCCAACGAGAATTTTGTAAAAAAAGCACCTCCTGCTGTAGTGGAGGAAGAAAGACAAAAACTCAAGAAATATATTGATATGATGGATAAAGTAAATGATCGGATAGAAGCTCTAAATAAATTGATGAAATAAGGGCAGGTGGAAGCTATTTCAATGGAATACAATCAAGCTTTGGAGTATATATATAGTGCATATAAATTTGGATCTAAACTGGGGCTGGAGAATATTACTAATCTTTTAAATCGCTTGGGTAATCCACAAAACAAGTATAAGTATATTCATATAGCAGGAACAAATGGAAAAGGCTCTGTTACTTCCATGATATCCCATATTCTCCATGAAGCAGGATATAAGATTGGAATGTTTACCTCCCCCTATTTAGAGAATTTTACTGAAAGAATTCAGATAAATTTAAAGGAAATGCCTAATGAAGATTTAGGAAATGTCACACAAATTGTGAAAGAAAAAGTGGAAGAGATGGTTGCGGAGGGCCGCAACCATCCTACAGTTTTTGAGATAATAACAGCCATAGGTTTACTATACTTTGCTCAGCAACAAATAGATATAGCTGTAGTGGAGGTAGGATTGGGAGGAAGGTTTGATGCTACCAATGTGGTTGATAAGCCCTTGTTATCGGTAATCACTGCTATTGACTTTGATCATATGGATGTGTTAGGTAGCACTTTAGGGCAGATTGCTTTTGAAAAAGCAGGTATAATAAAGCATGGTAGGCCAGTAGTGGTATATCCTCAGCTAAGTGAAGCTTCTTCAGTTCTTAGGAAGGTATCAAAAGATAGGGATGCGTTTTTATATGAAGTTTCTCAAGAACAAATACTAGTTAAAGAATCATCCCTAGAAGGTAATTTTTTTGATTTTAGATATAAAGATAGAGAATATAAGGATCTTAAGCTGAATTTAATAGGTGAACACCAGCTTCTAAATGCTGCTACTGCTTTATCAGCTATAGAAGTCATAAGGGATATGGGAGTCGAAGTGCCTGAGTCTGCTATATACCAAGGTCTGGCTAAGACAAAATGGCCAGGACGCCTTGAAAAAGTTTCTAAAAAACCATTAATAATAATAGATGGTGCCCATAATGCAGCTGGTGCTAATGTATTAGCAAATACTATTAGTAAGTATTTTAAAAAAGATGAAGTAACTTTGATAATGGGCATATTAAAGGATAAAGAAGTTGATGCAGTAGTTAGCAAGATTTGTCCTCTGGCCCATAGGATAATTATAACTAAACCCGATAGTCCTAGAGCTATGGAGCCTAGCCAGCTAAGTACCAAGGTAATAAAATATTGTCATAAGGTTATAGTAGAACCAAATATCCCAGATGCAATTGATAAGGCAATAGACATGGCAGGCCATGAAGGGGTTATAATAATATGCGGTTCTTTATATTTAGCAGGAAGCGCAAGAAGCTATATTAAGAATAAAAAGAGCAAACCAACTATAGCTATGAGAGATTATTAAAGAGTAGACATGTGTTATAATACCTCCTAGGTAGACAAGCTAATTGAAAAATTAGTTATCTACCTGGAGGTATTTTTATGTAAAATGATTATCTTCCCCTATATGATTACACATTTTACCGTCTCTCCATATAATGAAATTAGACTTATTTTTCTATGGTCAATAGCCATTGATATTATGGGGAGGTCAATTATGATCTATAAGAATTTAATAGTAGTTTCAAATACTGGCGATAGCACTATTTCAGTTGTTGATCCCTATCATTTTCATGAAATTCAAAGGATACAGCTTCCGAAAGATTCAGGACCCTACGATATCATAAAATATGACAAGAGTTATAAGGTTTTGGTTAGTCAATATTATGCGGATTCCATAACATCTATTGATTTATTAAAAGGTGAAATACTAGACTCAGCTACTACAGGAAGGCGTCCATGGTATATGGTTTATGATAAAGAACGTGCTTTAGCTTTTGTCACAAATAGTGATTCGGATACGGTGTCGATTATTTGCGTACGAAAAATGAAGTTAATTGGACAAATGAAGACTGGTTCCATGCCACAAGGCATAGATCTTAATCCAAACCTTAAAACATTAGCTGTAGCCAATGTTAATTCAAATGATGTTATGATAATTGACGCTGATAACCTAACAATAAAAAAGCTTATTAAATTAAATAAAAATCCTATGCAAGTAAAATATTCTGCCAAGGGTGATGTTTTATTTATAAGCTGTTCATCTTCAAACAATGGCGATATGGGTAGTATAAAGGTTGTTGATGCTCAAAGTTATAAAATTTCTGCAGAAATCAGCTTAAATGCAATACCAGGCCAAATTTATAGTACTAAAGATGGAAAGTATGTTTTCGTTGCATCGATGGGTAATGGAGGACTTGAAATAGTGGATATAGAGAAGGAAAAACCAATAAACCATGTGCCTACAAACGGTATGACACATGGTATGGCTGTAGACCAATGTGAGAAGTATGTCTATGTAACCAATCCTAATGACAATTCAATTTCAGTTGTGGATTGGAAAATTGGTAAAAAAATCAATACATTGAAGGTGGGAAAAGAACCTAATGGCATAGTTTTTATATCAAACGATCTAACATAGCTTTAAAGACTTCAGGGGCCCTAAGTCGCCAATTTTCGCAAATGGCCTTGGCTTGGCTACTGTCGGGAACATTAAGCTTTAATTCCATTAGTACCAGGTCCTTTTCCGTAACTCTACATAAAACCTCATATTGTTTGTGGTTTATTTTTTTGTAGTCTGCAGTAATTTGACTTTCGTCTTTTAGACGGTCACGATTATTTTCTGCATAGGATTCTATGATATTACGCAGTGTAGGAGAAATTCTTTTTTTGAAAAAAGTTAAAACACTATTACCCTTAGAGGTTAAGGTCAAAAATTGTGAATTTCCTGTTTCCATATTATCTATTAATCCACCTGAAATAAGCTCAATAATATATTGTTGAAGTTCAAAATAATTAATTATATTATTTTCAACAAAAAAACGAGTAATTTGACCATTTGTTAGAGGAATACCTAAACATCCCATAAAATATAAAATAGATAATTTATCCTCGGCCAAAGTGTTAGTGTCTTGAATCATAGTTCCCACCTCGTACAAGTCTTTCGAAATTCTAAGGATATAATATTATGATTATAGCACAAAATACAACAAAATAATACGGCGATTATTCATCGCCGTATTATTTTATCTATTATCCTATTCTATATTATTATTTCAGCTGGTTTTGAGCCATGGATATCAATCGTTTAACCATTTCTCCGCCAACTTTACCGCATTGTTGAGCAGTTAGGTTACCCCAGTAATCTTCAGAACCCTGAGTTACAGGTAAATTAAATTCCCTAGCAATTTCATATTTCATATCATCTAGTGCTTTGTGAGCTTCAGGAACTAATTGTCTATTACGTCCAGTGTTTCCGCTTCCTGCTGCCATTTTCAATCTCCTTTCGAAATATTATTATAAAATATATTTTTAACAAAACAATAATACTTAATATAACTTATTTAAATAAAGTATCATTGTTTTGTACTATTAATGTGTGTAAAAAATAAAAAATAATACTGTGGATTTATTGGAAAATCAATAAAAAATCCCCTATTAATGAAAAGGAAATTTTTATATATAGTTTTTTATCCTTTTATCTGATATGATAAATTATGGATAGTATACTTATATATATGAATAATGAAAATTTATACTAATACATAGAATGGAAGAGGTTGGATATGATAATAAACAAGAGAAAATTTCTCGCTTTAATTGTAGTTTTAGTTTTAATATTTATTACTGCCTGTACTAATGATAAAAGTAATAATAACGCATTTGCAGAAAGGCAAGGCAACCAAGAGAATCAAGAATCTGTTTCAGTAGAAGAAAATCAAGATGAAAAAGAAATTATTAATGAAAATGAAGCTGAGGAAGAAGCTCCTATAGAAGAACAACAAGACCATCCTCCTGTGGATCTAAAAGCACTAAAAGTCAACGAATTAGGAAAAATCATGATATTGATGTATCATGATATAGGCGAACCAGAGGATATTTGGGTTCGAACTCCAGAAAATTTTCGCAAGGATTTGCAGACCCTATATGATAAAGGATATCGTGCAATAAGCATGAAGGATTATATAGAGGGTAATATTGATACGCCTCCAGGAACTACTCCTGTTGTAATTACCTTTGATGATGGAACAAAGGGCCAATTTAATATATTGGATGAAGATGGAGAATTTGTAATTGATCCTGACTCTGCTGTTGGAATTCTAGAGGAGTTTAATAAAGAGCATCCTGATTTTGGTCTGAAAGCTACTTTTTATGTATTTTATCCTACACCTTTTAGGCAAGAGCAATGGATAACTGAGAAATTCCAGTACTTAGTAGAAAGAGGTATGGAGATAGGTAATCATTGCTATAACCATGAAAACCTTAGAATGGATTTTAATACAAAAGAGAGCAGAGATGCACAATTTATTCAGGAGGCTTTAGGGAAAAATGTAAAAGCTACCCAGGAAATTTTACCAGGCTATGAAGTAGATAGTTTGGCTTTGCCCTATGGTGCAAGCCCGAAAGACGAGGAATTGTATAATTACGTTATAAAGGGCAGTTTTGAAGGAACTCAATATCATAACAAAGCCATACTTTTAGTAGGCTCTAATCCAGCGCGTCCTTCATATCATGTTAATACCAACATGGCTAAAATCCCCAGGATAAGGGCAAGTGAAATGGAAACTGAAAACACTGGATTATATGATTGGTTGGAGTACTTCGATAACCACCCAGAAGAAAGATATATAAGTGATGGAGATCTAAGTACTATCTCCTTCCCTAAAGAGCTAGAAGAGTATTTAGACAAAGAAAAAATAGGGGATAAGCTTATACAAGCTTATGAATAATTTACTTTGCATAAAGTATTGTAAATGCTATTATATGATTGTGGTATAATCATATAATAGCATTTTGATTTTGGAGGAGCTTATATTGAAGAAGATAAGGGTAATTGTAATTGGCGGTGGAGCATCAGGAATGATGGCTGCTATAACTGCAAGTAGACAAGGTGCAGATGTAACAATACTAGAAAGAAATCCTAGAGTTGGCAAGAAAATATTAGCTACAGGAAATGGACGCTGTAACTTTACAAATATCAATACAGATGTTAACTATTATAATGGCAATAACCCCAAATTTGTTTATAGTGCTTTAGCACAGTTTGATGTTTATCGTACCATTGATTTTTTTGAAGATCTGGGAATTGCTCATAAAGTTGAGGATATGGGCAAGGTTTTTCCAATGTCAGACCAGGCTTCAAGTGTGCTAGATGTACTTCGATATGAGTTAGAGAAAAGGAAAGTAAAAGTTCTATGCAATGCTTATGTAAAGAATATCCTTGTTAAAGGGGATAATAAGTTTCAGCTTAAGCTAGAGGATGGGTCTTTAATTGAAGGTGACAGGATAATTATTGCCACCGGCGGAAAAGCCATGCCCTCAAGTGGATCTGATGGAAATGGATATGAACTTGCACGGCAGGTGGGGCACTCTATAGTTGATATTTTCCCAGGTCTAGTACAAATTATGCTAGAGGGCTCCTTTTTTAAGCAGATTCAAGGAGTCAAATTTGTCGGTACTGCAGAAATCTTACTAAATAATAGATCTGTGGCTATGGATAGGGGAGACATTCTCTTTGCAAATTATGGGGTATCGGGACCTCCAATATTGCAAATAAGTCGAAAAGCTGGTGAACTTTTGCTAAAGGAACAGAATCCGGTTTTAAAGATAACTATACTGGATACCATGACAAATCAGGAAGTGAATAATCTAATAGAGCAGCGTTTTAAAAAGGCTGCAGGAAAAACTGTTGAATTCAGTTTAGTAGGACTTATTAATAAAAGGCTGATACCTGTATTGTTAAAAGAAGCGGGAATAGAAAATCTTAAAGCACCTGTCCAAACTCTTTCAAAGGAGCAGCAAGGAAGAATTGCTAATATTTTGACGGACTGGAGATTTAAGATTAGGGGAACCAAGGGATGGTCTAGTGCACAAGTAACGGCAGGCGGTGTTAATACAAAAGAAATTGATTCTAATACTATGGAATCTAAGATTACAAAAGGAGTCTATTTTGCAGGTGAAATTATTGATATAGATGGACAATGTGGAGGCTTTAACCTTCAATGGGCATGGTCATCGGGTTATGTTGCAGGATATAATGCAAGTTTATAAAGCTATTAAGTAGTTTCTTTAGCCTTAAAACTATAACTAAGAAGTGTTGGTTGACAAAGATGTCAACCGATGGAGCAGGTTTGGTTGACAAGTCTAAATTAATTTGATAGAATATCCCTACAAAAAGTAGAAAAGAGGGGTATGGTTTTATGGGAAATTTTAAGGCTAAGGACATGATTTTAATAGCCTCGTTTGCAGCACTAACAGCAATAGGAGCATTTATTAAGATTCCTATACCTTATGTTCCTATCACATTGCAGGTTCTATTTTGTGCATACTCAGGCTTGTTATTAGGTGCCAAGCGGGGGCTTTATTCACAGCTATTATACTTAGCAGTGGGCTTGATTGGCATTCCTATATTTACCAACGGAGGAGGGCCAGCTTATGTATTACAGCCCACCTTCGGTTATCTTGTAGGATTTGCCCTATGTTCTTATATAATTGGTAAAACAACTGAAAATATGAGAGAATATAAACTACATAGGGTATTTGGATCAGTCTTAATGGGTTTAGTTGGACTTTATATATGTGGTTTGACTCATTTATATCTTATTATGAATTTTTATTTACACAAATCAATGTCAATATCAGCTGTAATAGGGGTGGGACTAATACCCTTTATACCTACGGATTTACTTTCGGCAATTATAGCCTCTCTAAGCTCTATATATGTTTTACCTATATTAAAGAGAACTGGCCTATTGCATAGTAATTAAATCCTCAATCAAAAAACCCTCGAATTTCGAGGGTTTTTGCTTTTAGATCATAAATTTCTTGATTTCCTCTAATAGGTCATCACAATCATCGGAGTAAATTTCAACAATTATAGGCTTGCTAAGATCAAGACTAAAAATACCTAGTATGGACTTTGCATCAACTACATGACGTCCAGAACGAAGGTCAATTTCATAAGGGTATTTGCTAACGATGTTTACAAAATCCTTTACATTTTCAGCAAGGGACAATTTAATATTAACGGTTTTCATAAAATCAGCCCTCCATTTTAATATTTGAGTGGAATAAAATGATAGAATATTTATACAAATCTATATGTAATATATTCCACTATTTTAAGTATATACTAATTTATTCAAAGTATCAATACTTTTTAAACAGCTATCTAGTTAGCTTTAATTAGTATTTTCTTCCTATTAGTGTCCAATTCTAAATCGCATCAATAACTTTACTGTTATAATAATCCTTTTGTGTGTCAATAATAGAAAAGATTGATGCAGTTTAAACTAATGGGAGGGAAAAAGATTGAATATTGGAATTCCAAGGGCATTATCATATTTTGATTATTATCCAATGTGGCAAACATTTTTTAATTATTTAGGATTTAAAATCACTATATCCTCACCCACCACCAAGGATATATTAAATAAAGGAGTATCTTTATGCGTAGATGATGCCTGTTTACCAGTCAAACTATTTCATGGTCATGTGGCAGATTTAGTAGGGAAAGTTGATGCAATTTTTTTGCCAAGATTGATTAGCGTTTCTCCAGGTGAATTTATTTGCCCCAAATTTATAGGTTTACCTGAAATGATTAATAATTCTATTGAAAATCTACCACCTCTATTAATTTTTAACTACAATCTACATAAAGATAACAGGGATAAAAAAAATGCTTTTATGGAACTTGGAAGGCAGCTAGGAGTAGACAAGAGGGATGTGAAAAGAGCATATAAAGAGGCTATTAGTAGACAATACATAAATGAGATGATGCTGGAATCCGGACAAAATCCAGTAGTCCTTCTTCATCCAAAAGAAAATTGGGGCAAACTGGAGCATAGTAAAGGGGTTATAGGAATAGTAGCTCATTCCTATATAGTATGTGATAGATATATATCCATGGATATAGTCAGAAAAATACGTCATAAGGGTTATGATGTTAGAGTAGTAGCCAATGTTTCTCAAAAGGTAATAGAGGATAATTTAAAAGCAATGCCCAAAAGATTGTTTTGGAGCTATGGTAAGAAGCTATTGGGAAGTGGAATGGAATGGCTAAAGGGTAATAAGGTAGATGGCATTATATTTTTATCTAGTTTTGGATGCGGTATAGACTCTTTTATAGAAGAGCTAGTGCGAAGACATAATGCCAGACAGCTTAGACTCCCTTATGCTGTATTTACTGTAGATGAACACAGTGGACAAGCTGGGTTTGATACTAGACTGGAAGCTTTCTTAGATATGCTGGAATGGAGGGATAAGAGTGGTTATAACTTTTCCTCACATGGGCAGGATGTATATTCCAGTTAAAGCTTTATTTGATGAATTAGGAGTAGATATTGTTATTCCTCCCAAGATAAGTAAAAAGACTTTAGAAATTGGACTTAAAACCTGTCCAGAGATGGCTTGTTTACCCTTAAAAGTAACTATAGGCAATTATGTGGAAAGCATAAAGAGGGGAGCAGATACCATAGTTTTATCAGGCAGCTGTGGTCCCTGTAGATTTGGATATTATGGAGTTGTACAAAAAGAGATACTCCGGGATCTTGGATATGATGTAGAAATAGTAATACTTGATCCTCCCAGGGAAGGGATTAAAGAGTTTTGGGAAAGAGTAAAAAAGATATCTGGAAATAGTTCCCTTTATAAAGGGTTAAGGGCAATAAATAAAGCTTTTAAAGTATGTGAAGAAACCGAAAAACTCCTTCAACTAGTATTAAAACAGCGTTGTAGAGAAATACACAAAGGTGATACTGATAGAGTTTTAAGTAGATTTGAAGAAAAAATCAGAAGTGTAAAGGGAGCCCAAGAGATTTTAGATTGCATCTATGAAACCAAAAAAAAGTTGGAGAATATTGCCGTGGATAATAAGAAAAGGCCTATAAAAGTGGGGCTTGTTGGTGAAATTTACACTATTATAGAACCTTATGTAAATCTTAATATTGAGAAGAGATTGGGGGATATGGGTGTAGAAGTCCATAGGGAAATGTCAGTAGATGGCTGGGTGAAATTCCATTTAGCCCCTGATATAAAGTTTAGGAGAAGGCAGAGGCGAATACTAGAGGAAGCAAAGGATTATTTAGGCTTGTGTATTGGAGGCCATGCTTGGGAAACTGTGGCTCATACCCTAAACTATTCTCGGCAAGGAATGGATGGTATTATACAAATCTTGCCCTTTGGTTGTATGCCAGAAATTGTAGCAGAAAGCATACTCCCTACCATAGCAAAAGATGAGAATATTCCTATCATGACTTTGGTTGTAGATGAGCTAACTGGTGAGGCAGGTTATCAAACCAGATTAGAAGCTTTTGTAGATCTCTTGCGTCTGGAAAGGAGTAGAAAGGAAAATGAATTGGGAGAAGTATTATCTTGGAATTGATGTAGGTTCAGTTAGTATAAATTTGGTGCTTATGAATGAACATCATAAAGTAGTAGACAAGCTGTATGTTCGTACTGAAGGTAAGCCTATACCAATATTAAAAAAGGCCATGGAAGACATGTCCTTAAGGAATGGTGGAAATATAAAAATAAGTGGTGTTGGTGTGACAGGTAGTGGACGGGATTTGGCAGCTGTTATGGTAGGAGCTGACGTGGTAAAAAATGAAATTACAGCTCATGGCGTAGCAGTACTCACTTTTTTTCCTGACGTTAGAACTGTAATAGAGATAGGGGGGCAGGATTCAAAGATCATTATAATACGCAACGGTGTTGTATCGGATTTTGCTATGAACACGGTATGCGCAGCAGGTACTGGTTCTTTTTTAGACCGTCAAGCAGCTCGCCTTAATATCCCTATCGAACAGTTTGGAGAAATGGCCTTAAAATCTAACTCACCTGTTAGAATAGCAGGACGGTGTGCTGTTTTTGCTGAATCAGACATGGTTCATAAGCAGCAGATGGGATGCCCACCAGAGGATATTATAAGAGGCTTATGTGAAGCATTAGTAAGAAACTATCTTAGCAATGTGGGAAAAGGAAAAGAAATCCTCCCTAATATAGTATT
>ERZ773359.5062-NODE-5062-length-13004-cov-5.060159_pt1 | contig 13004 bp, 14 predicted proteins | sample MGYA00374955_ERZ773359 | MGnify/ENA primary metagenome ERZ773359 (study PRJEB29098, sample SAMN04486028) | biogas fermenter metagenome | study: EMG produced TPA metagenomics assembly of the Biogas fermentation microbial communities from Germany - Plant 4 DNA1...
CAGTAACTAAAATCCTCTAATTATTTTGGTAGTTTTTTACCGGTCTCTATTTAGGAAAATCTTGACTTTTATGGTAATTTATGGCAAGCTTAAGAAAAGATAATTGTTAATTTTGTCAGGTATTACCTTCGGTTTATTAAACAAAAACAAAAAAGTTCTAACTGTAGTTAAGTTATCTTAATCCACGTAACAATGCATCATGCATTATTGTAGCGTGGAATTTTTTATTCTTACGGTATTTTGGTATCGATCCTGGTTTTCTAGTGGAGGTGGTTACGTGGGAGAGTTTCCTGCCAATGAAGCAAGATACCGAATGACATTTGAGAATACTGGAATAGCCATGGTTATCTTCGATTCTGAGACAAATATTCTCTTTGTTAATAAACAAATGGAAATACTTAGCGGATATTCAAAAGATGAGTTGGAAGGACAAAAAAGTATTTTTGAATTTATTGCCCCTGAGGATCGGCCGCGTCTTTTTAAATACCATTTGGCTAGGCGACAGCGGACTGAGGAGGCGATTAATTCACCACGTGTGTATGAATTTAAGTTTATTCCACGAGATAAACAAGAAAAAACAGTACTTTGTACAGTTGATTACTTACCGGATCTGGAGCAAAGTGTTGCTTCCTTTCTTGATATCACAGAACGAAAAGCAGTCGAAACGGAAACAATCTACTTATGTTATCATGACCACTTAACTGGTTTATATAATCGTGTTTTCTTTGAAAAATCATTAGTGGAGTTTGATAAACCAAGATATTTGCCCATAGGTTTGATTGTAGGCGATGTCAATGGTTTAAAACTAGTAAATGATGCTTTCGGTCATCATACTGGTGATTTGCTTTTACAAAAGATAGCGCAGACGGTGTAAGCAGGTTGATGGAGGCTTCCCTGTACAACTAAGTATATCCTTATGAACAACAATTAAGTATTGTGAGGAGGAAGAAATACGAGAACTTTTGTCTGAAGCCGAAAAAGAAATGTATCTTAAAAAATTAAGTAAGACAGCTAGTTTCCGAAACAATGTCTTGGCTTATCTAGAAGAAAGTTTACGTAAGCATTCTTTTGAAACCAAAGAACATGCTCAACGCTTAAAAATACTGAGTTGGAAATTGGGACAAGCTTTAGGTCTTTCTCCAGGTCATTTAAGGGAGTTATCTTTGGTTGCAGCACTTCACGATATTGGAAACTTAGGCGGATCAGACAAATTTACTAGCTTTAAATGCTACCATTGAAGCAGCGTGAGCTGGCGAACACGGACGAGGTTTTGCGGTTGTTGCAGATGAAGTCCGTAAGCTAGCAGAACAATCATTTGAATCTGCTTTAGAGATTACTAATGTGATTAAGACTATTCAGGAAGAAACAGAGCGAACCATTGCTGGTATTGCACAAAATACGAAACAAGCTGAACCTAGTTCCCAACTAGTAAGTAAAGGTGGAGAACTGCTCCAAATAATTATTAGAGAAATTGAAGAAATTCTGGTTAAGATTCAAGAAGTCTCTCGAGGTACCGAAACTATTGGTAGTGGTAGTCAGCAGCTAGCAGCACCACCCAACAGCAATCTGCGTCTGTAGAATCTATAGCATCATTTGCAGAGGAATTAAGTGTTATGTCTGAAAACCTAGAAAAATTGGTAAAACAATTTAAATTAAATCTCGAAGACGGACACATAAGCAAAAATCAGGCGTAATAATATTTAAGAAGTTGTTGTCTATTTCGAGAAAAGGGGGCTAGTTCGTGAAGAAGAGAATCTTTTTACTTGGTTTATTAGCTATGGCAATATTTTTAGTTGGCTGTACCAGTGAGTTAACAATTTTAATGAAATTGCCAATTGAAGTTCAAACAACTTATCATAAAGCCATCGATGGATATCTTTATTATGATTTTCGTAACGATGAGATAATCATCACATCCTATCCTCTCACTGGTCGTCGGTATACTGAGCCTTTAAATTTAGCTCAGATCAGAGTGTTAGAAACAGGGAATGTAACCTTCACTGATAGTAGAGGTTATTTTGTGATTAGGGGAATTCCAGGCTCCTACCATACGATTAATCTCGATATTAAACATGATGATTTACGCCGACCATCGTCTAGCAGACGTTACTCCGTCTATTTGTAGTGGTCTAATATAAAAAAGAAAGGTCTTGCCTAGGGTGAGATTCTTTCTTTTTTGTTTACAGGATAATCTTTAAGGAAAATGGAAATATAAGAATATTGAGTTGAATAAATGGGAGGGATGGTAATGCAGCTGGTTGTTATTGGCAACGGAATTGCTGCTTTGTCAGCAATCGAGAGAATTAGACAAAGTGATCAAGATTGTAAAATCACTTTATTTAGTCAGGAACCCTACCATACCTATAATCGCTTAAAATTATCTAAAAACATTACAGAATATTACCAGGTTGATGATATTTTAGTTAAGCCAGAGTCTTGGTATCAGGAAAAAAACGTCGAATGTTATCTAGACACTCCCATTGTCCATGTAGATTTTTCTAAGCAGCAAGTGCTTACCGTGGAGGGCGAAGTCTTTCCCTACACCCATTTGCTCTTGGCTAATGGGGCCTCCAATAATATTCCGCCAATTGAGGGTATTGATTTAGAGCGGGTTTTTGCCTTAAGAACTTATCATGATGCCCAAGAAATCCGGGTTGTAGCCAATAATTTTAAGCAAATCTTAATTATTGGTGGAGGATTGTTAGGTTTGGAGTTGGCTTGGGAGTTTTATAAGAAGGATAAGCAGGTATCGATCGTAGAACTATTTCCCCATTTATTGCCACGCCAGTTAGATGAAGACAGTGCTTGCTATTTAGAAGAATTAATTATCAAGCAAGGTGTGGATTTGTATTTATGTCAGCAAATAGCTAGTCTAATTGGTGAACATAAGTTAGTGGGATTCACTTTAAAAAATGATTCACAAGTTTATCCGACTGAAGTAGCTCTTTATTCAACTGGAATTAGACCAAACATTGAATTATACAAGGGATCTGCGCTAGCGATTAATCGCGGTGTAATTGTAAATCAGCATATGCAGACTAATCTGCCTAATGTTTATGCTGCAGGCGATATTAGTGAGTACAATGGTCGTATTTATGGTCTTTGGTCAGTAGCTCGTACTCAGGGGCAAGTAGCTGCTGATAATATTCTTGGAAGAACTACAAGCTTTGTTGAAGAAGCGGTAATGGCTAATATTCAAGTGTTTGATCAACATATCATCTCAATTGGGACAGTTAATGGAGAGGCAATGGTTACTGCCTTTGAGCGAACAAATGACTTGCAAACTATCAAGAAACTATTTTTTTCAAATGAACAGATCCAGGGAGCGGTACTGATTAATGCTCCTAAGGAGGCTTTACTAATTAAAAAAGCCATTAATAATCAGGTTTTAATCCCAAGGGATCTGCTAGACTCCTATTCTAGTATAATAGAATATTTGCAAAGTTACCTGGTCAGTTAAAAAGACAAGCGATTGATTTTAAAAGTACTTACCATTAATAGAGATAGAATGCCTAATAACCCAGCTGTAAGTGGTGCTAAATTAACAAGCAAAGAAAGTTCTTCCCATATTAGAATGATGCCGCAGTAGCTAGTTAAGATTAATCCTGCTGCTGTAATTGGTAAACCAATAAAATGATCGGTAAAGTCCCCTAAATTATAACGAGCCAGGCGAAATGCTCCAGCAAGAGGGTAAATCCAACAGAAAACGGATACTACTATAGATTGCTCTGTTAGGCCGATAGCATGGACTAGGGCGATTGGAGCTAAGCCAAAAGTAATTAGGTCAGCAAAGGAATCAAGTTGTTTTCCCATATTGGTCACCGCATTCCATCTGCGTGCGATTGTTCCATCTATTGCATCAATAATTCCACCTGCAATTATAAAGAATACTGCCAGTAGTTTATGTTCCAAGTGGCACGGATATAACAGCAAAAAGATTACTACAATTCCTAGGGTCATATTCAGCATGGTTAAAATATTTGGTATTTTTTCTTTCCAGACTTTACTCATCAGGCAACATTCTTTCCTTATACATAATTTTTCTAGATACTTTGTAGAAGCCGATATAAATCACACTTGCTAAAAGTACAAACCAAAAGGTAATAAACCGAAAGATCACTGCTAAAATAGCTGCGCTACTAAAGGAAAGGCCAAGACCTGTTAACAAGCCTGTCATAGTCCCTTCAAAGCCACCTAAGCCGCCAGGAAATAATGGTAGCATGGCGATCATGTAAGAGATAAAAGTTACACTAACGATATAAACTAAGGACAACCCCGGTTGTACTTGAATAGCTAGCAAATAGAGTTTTAGTGGATAGAGCAGCCAAATTAACAAGGCTAATAAAAACTGAGCAATCAGCTCAGTTTTTTGTTTTTCAAATAAAATAATGTGTTCCAGTAGATTATTAAAGAAAACATAAATGGCATTTTCTTTCTTAGGTATCCAGCTTAATATTCTTTTAGGAACTAAAAAAATTAGCATAAAAAAAAGAATAATACTAGCTAATAAAACTGTGATAGTTAGCCGAGCGCTCTTGGCCTGAATTAGGGCTCCTTGATTAGATAAATATATAATGGAAAAGACGTTGATTAGAAAAAAGGCACTTAGGCTAAAAATCTTTTGTAAAGCGACAATAACTGCCGCTTGACTAGCAGTACAGTTGCCGAGGCGTGAAATTTGTACAGCTCGAGTTATTTCGCCGCCAACTTTTACTCCAGGAGTAATGGCTTCCATTACAGAACCTTGAGAGTTAATATAAAACATTCGCCAAAATGAAATCGGTGTAGCTGCAAACTTAGCAATTTGATACCACTGCAAATTTAATAAGAGCTGGGTAACAATTTGCAGCAAAAATACGCCACTAATGACTGTCCAATGAATTTGCCTGAGACTGATCTGGAGTTCGTTTACATTTATTTGTGTGAATAACAAGAGCAGCAAAAACCCAGCTACTATCCGCCAAATCCATTTTTTTACCATGAATATGCTCCTTCTTTAACAAATAAAAGAGTACTTTCAATATTGCGAGTTTTCTTATGATAAGTTGCTTGTTCATTGGAAAATTGTGGATAGTCATTGGCGTATAAACCTTGCAATTTATCCTTTGGCTTACGAACTAAAAGTCTAGTACCAGGTGAGGCACAGGCTTTAATTTTTTCTAAGACTTGAGCCATGGGTGCCACTTGGGCTGCTAAATGCAGAACAGTATAACTAGCTATTTCTGCACTTAAACCATCCTGATATAGTATTCTAATTGAGTCAGCCAATCCAAGATAGTGGATTATTTGACGAGCTGGTTGAATACAGTTTTGATCATTATCGATAGCAGTAACTTTTGCGCCAGTTAATTGATGAAATAAAATTGCACTAAAAGGGCAGGGCCCCCCACCAATGCACAAAATCTGATCTTGATTAGTAATTTTTGCTAGCTTTACTTCTTTTTGGATAATATCTTTATAATAGAGGGCAGCAGCTCTATAAATAATTGGATTAGCTGCTGCCCAATATTCGATTTTTTGGGTGAACTTTACAATCCCGCCTGCCACTGAAAGCGTCCTCCTACATAAATAGCTGAGCTATTTGATTAATTAGCCCTCCAACAAGGATGGCTAAAAGGGTTGCAGATAGTGAAATAGTTAAGGCAACTTTTAGTTTAAATTCCTTAGTTAAGATCCCAAAAACTGACAGACATGGTAGGTATAATAATGAAACTGCACCGCCAACAAAAGCCTGTAAAGGAGTTAAGTTTAAAGCTAACAATGGTGCGACTGACATTTCGCGCCGGATAATTCCTAATATTAAAGCAATTACTGCTTCTGATGGTAGACCTAGCCAATGACTAACAATTGGTTCTGCATAAACAGCAATAGCGTCTAGAAGTCCAGTTTCTTTTAACAAAGCTGCGATTACAATCGAAAGCATCATTGGAGCTTCCGCTTCGTATAAGAAATGTTTCATTCGAATTAATAGTTTTCTGGTATATGCTTTTCGCTCAGGAATGAGTAAGTTTGGTACTTCGATTAGTAAAGGTTCAACTTTTCCGTCAATTAATCTACCAGCGGTTAATGTAGCTAAGACTAAGATTAGTAAAGAAAACAGAATCATAGCCACTAATAACCAGGCCGAATAGCCGCCAAGTAGGCTAATTAAGGCTCCAGTTTGCGAAATACAAGGAACAGCAAAACATACAGCAGTACTAATAATTAGCCGTTCTTTTCGGGAGGTAGCTGCTCGACTGCCAATAATGGCGGGTACAGCACAACCATAGCCCATGACAATGTTAATTAAACTGCCACCCTGAACACCAAGTTTGCGCATGATATTGTCGAATAAAACACTCACACGTGGCAGATAGCCGGAGTCCTCTAAGAAAGAGAAAACTACATAGAATAAGAATACATAAGGTAAGATTAAAGCAATAATCCACTCGAAACTGATTACAAAAATTCCGAATTCACCAATTAAAATATTCAGTAACATTCCCTCAGGAATAAAGGAGCTAAATAAACTATGGAAAAAGGGAACAAGCACCTTATTTACTAATGGCAGCAGCAAGACAGACCTTAAAGCTTTTCCTCCACCTACAATAGCACCAATGCTGAAGATCATTACTAAAATGGCAATTGGAATTCCAGGAAAAGGCTGCATCATACTAAGACCTAAACGGTCAATAAAGTTAAGTTCGGCTGTATTATGTTTTCTTACTTTTTTAGTGATCTCTTTAGCCCGTGCTTTAGTATCAAAATTACTTGGCAGTTTTGAGGCTGCTGTTTTTTGTGTATTCTTTAGGACATCTTTTAAAGCATTTTTTAACTGATCTAGACCCTGTTTTTTTACTATTACTGTTGGAATAACAGGCCAACCTAATTCTTGTTCTAGTAGTTTTACGTCGATTTCTATTCCGTGCCTACAAGCGACATCCATCAGGTTTAGAGCGTAAACCATCGGGATGCCATATTTTTGCAAATCTAATGCTAAGCGTAAATTTCGCTCAAGATTAGTAGCGTCTAAAACACAAATAACCGCAAGTGCACCACTTTCCATAAATCGAGTGGCTACAGCTTCGGCTTCCGAGGTAGGATTCATCGAATAGATCCCAGGAACATCAATTAAAGTATATTGTTCCTCATCTAAAGTCAGGTCGCCTTCCATGTAGGAAACAGTTGTCCCAGTATAGTTCGAACTAATAGCATGTATTCCAGTCATCTCAGTAAAGAATACGCTTTTCCCAACATTGGGATTACCCATTAATAAGATTTTGTTTTTAGTTTGTGAAATTCGAAAATCCTCTTGTAAATAGTGACATGAGGCCATTAACTAGCAACCTCCTTGACAGCTATCTGAGTAGCAATATCTTTTCCTAACGCAATTGTAGCTGTATCTACTTGTAATAATATTGGACCGCCAAAAGCATATTTGTTTTGTACTTTAACAATTGTATCGGTGCTAATTCCGAGACTGTCAAGTAAAGGATGGTCGGGGATTGCAGTAACTTTGCAACAACAATTTTTCTGCATATCATATAAACTAAGATACTTTGAGTTCGACTTAATGTTAGCTTTCACAAACATACCTCCATGTCAGCAATTATAGAATACTCAGAAATTGTTGGAAGTGAAAACCGTTTTCACTTCATTAAGTATAATTATAGGCAAGAACAAGCTGTTAGTCAAGGATAAAAAAGGTTGTCTTGATAAATAAGACAACCTTTTTTAATGATTATATGATTATAGACTATCCCCAAAATCCTCTTTAAATTTAGCCACTAGTTTTTCTTGCCAATCAGATACTGCTGCTAATCTGCCGAAGAAGAAGCGGAGATTTTTTGGTTCTTCCACGAATTTTAAACCTTCAACTAATCGACGGTTCTCATATAACCAGCAAATTCGATCAATGGTGTATTTCACTTGTGATAATGTAAAGACTCGGCGGGGCAGGGCTAGTCTGAGCAATTCCATGTCCGCCAAAGGTTCAACCCCATTTTCGTCTCTTTGTTCGGACATAGTACCTCTTTCCATTCCGCGAACACCGCTAACGATATATAAAGCTACAGCTAAAGCGCCGGCTGGATATTGCTGCTGTGGAATATGGTCGAGAAATTCCAGGGCATTAATATGACAGCCTAAACCACCTGGGGGTGTAATAACGGGAATACCACGCTTATCTAATTCTTCCACCATATAAGCAATAAATTGCGGTCCTTGGTTGATTACAGTCTCGTCCATAGTTTCTTCTAATCCGACAGTTAAAGCTTCCATTTCTCTCACTGACATTCCGCCGTAAGTAAGGAATCCTTCATAAAGAGGAATTAGTTCTCTTAATTCTAAATAGATATCTTCGTGAGCAGTACAAATACCACCACCACGGGCACAACCAAGTTTACGGGCGGAGAAGTAAATAATATGGGTTAATTCGGAGATTGCTTGGGTTATTTCTCGGATACTTAGATCCTTACAGGTTTCTTCTCGCTGTTTAATAAAATAGAGGTTGTCCGCTAGTAAGCTAGCATCTAATACTAGCAATAGGCCATGTTGGTCACATACTTTGCGAACTTCAGCCAAGTTAGCTAAAGAAAAGGGTTGTCCGCCAATTAGGTTTGTACCAGCTTCCATACGAACGAAGGCGATTTTATCGGCGCCATGATTGTAAATTACCTCTTTTAATTTTTGAATATCCATATTTCCCTTAAAAGGATGGGAACTGGTTGGCTGATAAGCTTCGTCAATAGGAATCTCTTCGATAGAACCGCCATTTAATACGATATGAGCCTTTGTGGTAGTAAAGTGATAGTTCATTGGGACAACAGTGCCTGGCTTAACATAAACTTGGGCTAGGATATTTTCACAAGCCCGCCCTTGGTGAGCAGGTAGAAAATACTGGGTACCAAAGATCTCTTGGCATTTTTCTTCAAGCTTAGTAAAGGTGTGTGAGCCAGCATAACTATCGTCTGCTTCCATCATCGCAGCCAGCTGCTTATCGCTCATAGCATTAACTCCACTATCAGTAAGCATATCTAAAAACACATCAGTATTTTTTAATAAAAAGGTATTGTTTCCTGCTTCTTGTATTGCGGCTACACGCCGATCAATAGGTACGAGATTAAGGCTTTGAACTATGCGTGCCTTGTGCATTTCTAATGGAATACTTTCTCCAGTAAAAAATTTGATCTTGTCCATCTTATTACCACACTCCTAGATATAAGTTGTACTCTAAACCAAAAAGCCGTCCTGAGACTCAGGACGGCTTTTAACCGCGGTACCACCTGGCTTAATCTGCGAAGCAGATTCACCTTAACGGAAGCAAACACTTCCTTTTCCGTTAACGCCGGATTACGTCATGGCCTACTACTATTTCAGCCTGCAACTCCAGGGTGTATTTCAATCAATAGTAATTACTAGGTTGCACCAACCCCTAGTTCTCTGAAAATTACTGAGAGATTTACTTTTCCCACTCATCGTCTTTATAATTTAGTTAAATATATTATAAAGGCTTTATTCAGTGCTGTCAATCATTAATTAAAAATAGATTAACGCAATTGACCGATTATCTTACTAATGATAAACTAGTAGTGATGTTTTTTTGGGTATTTTGGGAGGTGAGTAAATGTTAACTCAGCGTAGGCAAGAGTTTCTGGATGCAATTAAAAAATTATACCAAAAGACACAACGGCCAGTTCACTATCAAGAGGTGGCTGATACTCTTGGAGTAAGTAAGTGGACTGCTTATGATTTTGTCAAGCTGTTAGCCGAGAAGAACTTTGTTCAGATTATTTACGTGACTGACAAAGATGGTTTACAAGTGGGACGGTCACGAATTGGAATTATTCCAGTGGAGACTAACTCAGATCAGCAAAAAGAAGCATTAGTACGTTCAAAAATGGAAGAACTATTAAATTTAATTCGTAAATGGCCTAGTAGTTTCCAGCAAAAACAGCACATTGAGAAGTTAGTTAATGAGGCCAAAAACAGCTCTGAGTCTGAGCTAACCTATTTATACTTGATTACTATTATAATTTTTGTTCTTAAAAGTCGCTCTAAAATTAGTGTATTAACTTGGCTGCAGCCTTTTTTAACGGTAATAAATCCAGAAATCGGAACTATTGCTGGTTTAGGATTAGTGATCGGTTTGTTATTAAATTCTGGCTTGGGTCAAGAAGCCAAGGCAATTATCGAACCATTACAAACCCAGTTAAAGAAAATGCAAGCTTCCTTTTACGAAATTACCGATGAACAACGGATGAGGTTATCAAAGTTTTGGCATCAAGCTTTGCAAGCAGGTAATTTAATATAATTTATTTTTTGGTATTTTGGGAGGGTGAACAGTGGTGAAGATTGTAACGGATAGTACAGCAGATTTAACTCCTGAGTTAATCGAGAAGTATCAGATCGGTGTTGTGCCTTTAAATGTATGTATCAATGATCAATCCTTTAAAGATGGCATAGATTTACAGCCAGAACAGCTCTTTGCTATGGTTGATGAGACTAACACCTTGCCAAAAACAGCAGCTCCAGCCATAGTAGATTTTATTAAAGAATTTAAGGATAGTGAAGAATCGCTTTATATTGGCTTGTCATCCAAATTATCGTCGACAATTCAAAACTCCTATTTGGCGCGCGAAGAAGTAGGAGAGGAGAATGTAGAGATAGTTGACAGTCTAAACTTAAGTTGTGGAATAGGAATTCTTGTCCTGAAGGCAGTAGATTTACGGAATCAAGGACTCTCCTTAGCAGAAATAAAAGCAGAAATTGAAAAGTTAGTACCACGAGTAAGAACATCTTTTGTGGTCGAAACTTTACGTTATTTATATCTAGGTGGCCGTTGTTCAGCCTTAGCTAGTATTTTTGGTAGTGTGCTAAAAGTTCGCCCGGTAATTGAGGTAAAACAAGACGGTACCATGGGTGTGAAAGCTAAGGTTAGAGGCAAGCGTTCTAAGGTTGTTGAGTATTTGCTAGAAGACTTTAAAGCTAATTTAGAACGGATAGATCTAGACCGTGTAATTGTAACTCATGCCGCTTGCCCCGATGACGCTTCATATTTAAAAGAACAAATTGAAGCTATTGCTCAGCCTAAAGAAGTGTTGATTACTACAGCAGGCTGTGTTATTTCTAGTCACTGTGGACCAGAAACAGTCGGTGTGATTTATTTGGAAAAAGAATAATCTTTACTTACATAAGTGGTGCAAAAGTTCGCAGGATTGTTGCCAGTAGCTTTTTGTACCACTTTATATTTTGCATATCCGCCAGCTTGATAGCGTGAGATACTGCTAGAGTATCTAAAAAATCTTGTTTCACATGGGCAACGCTCTTGGTGTTAAAGAGCCAAACACCACATTCATAATGTAAATAGAGACTACGATAATCTAAATTGATCGTGCCCACCACTGCGTATTTGTCATCCACTACAAAGGTTTTGGCGTGCATAAAACCAGGTGTGTATTCATAGATTTTAACGCCTGCTTCAAGCATTACTTCATAATGGGTACGAGTTACGGCGTGAACATACCACTTATCAGGTTTATGTGGTGTAATAATTCGAATATCAATACCTTGCTTAGCTGCAGAACAAATGGCGCTAACCATTTCGCTGTCAATAATTAAATAAGGTGTATTGATATAAACATATTCTTTGGCTTTATTAATTAGGTTTAAATAGACGGTTTCGCTGACTGGTTCATAATCTAATGGGTTATCACTGTATGGTTGGACATAACCGTCTGATTCGATTTTTTCTTCTAAGTAGCGATCCGATTTAAATTCTTCATAATCTTCTTCGATACCTTTTAAGTAATCCCACATGGAAAGAAACATGACCGTTAGACTCCAGACTGCATCGCCCTTGATCATTAAGGCGGTGTCTTTCCAGTGACCAAATCTTTCTTTGGCGTTAATATATTCATCAGCTAGATTAATTCCTCCGACAAAACCAGTATGACCATCAATCACGACAATTTTACGATGATCCCGATTGTTGAAAGTAAAAGAAAGGATTGGAAGAAATGGATTAAATATCGCACATTTAATACCCAGCGCTTCTAGCTTTTTATCATAGCGGAAGGGCAGTTTAGTCATGCAACCGACATCATCATAAATCACGCGGACATCAACACCAGCCTGCGCTTTTTCCACTAAAATATCTAGAATAGAATTCCACATGATGCCTTCTTCAATAATAAAATATTCCAAGAAGATATAGTGCTTTGCTTTTTTAAGTTCTTCTAATAACTTAGCAAATTTAGCTTCACCTGTTGGTAAGTATTCAGTTGATGAGTTTTTATAAGGCGGACAGTTGGCAAATCGGCTTAGATACCGGGATTGATTGGCTGCCGTTACATCTTCGGCTTCTATTTCAGTAAGAATATGATCGTTTGCTTCCAAAGCCTCTGCCATTTTTAAGTCGACAATCTTCATTTTTCGAATGGCTTTTTGGCTTAAGTGACCGCGACCGAACATCAAATAAAAGAGACCGCCGAAAATAGGGAATAATAAAATAGGAATAATCCAAGCAATTTTGTAAACCGGTTTACTTCTGCTGTTTAAAATAAAAATAACAACAATAATGCTTAAAATTGAGCTGGCACTATAAAAATAGACAAATTGGTTTTTAAATTTTAAAACCATGACAATGAAAGCGATTAATTGGAGTGCTAGGGCTGCACCTATAAATACAATACGATTAAAAAGAAACTTGAAAATTGATTTCATACACTAGTCTCCTTTTATTAATGAATAGTTGAACGTAGAAAAACTGTAATTATCTTACTATATTCTAATAAAAACTAGATGAATCCTGCAAAAATCAAATTCTCTTGGCAGGTAAAGTAGCTTGTGATAAAATAATAATGTTGAACTACTAAACAGATGGAATTTTTCAAAGGAGAATTAGATTTAAATGAAACTTTTAGCCATTACATTATTTTTAGTTACTTATTTTTTAATGTTAGCTATTCCTAAGCACAAGACTTTCACGGTACTTGTTTCAGCAAGTATTTTTATTTTGCTTGGGA
>ERZ773359.5063-NODE-5063-length-13003-cov-5.243435_pt1 | contig 13003 bp, 13 predicted proteins | sample MGYA00374955_ERZ773359 | MGnify/ENA primary metagenome ERZ773359 (study PRJEB29098, sample SAMN04486028) | biogas fermenter metagenome | study: EMG produced TPA metagenomics assembly of the Biogas fermentation microbial communities from Germany - Plant 4 DNA1...
AACTATTTACCAGCATCAAGGTACCTTTTTCACCATATATTATATCATTTACTATGTCCGAAAATCTTGACAGCTTAATATCCAACCCTATGGCACCTACTAAATTGCCATCATTCTCTACTGCCTTTGCTACAGTTACTACATACCCTCCTATCTCACCTGCATCCAAATAAGGATCAGTCCACACAGCTTTGTCTCTATTATTAGCTGCCTTTTGATACCAGTCTCTGGTACGGCAATCATAATCTTGGGGCATTGTATCATCTATAGGGGTGATAAAAATAGAACCATCCTCTTCACAACCTAAATAAATCCATGCTATATAAGGACTGGAATTTACATAACCCATCCATTTATTTGAAATGCTTTGGAAATGCTCAGGAATAGAAGTGACCATTTTAGGTTGACCAGGCTTATGCTTATAGTTGATTATTTCTTCATTTTGAGCCCAGTATTCCACCACATATTCCATATCCGCCATAAATTTATTAAAAAAATAATCGTTGGCATTTTTCAATGTGTTGAAACTGCTTTGCCTAATTTCATTTAAAACTATAGCCTTACCATTATTGAAAGCCAACAAACTTATAATCATAATTGATATTATTATTATAACAAGCATGGATAGTATAAACTTACTTCTAATGCTTATTCTCATCAAAATGTCTCCTCTTCTGCAATTAAAATCTGGGCATAAAAAACTTGACATGTTTTGTTATAATATTAAACTCTAACTCCTAATATATCAAATTATGGATAAAAAGGCAATAAAAATGCAAGAAATTAAAATTCCTTGCATTTTTATTTATTTGCTCTTATAAATCATGAATATCAGAATTAAAACCAAAATTGGACCGCCTATAAATAAAGTATATTTTTTCATCAATTGTTCCACTATAGTCCAATTTGAACCTAAATAATAGCCTAAGGAAATAAGCACTGTATTCCATACAAAAATCCCTATGAAAGAGAACAGTATAAACTTGATTATATTCATCCGGGCAATGCCTGCAGGTATGGAAATATACGTCCTTGCCAACGGAAGCACCCTTGCAATCATGACAGATATCTTATCATATTTTTCAAAAGTTTCTTTAGCAGCAAATATAGACTTCCTGGTGCTGGGAACCTTATGTCCTATTTTATCCAGTACCGGTTTTCCCCCAAAATATCCTATATAATAGCATACCAATGAACCTAATATTCCAGCAAAGGTAGAGGCTATCAAAACCCCTATAAAGCTCATTTTGCTGCTGGTAGCCAAGAATCCCACAAAAGGAAGGACTATTTCGCTGGGCATTGGAAAGCATGCATATTCAAGACCTACGATGGCAATAACTCCAATATAGCCTATTTGGCTGGTAATCTCCATAAGATAATCAATTATTGCTTCAAATACATTAGCCATAGTTCATACTCCTAAGTCATCATATATACTATGTTTACTAAACTTATGATAAATATCCAATACTGATAACAAAGCGGGATAGAGTTTATCCGCTATCCCTCATATATGACTATACCTACCCTGTCAATATGTTCTTTCAATTCCTTATGATCTAAATGTGTATAATCCACTATGTCAAATAGATATGGCAACGGGCTTTCATCTTCTAACAATGAATGAAGTGAGGATATAGTATCATAGGTTATATCATCACCATAGATTGCAATATCTATATCTGATCCTGCTTTGTAATTTCCTTTTGCTCTGGATCCAAATATCACGGCTTTTTTTATCTCGTTAAACTTTGCTATTACACCAACAATATACTCAATATCCAATTCGCTTAATCCAATACTCATGCTAGCTCACCCAACTTAGAACAAAGTTCTTGAATAATTTTATAATATCTTTCTCTTATCAAAACTTCCGCTTCTTTTGCAATATTCTCATTATATGTATGAGCCATCAAGTTTCTTTTCTCCAATGCATCTATCCATGAATGACCATCTGTAATAAGTCCTGTTTGAAAAGCTATCTGTATTGCTTTTCTAGGGCTTTTTACTTGGAAACCCTCTTGCTCCAAATAATCCTTCATAGTCTTCCATGCTAATTCAAAGGTGTATTCAAAGCATTGTATCAATCCTTGCATCTCAAATTTATTAAGCTCACCTTTTTCTATAAATTCCTGTAACTGCAAGCTAGCTTTTTTGAAGTTTGAAAACCTCTGTTTCCACCTGATATCTAGATCCATAGAAAACTCACCTTCTTAACTAAATTTGCAGATTGATATATTTACTTAAACTCATATTATCATATGGATTGTATCAGTTCAATTAAATAACATCTGTCGCCACTTCATCTTCCGCATGCGGATTTGTCTCATGATTTACAACCTTAATTAGATAGTTTAAAAAGTCCTCCCTCAGATCCTCCCTCTTGAGAGCATACTCTACAGTGGCCTGTAAAAAACCCTGCTTGTCCCCTACATCATATCTCTTACCCTCAAAATTGTATGCATACATGGCCTCCCTCTGAGCCAATACCTTAAGCGCATCAGTAAGCTGAATCTCTCCACCTTTGCCTGGCTCAGTATGCTCCAATATCTCAAATATTGCAGGATTAATAATATATCTGCCCAAAATAGCCACATTAGATGGAGCCTCTTCAACTGTGGGCTTTTCCACCAGCCCTTTTACCTTATACACCCTGTCTCCTAATCTCTTACCATCTACAATACCATATTTGGAAACATCCTTTTTTGGAACCTCTTGCACCCCTAAAATAGTAGTCTTATACTCATCATAAACTTCAAGCATCTGCTTGAGACAAGGCTTTTGAGCATCTACTATATCATCTCCGAGGAGTACCGCAAAAGGCTCATTACCGATGAAACTCTTGGCGCAGTATATAGCATGGCCTAAACCTTTAGGCTCTTTCTGTCTTATGTAATGGATGTTTACCATATCAGAAATCTTCCTGACTTCTTCCAACAGATCGAACTTCCCATGCTTCTCTAATTCTAACTCCAATTCTACAGATTTATCGAAATGATCTTCTATAGACTTTTTATTTCGGCCTGTTATAATCAGTATCTCCTCTATACCTGAAGCTACAGCTTCCTCTATTATGAACTGTAATGTAGGTTTATCTACTATAGGCAGCATCTCCTTAGGCTGAGCCTTTGTAGCAGGCAAGAATCTGGTACCTAATCCGGCTGCAGGTATTATTGCTTTATTAACTTTCACTTGCATTTCCCCCTTCCCACATTATTTATTCCATTGGAAGCCTTTTAATATAATTCGATAATATTTAGTATTTTCCTTTACATATATAAAAATTTGTGAGCCACCGGGGACGATGGCTCACCACAACTACATCAATTCTGCCTTGACAAGTATTTCTTTTATCTTTTCTTTTTCTTCTTCTTTTAACTCCAATAAGGGTCTTCTGACAAATCCTCCTTTATAACCTATGAGGTCGCAAGCATACTTGAGGCCTGCTATTCCATAAGTTGCTGTAACTGCCTGATTCACAGGGAATACTCTTTTATATATTTCTCTGGCTTTTTCCTCATTACCTTTTTCAAATTCTTCCTGAACCAATGCACATTCATTAGGAGCACAATTTGCCAATGCCATTATTCCTGCTTTTATCCCTAAAGTCAGTGCGGGATACCAAGCAGATGCGGTTCCGACCATTAGATTAAAGGACTCTGGTATTACGCTTTGAAACTGCACCAGCTGAGGTATATTACCAGAACTATCCTTCATACCTACTATATTTGGATGTCTGCTTAATTTTTCTACTGCTTTGACTGAAATATTTATATGAGTGAACTTTGTAACATTATAGATCAATACAGGGATATCCACATTATCCGCAACATCGGTAAAATATTGTACCAATGCCTCATCATTCATCTTCCCACCATAATAAAATGGAGTTAATATCAATGCAGCATGAGCTCCCAACTTTGCAGCTTTGTTCGTCAGATTTATTGTCTCTCTGGTAGATTCCATTCCGGTTCCTGCCAGTATAAGTCTATCCTTTTTTGCTGTCTCTACAGTAATCTTAATTAACTCAAGCTTCTCTTCTTCATTTAAATATACTGCCTCACTGTTGGAGCCTAAAACCAAATAGCCTGCCAGTTTATCCTCATTCCATTTTTCCATGTTTTCAGCATGAAGCTGATAATCCACATCTCCATTTTCCTTAAATGGAGTAACCATCGGAGGTATTACACCTTTAATTTTCATAGCAGCCATTTTATCCTCTCCTTTTTCCGTACATAATAGAATTTGAAGCAATTTAAGTTAAAAATTGTTTTTAAAAATCATTTTCTCTGTTATTTTTTTTGTAGCAGGAATCAATAAATCTTTAAACTCATTGAGCTTCTCTTTTGTAACTCTAGAATCAGGTCCTGATATATTGATAACAGCTACCACTTGGTCTGAGGCATCGAATACAGGTGCAGATATTGAGGCAATTCCTCTGGTTCTCTCACTTAAGGATAAGGCATATCCTTTTTCAATTGTAGTTTCTATTTCTTCTCTTAATATTCTTTCAGATTCAGCATCTAAATTAAAGCTTCTTATAAATTCTTCCCGTTCATGACTTTTTAGATTTGCAAGGATCACTTTGCCCGGAGAACCTGGATATAAGGGGAGAGGCTTGCCTATGTCAGTATAGGTTCGCCTTAACTCATGATTGCTCTCTACCTGAAAAAGACAAATCCTGCGGCTTCCATCAAACATATGAAAAGCTATTGTTTCATTTGTCTTATCCCTTAAATCTCGCATAATAGGTAATGCAATGTCTTGATAATTTAACTGATCTTGCAGTATATTTGATAAATACAGAATTCTATAACCTAAAGAATATTTGAGTGTGGCTTGGGATTGTTTGAGTAATCCAATATTTTTTAAACTGACCAAAGTTCTATGAACAGTACTTTTACTCAGCTGAGTTGCCTTGCTAATCTCTGAAACACCCAGCTCTGTGACATCCTTTGAAAAAAGCTGCAATATCTTATCAATATTTTTTATGCTCTGTAATATAAAATCATTTTCTATACTGACCACCCCTTGTTATAAAAGTTGATTCACATTATGATCACCCTCCTTGGACGTCAGGGGGGAGCTCACCCTTGGATCCCCCATTGTGTAGGAAAGTATACTTTCCTACACAATTAACAATCCTAAACTTCCAATGATGCTTGTCTCTTTATATAATAATTATAACTCTTTTTTACTTTATTTTCTATAATTCGTCTTTATTCATTTTTCTCTTTCAGCTTATTTAATACATCGCGATAATCCTCGGGGGTAATACCATTATATAACTCTTTTAAATTCATATCGGCAACCCAAGTCAGGCGTTGATAGGTGCCTTGTGCCATAAAAGGCTCTATTTTTGCACTCTCCAGCAGTCCAATAACACCGGCTACCTCATCTGCTCTTCTACGGGCATGAATGGCACCGCTGGTTAAATATCTATTAACACTTTGGCTAAAGGTTTCATTATCAAATGTATCTGCTAATATTTCCAATACCGTGTCCTCAACATCAAATATTTTTGCAGCATAAAAGGTCTCAAATATTAAAGCCTCTATACCTTTTGTAAAACTGGCTCTGAGCATCTTAATGGTGGAAGCTGCTCCTGGATTGGAACCTGCAATTCTTACATTAAAACCTATATCCGTAAGATCATGAGCTACCTTTTTTACAGATTGGCCTGATATAAATATAGGTGCTCTAAAACCGTAGGATGCCATAGACCCCATTATGGCTCCATCGATAAAAGATGCCTCTGAATCAGCAAACATTTCGTTTATTTCTACTTTGCTCACAGGCGATGCGGAGCTAAAGTCACAATAGACTTGGCCATCTTTTAATTTTCTTACCAGCTCACCAGCTACCTTTACTGATATACCTGCAGGCACTAATCCTATAATTATTTCCGATAATTCAGCCAACTGATTCATGTCCTTTGCCAATGTTACTCCAACTTCTGATGCTCGATTTTGAATCAACTTCCCTTGCCAGTCATTGTTTTGATTGGCATCATAGGCATAGATACGGCATTTTCCTTGGGTAAAGTCTTTTATCCCTTTAGCAAAAGTATACCCTACTTCTCCAAACCCAATGAATCCTACCTTTTTCATGAGTTTTGCCCCCTATTTTTCACATTCTTCATCCAGCATTTTTTGTGCCTTTACATTATTGAATATACCGCACAAACAAGGAGCACTTAGAATATTTGCAGCTTCTTCTGAAGACATGATACCTTTCTTTACTGATTCTTTCATTTGTTTTACTATGCCTGCAGAAACCATTGCATGTCCGCACATGGTGGTAAAACATAAAACGTCTTCTTCAGGCAATAGTTCTGTTTTCCCATATATACCTAAAGAAATTCCTGCTGAATGAGGTTTAAGTCCTACTTCACGGCAAAGCTCTACCACATCTTCCATTTCCCCTGTTACAACTACAGATAAACCTAAATCTTCCTCTTTTAACCTGGTAAGAACTTCTTTTATTTTTTCTCTATCATGGAAACAACACATGATTGGAGAATTATCTTCCATCTTGCTTATCATTTCTTCAGGATTTAGCCCAAGAGCCATATTCTCTTTTGTAGTCAATGAACCTAAATTTGTAGGTCCTACCTCAAAGATAATCTGTAAACTCCTCCTTATTCGAGGAGCACAACCTTCGTGATTGATTCCCATTGCGGGACGAGATATAAATACATAATCTCCTTGCTTGTTATCGCTTGAACCAATTCTATGCAGTGAATGTGTCATTTCTATTCCTCCCTCAACGGTCTTCCAAGACCTACATTAATCTTCATATTTCTTGGTACTCTGAATCCCATCTTTTCTAGTTTGTCAACTATGGGCAGATTACCTTCGTCATCAAATCTAGCTACCAAACCCCAAGAAAAAACAGTTTCAGTTTTGTCCGCTGCTTCTTGTATCAATGAAAATATTTTTTCAATTTTTTCTTCTGGTATGACAAACTCAACTATGGCTGACAGTACCTTTTCTTCTCTGACATCTTCTCTGATCTTACCTGTACTGGCATCGGTAAATAAAAATGTCAGCGGGTTTTTAGGCTCAAATTCTACTCCCTCTTTAGCCAATGCCTCAGTTATAACTTCCACATCTTTGAGCTTTGTTCCAACTCCTGGGCGGCCAAATTCTAAAGCCACTCCTATAAAACCTCTTTTGAAACGGGCTGTAACATCATTGGTTTTGACTTCTTCTGTACCTCTACCTCTTACACCTGTATTCTCATGCTTTGCTGTAGCATCACTGAATACTTTTCTAACAGAACGAGGCCATTGATTTGACTCTTCATTTTCGTATATAGCGTCTACAGGACATCTTTCAACACGGAGACATACTCCACATTCAACACATTCTTCTTGATCTATTACTGCAATACCATCTACCATGCTAATTGCGTTCATAGCACAATAGGGAATACAATTTTCGCATCCGATACACTTATCTTCATAAATTTTCATATCAAAACCCCCATCTAGCATTAATACTTAGTAAATTTCTATGTTTTTACCATTCCATATTGGGATTCAGTTTTACTCCACCTTTATAAACTGCTTTTACTTTTCTTATATGGCTGATATCTAATGTAGGATCTCCATCGATAACAACCATGTCTGCAAATTTATCTGATTCTAAGGTTCCTACTTTATCTTCCACTGCACATAACTCTGATGCGCTTGCTGTTGCTGCTTTCAATGCATCTACAGGGCTTACGCCGAATTCCACCAGTTTTTCCAACTCATATGCCATCTCTCCATGCTGACCATCAGTCCCTAAAGCATACCTGATTCCGGCTTTTAATGCTTTGGTATATGCATCATGAATATAGTCTCTGTATTTCACAAATCCCCTTGTAAGCTCAGGAGTTCCTCTATTAATCAATCTTTGGTCATTGAAATATGCATTCAGTGTGAGAGTCAGCCATGTATTGTTCTCTTTCATCAGTCTTATATCCTCATCGTCCATATAAATACCATGCTCGATGGTATCAACTCCCGCTTCTACACAGTATCTCAAACCAACGCCACCATAACAATGGGCAGCCACTCTCTTTCCAACACTATGGGCAGTATCTACTGCAGCTTGTATCTCCTCTTTTGTAAGAAGGCAATGCATTTCGTTTCTTTCAACGGCTTTCTCAACACTAAACTTATAGTTTTTAAACTCACCTTTGCTTCCTGTCACAAAAATTTTTATCTGATCTGCACCTGCATCATGAATGTTTATTCTGGCTGCTTTTCTTACTTCATCTACACCATCAAAGGGAGCTCCCATTATACCATGACCATAGCTTGATCTTATACCTTTTCCGCTTATCAACAAACGGGGCCCTGGTACTATGCCTTTTTCAGATGCATCTTTCAGCGCCACATCAATATTATCAATCTCTCCCAGGCATCTCATGGTTGTAACCCCTGATAATAAATCACAATACATGTTTCTAGCCCCTCTAAGAAGCAAAACATACTTATCATCCTTCATGGCTGCAGCATAATTTGATATTTGTGCACTAAGTGTCAGATGTGTATGAGCATCAATCAAACCAGGTATTATGGTACTTTCCTTATAATCAATTACTTCACAACCTTCAGGAATTGTAACTTTTGAAGAAGGACCTACTTCCACAACTTTTTCATCTTCTACAATTACAACTCCATCCTCAATAACTTCTAAACCTGTAAATACTTTTTTAGCTTTTAATGCTAACATTTCACATCTTCCTTTCTTATATATTTAAATAATTATGCTTGAGCTTCCATATTAACCTTTTTTGCCTTAAACTTCTGAATTAAAAATATAACCACAAAAATAGCCAAACCGATTAAATCAGTTGTAAGCCCTGGCTTCAATGTTAATAAAGCTGCTGCTAAAAGCAGTATTCTTTCTAATACATTGCATTTTGTTACCAACCATCCTTGGACTCCGCATCCTAATATTATAGTCCCTATGATTGCAGTAACCATAGATAACAATACACTTGATACTGTACCATCTAGCAATAATTCTCCTGTATTTAAGAACATAAATGGTACAATGAAAGCCACAAGCCCTAATCTTACAGCAGTGAATCCTGTTTTAAAGGGATCAGATCCAGCAATGGAAGCGCCTGCATATGCTGATAATGCTACAGGAGGCGTTATAGTTGATATGCAGCAGTAGTAGAAAACAAACATTTGGGCTGCTAATGGAGATATACCTATTTCCATCAATGCAGGTGCAGCTAAAGCCGCCACCATTATGAATGCTGCCACTGTAGGCAAGCCCATGCCAAGCACCAAACAAGCTACCATTACAAGAAAACCGGCAATCCATACATTACCTTGAGAAAGGCTTGTTACAATATTTGTAAATTTGAATCCTAAGCCAGTTTGAGTAGCAATACCCACAATGATTCCAGCTGCTCCTGTAGCAATAGCTACCATAACTGCACCTTTAGCTCCATCAGCCAATGCTTCGAAAATTTCTTTGATTCCGATCTTCTTATCTTTATTGATAAAACCTACTATCAAAGCTACAAAAGTACTGTAAAGAGCAGCCATAGACGCTGTAAAACCTAAGCAGAGTATTAATACGATAAATATGGGAGGTATCAACAAATAAGACTTCTTTAATACATTTTTTATTTCAGGTATTTCATCATCTTTTAAACCTCTAAGACCTGTTTTTATAGATTCTATATCAACCATTACATATACCGACAAGAAGTATAATATGGCTGGCAATAAAGCTGCTTTTGCTATTGCTATATATGGCAATCCCAACATATCTGCCATGATAAATGCTGCAGAACCCATGACGGGAGGCATAATCTGACCCCCTGTTGATGCGACAGCTTCGACAGCTCCGGCGAACTGAGGCCTGTAGCCAATCCTCTTCATAAGGGGTATGGTAAATGTCCCTGTAGCATATACATTAGCAACTGCAGCGCCGGAAATTGTACCAAATAAGGCGCTTGAAATAACAGCTATCTTAGCTGGTCCTCCCCTTGATTTTCCCGTCAAAGCTACAGCCAAATCCATAAAATATTTTCCGCTGCCTGATAAGCTTAAAAAGGATCCAAATAATACAAACAGGACAACATAAGTTGCGGAAGTACCTAATGGAGTACCATAAATACCGTCTGTTGTTAGGAAAAGATATTCTATTATTCTTTTAGGCTGTAATCCCTTATGCCCTAACATTCCAGGGATATATTGACCCAAAAAACCATAAGCCAAAAACCCGCCTATTATTATAACCATTACATTTCCCATCAATCTTCGGGCTACTTCAACTAACAATAATACCAACAGTATCCCTATGATAAAATCCAAGTTGGTTACCTCATGAGCAAAGGGCCAACGTGTAGATATCCTTTCATAGTTTAAATAAATATATAGCCCTGGCACAATTGCAAGAATTGACAGCATTATATCGATTATGGTAATGGATTTACTGCTTTTATTTGCAGGATAAATTAAGAATGCAAGAGGCAGAGCAAATGTCAAATGTATAGATCTCTGCAACATTGCTTCCAATGAACCAAATGCTGCCGTATAAAGATGAAAAAGCGACATGGCCACTGCAACAACAAAGATTACTTTCTTCAGCTTATCTCTATAATCATGCATCTTATGACCTCCTTTACCAGTTAATGTTTAAATTTATGGGAGCAGAATGAATATCCCGCTCCCATTATTTTTTAATTAAGTGCGCCTATTTCCTTATAGTACTTTTCAGCACCTGGATGTAGTGGAAAGCCGGTATCTTTACATGCTGTATTTACATCAAAAGTTGACATATCTGCATGAGCATTGACAAGCTTGTCCTTGTTTTCGCAGATTAACTTAACAATATTGTAAGCTGCTTCTTCTGATAACTTATCAGTTTTGCAGATTAAAAGTTGAGTTTCCATCAATGAATAATAATCTTGGTCTTGTCCTTTATATGTATTCGCTGGTAATGTACCTGTCAAAAGCCCTTTTTCTTCGGCAATTTTGTCAATTATATCTTTATCCAATAGAAGGAATTTTACTTCGGCAGAAGTAGTCAAATCTAAAACTGCTGGGAATCTTAAAGATGGTATGCTTGCATAAACATCTGCATGTCTATCTTTCATGAGATTTACTGCGTCTGAATGGGAAACATGAGTTACAGAACCACCCCATGATTTTATATCTTCATATGTTACTCCATAGCCTTCTAATATATATCTTACCAAGGTCTCGCTGCTGGAGCCTGCTTTTGCTAGCACAAGTTTTATGGGATGTTTTGCATCTATCATTTCTTGAAGTGTGTTATAATCTTTATTAGTTGTTATGAAAGTAATCCATTGATTGATATTGAAATTTGCTAAAGCTGATACATTTGTAGTAGCAGTTGGATAGGGTTCTTTACCTGCTACAGCAGAAGTAGCATTGCTGTACATCGTAGTACCTATATCTGCCCCACCTTCATTTAATACAATAGGATTTCCTCCTGATTCGCCTGGTTGTACTGTTATATGGCTTCCAGGGATATTCTCTTCGATCAATTTACCTATTGCTCCACCGATAACATGCATATTACCGCCTATATTTGCAGTTACCATTAATGCCTCTATAGGTTCTGGTGCTTTGGTCTGGTTATTTTCTTCACTGCTCTGTGATGGTTGTTCATTTTGAGCGCTTTGATTTGTCTGAGGGCTACTGCATCCTGATAATGCTAAGGAAATAGTCAAAGTAATAATCAACATAAAAACAATTGTTCTCTTAATATTTAACATTTTCTCCCCTCCAAAACATAATTAATAGTTGTAAAAATAACCCTACAAAATATGTTTTATAGAATCACCTCCACTATGAAAAATAACTTTGGGCATTAGCTTATTATTTCATCACCCTCCTTTTATGATATTAACAATGACCAACTGGGTTAAATCTTCAAAAGTCTTTTTGTCCCTCTATGGGGAACGTCGTGCCTTTTACAGGCACCTATACTATTCGACATATTTTTTAAAAATCCTTCAAATTTTTCAAATAAAAAAACTATTTGTTTAATAAGCCATTGGAAATGGGTAATTGTAACAGTTGGACCTGGATTACTTTTATAAATTCTTCTAAATATGCTAATATATAAGTAGCAAACTAAATAAACTTAGGAGGGCTTATCAGTGCAAAAATTAGATACTACTGTAGAAAAACTATTTGAGGAAGGAAAAATAAAAACAAAGTGGACGGAACTTGAAATACATGGTATAAGAGAAATAGTTAATCTTCTTTGGCAGGATGAGATAGAATACGGCACCATCGGCCAGGCATACGAGATAAAAAACAGAACCATATACCAGACTTTTTATTCAGGTATACCCTATAAAAATGGAGATAATTACGAAACCATAATAAAAGCATACATAGACACTGATAACAATATAATATTCGTAAGCAGCAAAGGTGAGCTTTTCCTATATGAAACAGATGATGTGGACGGTGCGGATCTTGCGCATTTCAGCAGAAGTGAATAGTGAATGTTTTTCCTTACCTTTATTTGTACCTGGTTTAATATCTTTATCAAATCAGCTCTTTCATTTTCATCAATTGTGAATTCAATTCCATACTGATTTAAATTATCTTCAGTTTTTCCTGCCCATACAATATTACCTCTCACTTTAATCTCTTCATCTAACAATTGAAAGGTAAACTGCAATATAATACTATTCTGAACAGGAAACTTTATATCGGATACGAAGCACAATCCTCCAGGACCTATATTTTTGATGAGTACTTTGGTATTTCCTACATTTACTTTCCTTCCTTTGATTTCCAATACTTCCAATACTGATTCCAGTGGTAAAGGCAGATTAATCCTGAAAAATCTGCGCCTCTCTTCTTTTATCGGTACTTTTACATCACTAACTATCAAAGGTCTGCATTTTCTTTTAGCTAGTATTTTTTCTATTTCCTCTGAATCTACCTCTTGGCTAAATATATTACCTTGTCCAGCATGACAGTTTAAATATTTCAGGTAGG
>ERZ773359.5064-NODE-5064-length-13002-cov-12.580675_pt1 | contig 13002 bp, 9 predicted proteins | sample MGYA00374955_ERZ773359 | MGnify/ENA primary metagenome ERZ773359 (study PRJEB29098, sample SAMN04486028) | biogas fermenter metagenome | study: EMG produced TPA metagenomics assembly of the Biogas fermentation microbial communities from Germany - Plant 4 DNA1...
TGCAACAGCAGCCCCTACTTCAATGGAACAGGCTTTTCCCAGCTCGGCCATTGAACTTACTTCGGTGACTCGGATCCCATTCTGCGTACAGAGTTCGATGATGGGACGAATCACGCGCTCATCGGCATCTTGGGCCACAAAGACCTCTTTTGCCCGACCACCCTGTACAGCCTTGAGGGTCTGCTTGGCGCCAACAATGCGCTGTGCAGTCTTAAGTCTGTTAGGCACTGTGGTCTCTCCCCTTTACTCACAGATCCCGCAGGGAAGGGATTCCCTGCGGGTTGACACACTTACTAATTGTACCACCGTGAGATATCTCTGTCAATGAATTTTCTCGGCAGACTTTATTGGGAAACCAGTTGAACGGATGCAGCATCGGTATCGTCTGCTTCCTCACCTGATTCGTCTTCTGGTTGATCTACCTCTATCTGTACATTGCGGTACCGGGACATGCCTGTGCCTGCTGGTATCAGCTTACCAATAATCACGTTTTCTTTCAAGCCAAGAAGACGGTCGGTCCGCCCCTTGATTGCAGCGTCAGTCAGCACACGTGTAGTCTCTTGGAACGATGCGGCTGACAAGAAGCTTTCTGTCGCAAGCGACGCCTTGGTGATACCGAGGAGAACCGGCCGTGCTTCTGCCAGTTCGCCTCCGTTGGCTTCGGCTAAGCGGTTTTCTTCGTCCAGCTCCGCCGCATCCACCAGAGCACCGGGGAGAAGGTTGGTGTCACCAGGATTCTCCACTTTGTGCTTGCGCAGCATCTGACGGACAATCACTTCGATGTGCTTGTCGTTGATGTGTACACCCTGTGACCGGTAGACCTCCTGCACTTCTTGAACCAAGTAGCGCTGAACGGCAGATACACCCTGAACTTCCAAGATGTCGTGAGGATTGACCGAACCTTCGGTAATGCGGTCCCCTGCCTCTAGTACTGCCCCTTCATGAACTCTAAGCCGTGCACCGTATGGGATGGTATAAGATCTTTCCTCCCCTTCTGGGCTGGTGACAATGGCCTTGCGCACACCCTTGGTCTCGGTGAAGGTAACCGTTCCCGGAATCTCAGTGATGATGGCCTGGCCCTTAGGCTTGCGAGCTTCAAAGAGTTCTTCCACACGAGGTAGACCAGCGGTAATGTCGTCACCGGCAACGCCACCGGTATGGAAGGTTCTCATCGTGAGCTGAGTACCTGGCTCACCGATGGACTGGGCTGCCACAATACCAACTGCTTCGCCCACATCGACCAGATCGCCTGTTGCTAGGTTTCGGCCGTAGCACTTCACACAGACTCCGTAGCGAGTCAGGCAGTTAAGCACGGAGCGGATCTTGACCTTTTCGATACCAGTGTCTTGAATCGTCTGAGCCATATCGTCGGTGATCATCTCATCGGCCCTGACCAGCACTTCGCCAGTCTCTGGGTGGATGATATCCTCCAGTGCTACTCGGCCTGCGATGCGCTCCCAAAGCGGCTCAATAACCACTTCGTGCTCGCCCGATATTTCGGTAATGGCAGCAACCTCAATACCCTCTTTGGTTCCGCAGTCGTGCTCACGCACGATTACGTCCTGGGCAACGTCCACCAGGCGGCGAGTCAGATAACCTGAGTCTGCTGTACGCAGCGCCGTGTCGGCTAGCCCCTTCCGAGTACCGTGACTGGAAATGAAGTACTCCAGAACGTTCAAGCCTTCACGGAAGTTCGACTTAATTGGAATTTCAAAGGTCTTACCAGTTGGGTCAGCTACCAGGCCGCGCATACCGGCCAGCTGACTGATCTGCGATTCGTTACCACGAGCACCAGAGATTGCCATCATGTATACTGGGTTGAACCGATCGAACTTATCGAGCATCTCCTTGGTGATGGACTCTTTAGTGCGGGTCCAAACATCACAGACTCTTTGATAGCGTTCTTCAGCAGTTAAGAGGCCGCGTCTGAACTGGCTTTCAATCTGGTCAACTTCAGCTTCAGCTTGACGCACTTTCTCGTGCTTACCGGCAGGGACTGAAATATCTTCAATCGATACCGTGGTGCCTGAACGAGTGCCGAACTTGAATCCGAGGCGCATGATCCTGTCAAGGGTCTTAGCTGCCTCAGACGCACCAGTTCGCCTGTACAGTTTATCAACGAGGGCGCCCAATTTCTTCTTGTCGATTACTTCATTAATATAACCCATGTCTTCAGGCATAATCTCGTTGAAGAACAGTCTACCTGGCGTGGTCTCTAAGCGGCTGCCATCCGCTTTACGCACTGTGATCTTAGCATGCAGGCTTAGTGCACCAGCTTCATAGGCGTGGCGGACTTCATCTATCGAACCGAAGTACCGGCCTTCGCCCAGGACTCCATCACGCTGAGAAGTGAGATAGTAAATTCCGATAACCATATCTTGAGTCGGAGTTACTATCGGACGGCCGCTGGATGGAACCAAGATGTTGTTGGTAGAAAGCATGAGCAGCCTTGCTTCGGCCTGTGCCTCTGCTGACAGCGGCACGTGTACCGCCATTTGGTCGCCGTCAAAGTCTGCGTTATAAGCGGTACATACCAACGGATGAACCTGAATTGCCCGGCCTTCAACCAAAACTGGCTCGAAAGCTTGGATACCAAGGCGGTGGAGAGTTGGCGCACGGTTCAGAAGTACAGGATGTTCCTTAATGACATCTTCAACAACGTCCCAGACCTCGGCGCGCACTCGTTCTACCATCTTTTTGGCACTCTTAATGTTATGGGCCAGCCCCCGTGCAACCAGCTCTTTCATGACAAAGGGCTTAAACAGCTCCAGGGCCATTTCCTTCGGCAGTCCGCACTGGTACATCTTCAGCCTTGGGCCGACAACAATTACCGAACGGCCAGAATAGTCGACCCGTTTTCCGAGTAGGTTCTGGCGGAACCGTCCCTGCTTTCCTTTCAGCATATCGCTCAAGGACTTCAGTGGGCGATTGCCTGGCCCCGTGACTGGCCGGCCACGGCGCCCGTTATCGATTAGTGCATCAACCGCTTCTTGGAGCATCCGTTTTTCGTTTCTTACAATAATATCTGGCGCCCCCAGCTCCAACAGCCTCTTTAGGCGGTTGTTGCGGTTGATTACTCTACGGTAAAGGTCGTTCAAGTCCGAGGTTGCAAACCGGCCGCCATCAAGCTGGACCATAGGGCGCAGCTCAGGTGGGATGACCGGGATAACGTCGAGGATCATCCACTCTGGCTTATTGCCCGAAGTGCGAAATGCTTCGACCACTTCGAGTCTGCGCACAGCACGGGCTCTTCGTTGACCGGTGCTGTCGCGGATTTCTCTGCGCAGCTCAGCACTGAGCTCCTCAAGATCAATTTCCTCGAGCAACTTTTTCACTGCCTCAGCACCGATACCGGCCTTGAACTTGCCGTCAAACTTCTCCATGTACTCCCGGTATTCTGCTTCACTCAAGAGCTGCTTCTTAGCAAGAGTGGTTTCACCGGGATCAATTACAACGTAAGACGCGAAGTATAATACCCTCTCAAGGCTCCTAGGAGACATATCCAGCAGTAATCCCATCCGGCTGGGAATCCCCTTAAAGAACCAAATGTGCGATACGGGAGCGGCCAGCTCAATGTGGCCCATACGCTCCCGGCGGACTTTCGCTCTGGTGACTTCTACACCGCAGCGATCGCACACAATTCCTTTATATCTTACCCGCTTGTACTTCCCACAGTGACATTCCCAGTCACGGGTCGGCCCGAAGATCTTCTCGCAAAACAGACCTTCCTTTTCGGGTTTCAATGTGCGGTAGTTGATCGTTTCCGGCTTCTTTACTTCACCGCTTGACCAAGCTCGGATCATCTCTGGCGAGGCGAGCCCGATTCTTATCCGATCAAAGTAATTGACATCCAGCAAGGGCAGTCCCTCCTTTTGTCTAACGCCTACTCCTAATCCTGCATGTCGTCATCGCTGGCAAGCTCATCAAAATCATCAAAAGCCAGGTCTTCGTCGGCATCAAGATCAATCACATCCAGGTCCTCGTCGTCGAGGTCTAGGTCAACGCTATCGTCATCTGTCTCGTCGCTCTCTTCTAAGTCGTCGTCCTCATCGGCACTGTGTCTCACGCCATCGGACCGGTCAGACTTCACACTTGTACGAGCAGCTCCGATATCAAGGCCGAGCTCCTTGGCCATTTCACTGATATCTTCGTCTTCTTCGCGAATCTCGATTTCTTCCTCTTCTTCGCTCAAGACTCGAACATCAAGCCCAAGGCTCTGCAGTTCCTTAATCAATACCCGGAATGACTCAGGCACTCCTGGTTCGGGGATGTTTTCACCCTTGACGATAGCTTCGTAGGTCTTAACACGGCCCACCACATCGTCGGACTTCACAGTCAGGAGCTCTTGGAGTGTGTAGGCGGCGCCATACGCCTCTAGAGCCCACACTTCCATCTCTCCGAAGCGCTGGCCACCAAACTGGGCCTTACCACCCAGCGGCTGCTGAGTGACCAAGGAGTACGGTCCGGTTGAACGGGCGTGAATCTTGTCATCTACAAGGTGGTGGAGTTTAATCATGTAGATGATACCCACAGTTACTGGGTTATCAAAGGGTTCGCCGGTCCTACCGTCATACAAGACTGTCTTTCCGTCTCGACGCATACCAGCCTTCTCCATGGTGTCCATAACTTCGATCTCTGTAGCACCGTCGAAGACTGGAGTTGCTACATGGATACCCAAGAGCTTGGCAGCCATTCCTAGGTGAGTCTCGAGAACCTGCCCGATGTTCATCCGAGAGGGCACGCCCAGCGGGTTAAGGACAATCTGAACAGGTGTACCGTCTGGCAGGAAAGGCATATCTTCTACAGGCATAATCCGGGAAATAACACCCTTGTTACCGTGGCGGCCTGCCATCTTGTCACCCTCAGAGATCTTCCGCTTCTGCGCCACATAGACGCGTACAAGCTTATTCACACCTGGCGACAGCTCATCGCCATTCTCACGGGAGAAGATCTTCACATCAACTACGATGCCCCCTTCACCGTGGGGTACACGCAGCGAGGTATCCCGGACCTCGCGGGCTTTTTCACCAAAAATTGCCCGCAGGAGGCGTTCTTCAGCGGTAAGTTCGGTTTCTCCCTTAGGAGTGACCTTACCAACTAGAATATCGCCAGGTTTCACCTCAGCTCCGATCCTGATGATTCCATCTTCATCAAGGTTCTTTAAGCTTTCTTCTCCCACGTTAGGGATATCTCTAGTAATCTCTTCAGGCCCAAGTTTGGTGTCACGAGCCTGAGCTTCATACTCCTCAATGTGAATGGATGTGAAGACGTCTTCCTTCACCAATTCTTCGCTGATCAGAATTGCGTCTTCGTAGTTATAACCTTCCCAAGGCATAAAGGCAACGAGTACGTTCTTGCCGAGGGCAAGTTCTCCCAGATCAGTGGACGGGCCGTCGGCCAGAACGTCGCCAACTTCAACCCGCTGACCCACATAGCATCTTGCCTTCTGATTGACACATGTACCTTGGTTAGACCGCTTGAACTTCAGCAGTTGATAGCGATCGCGCCCGCCGTCATCGGCGGCCACAACGATCTCGGTTGCAGTAACTCGCTCAACTGTACCTGCTCTCTTGGCGAGTACTACGGCGCCTGAATCGACGGCTGCCTTATATTCCATACCGGTTCCCACTAAAGGTGCCTCTGCTTCTAAGAGAGGTACAGCTTGCCGCTGCATGTTAGCACCCATCAGCGCACGGGCACCGTCATCGTTTTCTAAGAACGGAATCAGAGCAGTTGCAATACTTACAATCTGCTTCGGAGAGACATCCATATATTCTACAGCTTCAACTGGTACGTTCTTAATCTGATCGCGATCCCGCACAGTTACACGAGAGTTGATCAGGCGGCCTTCTTCATCAACAGGCTCGTTCGCCTGAGCGATCATGTAGTTATCCTCTTCATCGGCGGTCAGATAATCAACCTGATCAGTAACTACCCCGTCTTCAACGCGCCGGTAAGGAGTCTCAATAAACCCAAACTCGTTAATGCGAGCATAGGTACACAGCGCACCAATTAGCCCGATGTTGGGGCCTTCTGGCGTCTCGATAGGACACATCCGGCCGTAGTGCGAATGATGAACGTCGCGCACTTCGAATCCTGCACGATCCCGAGAAAGGCCACCAGGGCCCAACGCACTCAAGCGCCGTTTGTGGGTTAGTTCTGACAAGGGGTTTGTTTGATCCATAAACTGGGAAAGCTGACTCGATCCAAAGAACTCCTTGATCGCGGCCACAACTGGACGGATGTTGATCAAGGCCTGCGGAGTAATAATCTCCACATCCTGAATCGTCATGCGTTCGCGCACAACCCGCTCCATCCTGCTCAAACCAATTCTAAACTGGTTCTGAAGCAGTTCGCCTACACTCTTGAGGCGGCGGTTGCCTAAGTGATCGATGTCATCAACTGTACCCAGATCATAAGATAGATTGATCAGATAATTGATCGACGACAAGATATCATCGGCGGTGATCGTGGTCACTTCCGGCCCAGGCTGTCCATTGGAGAAGAGCTTGATCAAATCGCCCTCTCTTGTGAGCAGCATAACAGAATTAATGCCTGCCGCAGTGATCTCTTCGGCTAGACGGCGTGTAATGCGCTCACCCTTAGCAACCAGCAGTTCACCCGTTTCCGGATGCACAATATTCTCGCCAGCAATGCGGTTAACAAGCCGCTCGGTCAAACGCAGCTTCTTGTTGATTTTGTAGCGGCCCACACCCGCTAAATCGTAACGCTTGGGATCGGTAAACAGTGTCTCAAATAGCCCTCGAGCGCTCTCCTCAGTGGGCGGCTCGCCTGGGCGCAGTCTCTTATATATTTCGATCAAAGCTTCGTATTCGCTGCTGGTATTGTCCTTCTCCAGAGTAGCCCGGATCTGGGGAGCATCATTAAATGTATCTAATATCTTCGCATCAGTGCTCAAACCGAGGGCCCGGATCAACACTGTGACAGGAAGCTTACGGGTACGGTCAATCCGTACGTACATGACGTCATTGGAGTCCGTCTCAAATTCAAGCCAGGCTCCACGATTGGGAATAATACTAGCAGAATAGAGGTGTTTACCGCTGGTGTCTACTGTGTAATCAAAGTAAACCCCAGGGGAGCGAACCAACTGGCTGACGATAACACGCTCAGCACCGTTGATCACGAAGGTGCCCTGCTCGGTCATTAGAGGAAAATCGCCCATGAAGACCTCTTGTTCCTTGACCTCACCCGTTTCCTTATTGATCAAGCGCACCCTAACTCTAAGTGGAGCTGCAAAAGTCGCATCGCGCTCTTTGCACTCTTCCACATCATATTTGGGTTCCCCAAAGGTGAAATCGATGAATTCTAGAACTAAGTTACCAGTGAAATCCTGGATCGGGGAAATATCACGAAACATCTCTAATAAGCCTTCAGTACGGAACCATTCGTAAGATGTCCGCTGAATATCAATGAGATTGGGCATCTCCAGGACTTCAGTGATCTTCCCGTAGTTATGGCGCTTCCGTTTTCCTTGATACATGGCTACTGCCAAAGGCCCTCACCTCTCCTTTTGGTTTCCCAAGAAAACAACACGAAAAGCAAGGGCGTTCTTTCCCTCGCTTCTAAATAAGTACATTGTATGGATTTCTTTTTCTACCCCCTCAAAAAACTTTCCCAGAAACAGCAGGAATTCGTTCGAGAGTGTTGAATATTTCTAAGCAGGCACATTATCCCATTTTAGCACTAACTGATCATATCATAGGGGTTATTGGTTGTCAAGCCTCTGTTTTGGTATGCAGATTAGGTAAATTAAGGGACCTTCTTCGCAAGAAGGTCCCTTTTCTTGTCTTGAGCCTATTCTTACTTCACTTCTACAGTAGCGCCAGCTTCTTCGAGCTTGCTCTTGATTTCCTCAGCTTCAGCCTTGGAAATGCCTTCCTTAACAGGTTTCGGAGCATTGTCTACCAGGTCCTTAGCTTCTTTCAGGCCAAGACCGGTCAGCTCGCGAACAACCTTAATAACGTTGATCTTCTTGTCACCAGCAGAGGCAAGAATAACGTCGAACTCAGTCTTCTCCTCTACTGCAGCTTCAGCTGCGCCACCTGCAGGAACTGCAGCAACTGCTACAGGAGCAGCGGCGGATACGCCAAATCTCTCTTCCATTTCCTTAACGAGTTCGCTCAGTTCGAGCACGGTCATATTTTCAATAGCTTGCAAGATTTCTTCTCTGGTCATCTATATACCCTCCCGAAGATTTGAATAAGTTGAGAATTATGCACTGGCTTCTTCTTTCTTCTTCCGCACAGCCTCCAGTGCGTAAACGAAGTTGCGGATATTGCCCTGCAGTACGTTGACCATACCAGCAATGGGCGCCTGCATACCACGGAGAACCATGGACAGCAGTACTTCTCTGCTTGGCAGATCGGCTAAAGCCTTCACGCCGTCTGCATCAAGAACCTTTCCTTCCACAAGGCCGCCTTTGATCTCCAGATTCTTGTTCTTCTTTGCGAACTCGCTGATAATCTTAGCAGCGGTAACTGGATCATCATAACCAAAGGCAATTGCTGTGGGCCCAGCGAGGAACTGCTCCAAATCGTCTAAGCCAACTTCACGGGCGGCGAGAATTGTCAGAGTGTTCTTAAGAACCTTAAACTCTACGCCTGCTTCGCGCAGCTGCTTGCGGAGCTCAGTAATGGTTGCCACATCGAGACCACGGTAGTCTGCGATAACAGCACCCTGAACCTTGGAAAGACGTTCCTGGATTTCCTGGACCATTTGGACCTTTTCCGGTTTAGGCATCGTCTCACCTCCTCATGGTCAAGAAAAAAGGGACCTCCGCAGACATGGCGGAGATCCCATATGAATAAGCCAATTAGCAAATGAGGTATAGCTTGGCTGTCATACGAAGTTGCTCTCCGACCTCGGCGGGCGAGATTGCTCTCCTTAGGTGCAGATGCACACCTGCTGTCTACGGTCTCTTTTTATCTTCAAAATGTCGGTATTAGTATAACACGCATGTGGTTCTGGGTCAAACAGATTTTACCGCAGTGCTTCCTGAACGCTGATCCGAAGACCAGGACCCATTGTTGAAGACAACGCTATCTTGCGAATGTAGGCGCCTTTTGCTGCCGCCGGCTTCGCTTTGACGATGGCATCCAACAGGGTTTTGAAGTTCTCGAGAAGCTGCTCCTCACTAAACGAGGCTTTGCCGATGGGCACGTGCATACCGGATTCTCTGTTAACCCTGAACTCTACCTTACCAGCCTTGGACTCTTTAACTGCCTTGGCTACTTCGAAGGTAACTGTGCCTGTCTTGGGGTTGGGCATCAGGCCGCGAGGGCCAAGGATTCTACCCAGCTTACCTACAGTACCCATCATATCAGGGGTGGCGATGGCCACATCAAAATCGGTCCAGCCGCCTTGAATCTTTTCTACCAAGTCTTCAGCTCCGACGAAATCTGCGCCGGCCTCTTGGGCTTCCTTAGCTTTGTCACCCTGAGCAAATACAAGTACACGTACGTCACGGCCGGTTCCATGAGGAAGTACTACTGTACCCCGAACCTGCTGGTCTGCGTGACGTGGGTCAACACCCAGCTTCAAGGCTACTTCAACTGTTTCGTCGAACTTTGCGGTTGCTGCTTTCTTTACCAGCGCAATGGCTTCGCCTGGCGTATAAAATTTCTGTGGATCAATCAGCTTGCGCGCTTCTTGATACCGCTTCCCACGTTTTGCCATGGTATTGTTCCTCCTTTGTGGTACAAACGGAATCCCTGATTCCTCCCACCGTTATCAATCTTATCCCAGCGTTAGCCCTCTACTACGACACCCATACTCCGGGCAGTACCTTCAATCATACGCATAGCAGCTTCTATGTCAGCTGCGTTCAGATCAGGCATCTTCAGCTCCGCGATCTCGCGAACCTGAGCCCGCTTGATGGTGCCAACTTTTTCCCGATTGGGAACGCCGGAACCGCGCTCAATATTCATAGCCTTTTTAATCAAGATTGCTGCTGGCGGAGTTTTGGTGATGAAGGTGAAAGAACGATCCTCATATACAGTAATAACTACTGGAATGATCATTCCAGCTTGGCTTGCCGTCCTTTCGTTAAAAGACTTGCAAAACTCCATAATATTCAATCCATGTTGTCCTAAAGCCGGACCTACCGGCGGCGCCGGGGTTGCCTTACCTGCAGGAACCTGCAGCTTTACAACGGCAGTCACTTTCTTTGCCACGGCGCATACACCCCCTTAAGAATAATGTGGTAATGGCGGATTCTTCATCCTCCCACTTAAAGCAACTCAAAACCCTTATCCTTTGGTGACTTGGTCAAAATCCAATTCGACAGGGGTTTCTCGTCCAAACATTGATACATTTACCCGCAGTTTGCCCCGTTCCATGTTAATGTCACTGATTGTCCCAGAGAAATTGACAAAGGGGCCTGCGATAACCGTTACCGTATCACCGACGGCAAAATCGGTCCTGGGCGCAGATTCAAGACCCATGCTCCTCAAAAGGCCCTGAACTTCGTGCTCACCCAAGGGAATCGGTTTTACGCCAGAACCAACAAACCCGGTTACTCCTGGAGTGTTTCGCACAACATACCAAGAGTCATCTGTGACAATCATCTCGACCATCACATAACCAGGAAAGAGTTTCCGCTGGACTACCTTCCGTTTGCCGTCTTTGAACTCCACGACTTCTTCGGTCGGGACAACGACACGGAAGATCTTGTCCTCCATTCCCATGGACTCCACACGCCGCTCAAGGTTCGCTTTGACCTTATTCTCATACCCTGAGTATGTGTGAACTACATACCACTGTTTCTTTCCAGTTTCTTTATCACTCATGCCGAAAGGGACCTACCGGCCCTTTAACCCCCTAACCGACGGAGTAGGTTCAACGCACTCGAAGACAGAACGTCAACAATTCCGCTGAATAGTGCAGCGACGATTACTGTGACGAGTACTACGGTGGTATAGGTGATCAATTCCTTCCGGTTTGGCCATGCTACTTTGCGGAACTCGCTGCGAACCTCCCGCAGATACTTGGTAAATCTGGCCCAAGCAGTCGGTTTGCCTTGCACTGTTGCCACAATATTCACATCCTTTTTATCAAACCCTATCGGGTTTCTTTGTGAACGGTATGAGTTCTACAGGTCTTGCAGTACTTCTTGAGTGCAAGACGATCCGGATCGTTTTTCCTGTTCTTATTTGTACGGTAATTCCGGTTCTTGCACTGCTCGCATTCTAGCGTTATACCGACACGCACAGCCGCCACCTCCAGACAGTCGAAATACCTTTAGAATTTAACACATTTCAGAATCGGTGTCAATACCTACTCTATATGGGAAAATAGGCGAGGCAGAGAGCTGCCCCGCCCCAAGAATTCATCTATTGAAGAATCTTGGTTACGACACCTGCACCAACAGTCCGGCCGCCTTCGCGAATCGCAAAGCGCAGACCTTCTTCCATAGCGATAGGTGTAATCAGTTCCGCAACCAGTTTGGTGTTGTCACCGGGCATAACCATTTCGGTGCCCTCGGGAAGGTTAATCACACCAGTTACGTCGGTAGTCCGGAAGTAGAATTGCGGACGGTATCCATTAAAGAACGGAGTATGGCGGCCGCCTTCTTCCTTAGACAGGACGTATACTTCACACTCGAACTTGGTGTGAGGTGTGATGCTTCCGGGTTGAGCGAGAACTTGGCCACGCTCAATCTCGTCACGGGTTACACCACGGAGCAGAACACCAATGTTGTCACCAGCTTGAGCTTGGTCAAGCAGCTTGCGGAACATTTCTACACCGGTAGCAACGGTCTTGCGTGGTTCATCGTTGAGCCCGACGATGCTGACTTCGTCGCCGACCTTGATTACACCGCGCTCGACACGGCCAGTTGCAACAGTACCGCGGCCAGTAATGGTGAATACGTCTTCAACTGGCATCAAGAAGGGCTTGTCAACTTCGCGCTCGGGTGTTGGGATATACTCATCAATCGCGTCAATCAGCTTCTGAAGCTGAGCACATGCCTCGCCAGGAGCTCCTGCCTGAAGTTCTTCAAGAGCCTTCAAGGAGCTGCCGGCAATGACAGGAATGTCATCGCCCGGGAACTCATACTCGTTGAGCAGTTCCCGAACTTCCATTTCAACAAGCTCCAACAGTTCTGGATCATCGACCATATCAGCCTTGTTGAGCCAGACAACAATTGCAGGCACGCCTACTTGACGGGCCAACAGGATATGCTCCCGTGTTTGGGGCATTGGGCCGTCAGCTGCAGAGACAACGAGGATAGCCCCGTCCATCTGGGCAGCACCGGTGATCATGTTTTTCACATAGTCGGCGTGGCCTGGACAGTCAACGTGGGCATAGTGCCGATGCTCTGTTTCATACTCAACGTGCGAAGTGTTAATGGTAATACCGCGTTCCCTTTCTTCGGGAGCGTTGTCAATTTCTTCAAACTTCTTGGCTTTTGAAGGATCGCCTTGAGTTTGAGCTAAGTACAGAGAAATCGCAGCAGTTGTTGTAGTCTTACCATGGTCAACGTGACCAATGGTGCCCACGTTCACGTGCGGCTTAGTTCTCTCAAACTTCTGTTTTGCCATTTTCCTCCACTCCTCTCCCTAGTGAACGGGTTGTGTTTCTCTGATCACTAAACATTTCTCTTCCATAAAGCAAACTCCTGCTTTATAAGACCACATAATACAGTGGAAGAAAAGACCCAACGAGCATCCATGTTAGTTTAGGCCCTTCGAGTTTGTCAGTTTGCTCTGCTAGGCTCGCCAGGATTATGAAAGCACTCGGCCAGCCAAGCCAAAAAGGCATAATCAGTAAGAGGATGGTCGTTATTAAGCTACCCAGAAGCAGATTGATTAAACCCCTCCGGATCCCCATATGCGGATACCCCTTCCTCACTCGCTGGTCTATCCTATGGGGATATAAGGCCGAAGGCAACAAAAAACCATCAGTGATAACTGACGGTTCGCAATTTCAAATGGTTGCGGGGGCCGGATTTGAACCGACAACCTTCGGGTTATGAGCCCGACG
>ERZ773359.5065-NODE-5065-length-12999-cov-7.500386_pt1 | contig 12999 bp, 12 predicted proteins | sample MGYA00374955_ERZ773359 | MGnify/ENA primary metagenome ERZ773359 (study PRJEB29098, sample SAMN04486028) | biogas fermenter metagenome | study: EMG produced TPA metagenomics assembly of the Biogas fermentation microbial communities from Germany - Plant 4 DNA1...
ATATATATATTATACTAACACAAAGGCATTGATATCAAACAATAGGTAGTTAAAGCTGAGCAATTCTATTTGAACCAATCAGGTGATAAATCCCTTTTGAAACGATAGAACCCTTTGATAGCATTAAAGTCAGAATCATGTAAATACAAAGTGGATATTTAAGTAGCATTTGGTGAAATACTAATTTCTAGACCAAATGAATTCTCGAGGTGTGTAAACATGATTAGGTTCACTAAAAATAAAGCCCTTATAGTCATCCTATTGACTATATTAATGCTTACAAGCGGGGTAGGATGCAATAGGATATTAAAACGTCCCAAGGAGCAGGAGTCAAAGCAAAGCCAGGAACAGAAAAAATCTCCGCCCAAAATCCTTGTCTCCCTTGAAAACACCACCGAAACAATGATAAAGAGCATTCAAGAGGTGATGGAAAAGCGCGCCGAGGCAGCAAAACAGGAAAAGCCGGAGAATCAGGAGAAAAGTAGCCAGGAAAAGGCCAATCAGGGAGATAAGAAGGAAGGAGATAAGTCCGGAGGCAAAGAAGGAGATAAGTCCGGGGACAAGGAAAAGCAGGAAGAAAAAAAGCCTGAAGAAGGCGGGGGAAAGGACCAGCAGAAACAAGAGTCCAAGGACAAACAGGCAAAAACTGAGCCCTTGGACTGGAAAAGGATGCAAAAAAGTGTAGAGAAACTGCAAAAATCCTGGAGCGATTACGTCAACATGGCCCTTAAGGATGGCGCTTCCAACGAACTTATAAAGGGTTACGAAAATCAGTTGGATATCCTAACCACCAAGGTTATGGAGGAGCAGGAGGAATCCCTGCTGAATACCGCCAACGACCTCTATAAGTACTATCCGAAGTTCTTTGACCTATATAAGCATAAGGCGCCGCCCAATATAAAGGATATGAAGTATCATATTCGTAAAATAATTATTGACGGTGAGCAGAGCCAATGGGCAGAAACCTTAAAATCCATGGATGCCATCAAACAGGCCTGGGATATCGCTAAATCCAGAATGGACAAGCCGGACCGGGATTTAAACCGCAGGGTCGAAACCGCCATCGATAGTTTTTCCCGATCCGTAAAGCAGCAAAACACGCACCTTGTCAAGCTAAAGGGTAATATATTGATGGATATGCTGGAAGAGATAAAGTAGGCTTAAGCCTCTATCCAGCCGGTTGCCTTTGATACTGCCCTCTTCCACATCCTATATTTCTCATCCCTGATCTTATGATCCATCTGTGGAAGGTATCGCTTATCCTCTTTCCAAATGTCCACTATATCCTTTTTGCCCTTCCATACCCCAACCTCGAGGCCGGCCAGGAAGGCTGCCCCCATGGCTGTGGTCTCGGTATTCTCCGGCCTTATGACAGGTAGGCCTGATATGTCGGCCTGGAATTGCATTAGGAAGTTATTGGCCGACGCACCACCATCCACCCTTAGCTGGGTTATGTCTATGCCGGAGTCCTTCTCCATGATATCCAAAATATCCATTGACTGATAGGCTATGGACTCCAAGACGGCCCTTACCAGGTGCTTTTTATTGGCGCCTCTGGTTAGGCCCAAGACAGCACCCCGGGCATAGGGATCCCAGTAAGGAGCACCCAGCCCCACGAAGGCCGGTACCATGTAAACCCCGTTGGTATCATCAACCGCCAAGGCTAAGGCCTCGGTCTCCGCGGCGGTTTTTATTATCTGCAGCTCATCTCTTAGCCACTGTACAGCAGCCCCGGCGGAGAAAACGCTTCCCTCCAGAGCATATTCCACCTTCCCGCCTATCCGCCAGGCTATGGTGGTGAGAAGGTTGTTGGTCGAGAACTTTCGCTCCTCCCCTGTATTCATCAGGATGAAGCAACCTGTACCATAGGTATTCTTCACCATCCCCTTTTCAAAGCAGGCCTGACCAAAGAGAGCGGCATGCTGATCTCCCGCTACCCCTGTTATAGGTATCTCATGACCCAACAGAGCCTTGTCCAGGCTGCCAAAATACCCGCTGCTGTCCTTTACCTGGGGTAACATCTTAACGGGGATTTCCAGGGTTTCCAGAAGATCATCGTCCCAGCACAGATCGTTTATATTAAAAAGCATGGTCCTGGATGCATTTGAATAATCCGTGGCATGTACCTTTCCGCCTGTAAGGTTCCAGATAAGCCAAGTATCAATGGTGCCTGCCAGCAGTTCACCACCTACTGCCATGGCCCTGGCTCCGGGCACCTGGTTTAGAATCCAATACAGTTTTGTGGCTGAAAAGTATGCGTCGATTACCAGGCCGGTTTTTTTGTAGATGATATCCTCCATGCCCTTTTGCTTCAGCTCGTCACAAATATTGGCGGTTCGCCTGCATTGCCATACTATAGCGTTATAGATGGGTTTGCCGGTGTTGCGATTCCATACAACAAGAGTCTCCCGCTGATTGGTTATCCCTATGGATGCTATCCTGTCCGGCGATATGTTATTGTTGGCCAGAGCTTCCTTCAGCGTAGACAGCTGACACTCCCATATCTCCATGGCATCGTGTTCTACCCATCCGGGCTCCGGATATATCTGCCTAAACTCCCTGGATACCTGGGCCACAGTCCTGCCAAGGCTGTCAAAAATAATAGTTCTGCAGCTAGTGGTACCCTGATCCAGTGCAACTACATATTTTTCCCCCATTTACCTCGCCCCTCTTTTATATATTCATTATCATTAGCATCAATAAATGCCAGCTTAATCCAGATCCCAAAGCTCCCGTTTACTGGTGGATATTGCGATGGCACCCGCTTTTAAGGCCTCTATTACATCGGTCTTTTTCTTAATCATGCCACCGGCGATAATGGACGGTGATATCTTCTCCCTAAGTTCCGATATGGCACTGGGAACGATCCCGGGCATAACCTCTACAAAATCCGGTTTGTAGTTCTCTATCATCTTTATCCCGCTTTCAAAGGATAGGGAGTCGATCACAAAGATTCGTTGTACCGTAATGAGGCCGACCTCCTTACCGTGACGCAGCAGGTTGCTACGGGTTGACATAATACCATCCGGTTTTATATGGGTCTTTATATAATCAATGGCAATCGTATCCTTGGCCAGCCCTTCGATAAGGTCTGCATGAATAAAAACCTTTTTACCCAACCCCTTTAAAAAGGCTACCCTTTCGTGTATCTCCATGACGCTGCCGGACAACAAAAAAAATACCTCTACCTTTTCCAGCTCCTTTTCGTTGGGCAACACCATATGTGGTAGCGCACCTATAATTGGGTTGGACTCCAATATATCGTATATATGGGCCAAAACTTTCTCACCCCGCAAAATCCAACAGTTAAGTTTAATAAATATGTATAAGGTTTTCATCTGAGATGTACCATATACATTATACCACACTAAAGTCAATGGCTTCAATTAATGCATTGACAAAATATGACTGATGTAATATCTGAATAATTCCAGGATATTTCCAGCACCCCCTCCTATTTCTAACTCTTCCAATCCTTTTAAAGGCTTTGAAAAATAAATTGATATACAAAATTAACCTTGTATAGGTCCCTTTTGAATTATTTTCATTCAATAAATATTTAATTTGTGCAGAAACTATAAAAGCATCAACCTTAAAAATTCCTGCAATTTTTTAGGTTTCTGAAGTGCAATGTATAGTTTTTTCTATACAGGAACTATGAACTATAGAAATTATGTAAGGAGGTAGTGAAGTTTGAAAAATAGGATTTGGGTATTCTTAAGCGTCCTGTTGGTAATTAGTACTGTTTTACTTTTTGGATGTACTGCCAATAGACGTCCGGATACGAATACCCCGGCACCAGGCCAGACCAGGACAACCCCAAGTCCCACCAGGGTAACACCGCCGGTGACTCCGTCGCCGACCAGGGTAACTCCCCCTTCCACCACTGATCCGGGGACTTCAGGGCCGAGGGTACCCGGGACAACCACACCCGGAATGCCCGATAACACGACACCTGAGCGAACAACTCCGAATACGACTACTCCGGGTACTGTGCGCCGGCCCTCTACAGCTAACACCGCTGGCGATAAGGCAAGGGAAATAGCCAGGGATATAGCCAAGGAAAAGAATATTGAATCGGCCAGTTGTGTGGTAACGGGAGATACGGCCTTAGTGGGATTGCAGTTTGAAGAGCAGTACAAGGGTAAGGTAACTGATGCTATAAAAAGGTCAGTAGAAAAACGGGTTAAGAAGATCGAACCCAGCATCAAGAAGGTTGCAGTTACAGCCGATCCCGACCTTTTAAGCAGAATCAAGACCATGGCCAAGGATATAGAGGACGGTAAACCCCTATCGGGATTTACTAAAGAAATCGAAGAGATCATTAGAAGGATTAATCCCTTCTAGAAAATCCAATCATCAGCCGAAACATAAAAGGTGAGCATACGGATAATCATCCGGTGCCCACCTTTTTTATCCCAATAATTTATCTATAGATCAACATAAATCAACTCAGTATTTTGTCCCGTAATCTTTTAGTACATCCCTGCCCGGGTTTACGGAGGTCTTGCCCCTACGATGGCGGTAGGTAAAGATATAGCCTCCCGCCATAAAGCTGTCTCCGTCTTTGAGCTCCATGGGTTCATCCCAATAATCGCCTATTACAAAATACTTGGGTCGATAGCTGCCCCTAAGTCCGGGTACAGCCGTCAGAGCCCCCGATTCCATAAATATTTCAAAAGTCAGGGGGGATTCTAATGGAATGAGAATGTCTGGCTCCATCTCCTTTACAGTGGAGATCTTGACCCTTTGCTTTCCAATCTTGCCAAGGTTAATCCTTTTTATCCTTTTTTCATCCTTATAGCAGATTATTTTCCCCTTAATCGTCCAGGCCTTTTTCTTTCTGAATCTTATGAAGGACAAATATCCATATAGGAGCAGTCCCGCCCCCAAGACTCCTGAAACTAGGTATATTATAGTTTTATTGGCTTTAAAAAAATTATAGGGAACTATCTGGATATCCAATACCAGCTCTTCCGGCTCCACCAATACTCCCTGGCCCAAGGTCCTGGCAGACAGGATGAGGCTTTGCTTTCCCACTGAAACGGTCCTTGGTATAGGGATTTCAACTACCTCTACACCTGTATCCTCGGGAAAGACCGCTATCTTTATTGGCTCTTGAGAGGTTTTGGATTGGAGAGACCAACTAAGCTCAAGGATTTGTCTGGAATCAGCATCCGATTCAAAATCAAGATTAAGCCTGAGTCCCCTACCCTGCATTACCTCAATGGCTCCTTGAGCTGCAAAATCCACCTTCATTGAGATTGTTGAAGGTGCCAGTACTTCTATCTCTATAGAGTCCTCGGCTATAAAAGGTCTTCCCCCATAGGCTCCCTCAGCCCTGAACCTAAATTCAAAGTTCCCCTCAACCTTCGGTATAAAGGAGGTGGAGTATATACCGTCTCCTGCCCTTATGTCCCCGAGATTTCCGCTATCATTTAGCTCCTGGGATATCAGGCTGTTCTCTCCCTTATTTGAGACCTCTACCTTGAAGGATTCTATGGAAAGGGATTGATCCCAGGCCAGCCTCCTGCTGTCATGGGATAGCTGAGCCTCAATATTCATCCTTTCTCCCCTATAATATTTTTCACTGCCCGGTGAGATGATTTCCATCCCTATATCAGGTATAAGCTCTTTGGCAGCTTTTCTTGCCTCAACTGCCCTGCCCACTTCGTCCTTTATAGCATCTATTCTATGGAATATCTCAGAAAATATATCCTCCAATTCATTGACGTTCTTCAGGTGATAGAAGTTCCCGCCGGTCCTTCTTGCAATCTCCTTTAGGAAATCGTCCTCCCGGCCTCCCGGGCTTAAAAAGACTACGAAGATGGGCCAAATATTGTCTTCATATTGGTCTACCAAAAGCCCAAGATCCCTGTAATATCTCTCCCTTACCTCTTCATCCCTCCTGAACTCGGGGCCCGGGTCTATTTCCCCATCGGTGACCAGTATACAGTATTTGGTGTTTTGAGAGGATTCCCTGGCCCTTATATTCTCCAGGGCAGTAGCCAAAGCCAGGAGTACATCGGTATCCTTCCTGGGCCAAACGGTCTCTATCTTATCCTTTAAAAGCGCCTTGTCCTCATTTCCCATAATTTCTGTAATGGGAAGCTGGACATCAACATCCGTATTAAAGTGTAAAACCCCGATACTGTCGCCTATATGGAGCCTGTCTATAAAGCTCTTTACAACATCAAACCTAAGGTTGCTTCTATCATTATAGGCCATGCTACCGGAGTTATCCATTACCACAATTATATCTATATTTTTAGACCTTTCACCCAGGATTTTGGCGGGTATATTTGCAAACAACAATAAAATAAACAATAAGGTAGTTACAGTCCTTCTAAATCTCTTCGACCCCATACATATCCACCTTTTTCTATTCCATTCCGGCAAAAACCTTTATAATGTTGATAACGGCAGGCCCCAGAACAACAACGAATATAGCGGGGAATATAAAGAAGATCAAGGGAAACAGCATCTTAATCGGCGCTTTCATGGACACCTCCTCTATAAATTGTCTTCTCCTTACCCGGATAGTATCGGACTGGATCCTCAAAATGCTGCCTACGCTCACCCCCAGCTGGTCTGCCTGTATCACTGCTCCTATAAAGGAGGCCAGTTCATCCATCTTGGTACGCTCACCCAGCTCCTTGAAGGCATCTCCCCTGCTCTTACCCATCCTTATTTCGTTTAGGGTATAACCAAACTCCTGAGCCAAAGGCCCGGAAATCTTTTCAATCACCTTTTCCACCGCCATGTCAAAGGCAAGCCCCGCCTCTACGCTGACCACCAACAGATCTATGGCATTTGGAAGATCCTTTTTTATCCTTTCCCTTCGGGCTATGATCCTGCTATTCAGCCTTACACTGGGAAATAGCATCGCAAAAATTGCCGTAAGTATTACCAGAACCAATATCCTGGTCTTGGGGAGCTCCATAAGATATAGGCTCATACCCACAATTGAAGGCAGGGAGATGAGCCAAATGCTCTGGATGGTAAAGAATTTACTTACCCTGTTCTTTTCCGTGTAGCCTGCCTGCCACATCTTCTCTTCGATGTTCTTTTTTATATTGCCGGGAGTAAGCCGGGCAAAAAGACCCCCAATCTTAGTAAATACGGGGATAATCGCCCTTTCAATAAAGGGAGCATTCAGGGGTTCTATATCCTCCCCCTCCTTCTCATCATCCCTCTGGGCAATGCCCATTAGCCTATCTCTTATATTGCGCCTTTTTCTGGTGGCCAAATCATATATAAGCAGGCTGGAGAGAAAGACAAAGCCTGCCAGGGTGATAAAACCAATAAACAAGTGCATTTTGAACCTCCTTTGCGCCAAGGGCTACATATCTATATCAACTATCCTTCTAATAAACACAACCCCGATTATCTGCAGGAACACCGCCACAATGAGCATGATGATGCCTATGGGCTCCTTAACCAAAACCACCATAAACTCCGGATTCATCAGGTAGATGATAAAGGCAAGGGCAGGTGCCAGTAGGGATATAATTATCCCGGACAATCTGCCTTGGGAAGTAAGCACCTTGACCTGGTTTTTTAGGACGACCCTTTCCCTTATGGTATGGGATATATTGTCAAGGACCTCGGAAAGGTTACCCCCCACCTGCCTTTGGATCAGGATAGCCGTCACCACCAACTCCAAGTCCGGACTCTTAACCCTATCCAGGAGTTCATTCAAGGCATCCTCCAATGGCAGCCCCATATTTATCTGCCTTAACATTCTCCCAAATTCCCGGGACATGGGAGGCTGCATATCCTGTGCTACGATCCCTATGGTCTGTAAAAGGCTGAATCCGGCCTTTAGACCATTGGATATCAAGGTCAACATATCCACTATCTGGTTATCAAACCGCCTGACCTTCCTTTGCCTGCGGGAGTTTAAATGGATATATCCAAAAAAGATTGCCATAATCACTCCTAATAAAAACATAATGGGAACCCTGGAGATGAGGTAGAGAAGGCAGCCTATAATGACTCCCCAAAACAGGACAATGAGAATAAATTCCCCCGGATAAAGGTATATGTCCCCCTGGGCCAACTTTTTCTCCAGGGACTTATAGACCTTGGTAGAAGAGAAGAGGCCCTTTCGCTTTTTACTCTCAAAGATATCCCTGGATTCCCCTCCAAGGGATGACCCCCCTTCCGGGTTTTCCTGCCGTATCTCACTTTGGTAATCCTCCAGTCTCTGCCTCCCTATATGCCTTCTGGTGTTTATCATCCTGCATATCAATAGGACAACCAAGTATACGGATAATACTATAGCTGCCAAACCAGCGTATAACATATACATTACCCCTTACCTATCAGGTATTTGAATCTCTAATAATGCGTTCTGTTTCCAAAAATTCCGGGCGCGATGTTTATTCCCCTGGTCTTGAAGGTTTCTATAAAGGTGGGCACTATTCCGGTAGGCCTAAACCTTCCTATAACATTGCCTTTAGCGTCCATGCCGGATTGTTCAAAGACAAAGATATCCTGAAGGGTTATGGTGTTGCCTTCCATACCCACTATTTCGGAGATAGCAGTGATCTTACGGGTTCCGTCCTTTAACCGGTTCTGATGGACTATCAAATTCAGAGCCGAGGATATCTGCTCCCTGATGGCTCTTGAGGGTAGTTCGGTACCTGCCATCAGCACCATGGTTTCGATCCTGGCCAGGGCGTCCCTGGCACTGTTGGCATGACAGGTGGTGATGGAGCCGTCATGGCCGGTATTCATGGCCTGCAGCATATCCAAAGCCTCTGCACCCCTGACCTCCCCTACTATTATCCTGTCCGGCCTCATACGCAGGGAGTTTATGACAAGGTCCCTTATGGTGACCCTGCCCTTGCCCTCTATGTTGGGAGGTCTTGACTCCAGGGTAATAACATGCTCCTGATGGAGCTGCAGTTCCGCTGCGTCCTCTATGGTGATTATCCGCTCGTCATCGGGAATAAAGGAGGATAAGACGTTAAGGGTAGTGGTCTTCCCGCTGCCGGTTCCTCCTGAAACCAGAATATTTATCCTGGCCTGGACGCAAGCCCTTAGAAACTGTGCCATCTCGGCACTTAAGGTTCCGAAGCTGACCAGGTCGTCTATGCCATAGGGCTCCTTGGAGAATTTCCTGATGGTAATGCAGGGCCCGTGCACCGATAGAGGGGGTATCACGGCGTTTACCCTGGATCCGTCGGGCAACCTGGCATCCACCATAGGCGAGCTCTCATCAATTCTCCGCCCCAGTGGGGAAACGATCTTATCGATAACCTGAAGGATATGATCGTTATCCCTGAAAGCTACAGCTGCCCTGGATATCTTGCCTTCCCTTTCGATATAGATATTGGTAGGGGAGTTTACCATTATCTCCGTTATGTCGGGATCCTTTAAAAGGGGCTCCAAGGGTCCCAAGCCTATTATCTCATCCAGAATATCCTCTATTATCTTCTGCCTCTCGGCCCTGGATGCAAACTTTCCCTCCTGATTCATAACCTGGTCGGTTATTTCCTCTACCCTCTTTGCAACCTGATAGATCTCCCTTTCATCCAATTGCTTTATGTCCAAGTCCGCCGCCAAATCCTGGACCAGATTGTCAATTATCTTCTTTTTAAGGATGCTATCCCCCTGTTCCGGCTTTAGTCTGTCACCGTTTTTAACCAGGCTTTGGAGCCTGTTGGCTGAAATATCCTCCAGCCTTTCCCCGGATCTTTGTATCCTAATTAACCTATCATTGAGATTCATGCCTTGCCTCCTGCCATAACCAATATTTCCCTGGCCAGATTATAGATACCCCTGGAAACCTTGGCCCTTCTCATGCCGGCTACAAAGGGGATACCCTGGTTCATACTGCTGATTGCCAACTGGTTTTCCAATGGGATAACCGTCGTTACGGGCATGGACAATGTCGCCTCCACATCGTTTACCGTCAGCCCCACCCCTCTGATGTACTTGTTCAGAACAAGCTTCATCTTGTTTTTGGCCACCTTGGCGTTCTCCAATACCGATATGGTGTTCTTTATGCTCTTTAGGGATAAAATGTCCATGGTAGCCACCAGCAATATTACATCGGACTTTTTAAGGGCCATCATGGCGATATCATAGAAATAGCTGGGGCAATCTATTATTATATAATCGTACTCCTGCTTTAGAAGGTCCAATACCTTCTCTATGTGGTCAAGCTTAATATAGTCCGCATGCTCTATATTGAAGGGTGCTAAAAACACCATCACTCCTGAAGGGTGTCTTACCATATAGCTCTCCAACAGATCCAGGTCCAGCCTTTGTATATCGTTACCCAGATCCGATACCCTCCGCCTTGGAATTATGTTCATGGCCAAAGCCACATCCCCGGAGTATATATCCAGGTCCAGGAGTGCCGTTTTATTACCGCCCTGGGCCAGAGTTACGGCAAGGTTGGTAGAGATGGTGGTCTTCCCTACCCCACCCTTTATGCTAAAGGTGCTGATGATCCTGGCCCTGGATTCCTCCTCATCCGTTTCTTTAATATCCGGTTTTACTTCGTTTTCCAGTGAGGCCTCTGCATCCATATGCACTGTCAGCCTACCGGCCTTTTTGCTGGCTTTATGAACCCTGACTATGCTGCTCTTTAGCTCATCCGGGTATAGGGGGGCTTTCAACACCTCCTTGATACCAACATAAAGGGCATTCTTGTAGGTGTCCACATTGAGCCTGGTAGCGATGAAAATAATGGGATGGAAAGGGTCCTCATCCATGATCCGCTGGCTTAAGGCAAATCCATCATTGCCCCTTACCTCTTCTCCTACGATGGTTATATCGGGTGTAAACTTCTTAATTAGCTCCAGAGCGGTTCCGAGATTATCCGTCTCACCCACCAGTACTATGTCTTCAGTCACGCTCAAGATCACCCTCACCGAGTCCCTTATATATCCCTCTTCCATGAGCAACATGACCTTTATCTTTTCATCCACTCAGATCACCTCAAGCTTATTATAGGTTTCAGATCTACTACTGCCTCGTCTACCGGGGATCTCAAGCTAAGCTTTAAACTTCCCATGGCCTCGGCGTTGGTCAAGAGTTCTACATCTTCGGGTTCCAGGGCCAGGGTAATGGTCCCTGAATCCTTTCTCTCCCCATCCTCACCTGTCTGACTGCTGGAACCGTATACGGCCAATACCTGTACATTCTGCATCATGGTGATGGTAATCTCATTGGCATCAATGCTGACTATACGCCTATCCTTCAAAATTTCCTCCGATATCTCCCTGAGGTATTCCCTATCAATCAAGGTCTGCTCAGTAGACTCTGCCATGGCCGGTAGTTCTCCTTGGGCTTCGGTTTCCTCTGGCTCTGCTTCCTCCTTAGCATCACCCGGATAAGCGTAGGTTAGGAGGATATCCACCCGGTCATTGGCCTTTATAAGGCCTGATACGCCGCTGACATCGTTTATGGCGATGGACACCGCCCTCATATTCTCCGGGACGGAATAGGAGAACTTATCCTGCCCCTTCCCCTCCTTATAGATATGATTGCTGAGGATGTGTTCGTCCTTTACAATATCCGTTTTGGCAATGCTGCCCACTATATCCTCTATGGAATCATAGGCCTGGGGCAGTACCATATCCGCCGGTACCTCCACAACCTTAAGCATCTCATCGGTTATGGCAATATTTTCAGGGATATTTTGAACTGCCACCACAACCGGCTTTGTTGATATGCTGGTATAGGCCGACTCGATTTCGTTTATATAGCCCATAATAAAGTAAATAGCTACCCCGGCAAGTATGATAGCTATCAGAAAAATGATGATATTGGTTCTTCTATGCATTTTTTACCCCCCGCTCCTCGTTACTAAAAACCTTTACTAAAAGGCAGTTAACAATACCTATTCCATTGCCATGGTTATCTTTGCCCTGACAGTTACGCTATCCCCCAGGATGGCTCCCATTATGGGATCCAGGATGGGTACATCATAGGGAACGATAACGGTCAATTTATCCTTGTCCCTTTCTACTCCTATAGTTTCAAAATTATCCGGATCTAGAATACCTGCATAATCCTTTACTCTTTGCCTGATTTCATCGTATTCCAAAGTTTCATCAACAATCCCATATCTTGCTCCTTCTCTGGCTGCCGAAACCACGGTAACATATGCATTCAGGATAAATCCAAATTCAATTATGGCAAATATTATGAGCAGAAGTACCGGAAGTATAAGGGCAAATTCCACGGTGCTCTGCCCTTTTCTATTCCTTATTCCCCTTAAAAATAGCCCTCCCATTGAATCACCTCTAGACCTAATATTAGAAAAGCTCCCAGGGATATTGCCAAACCATAGGGATACTTAATCCCCTTTGCAGGAAATTCCATAAGGGGTATTCTCATCCTGCCCCTGGTAACCAGAAATGCAAATATTTTATATAGTCCCATAAAGCACCACTTTAGGGTCTCTATTATCTTTCTCTTGTAAATTATGATAACGAGGGCGATTAGTCCCCCGAATATGGCCGATGCCAGGAAGGTATTAAATACAAACTGTGCCCCCTTAAAGGCTCCAATAGCACCCAACAGCTTTACATCCCCACCCCCTATGCCCCTCATCATAAAGGGGATGAGAAGGAGGCCTATACCTATTAACATACCTAAGGCTCCTCCGGCCAGGCCCGAAAAGCCGTCTGATATAATATATAGAATAATTCCAATAATGGTTCCGGTAAAAGTGATGTAGTTTGGGATCTTGTTGGACTTTAGGTCCAGGATAAGGGCGGATAGAATCATTGCTATAAGGATTATATTTGTAATCATAGTATTCTCCTATATAGATATTTGTTTTTGTTTTGGAGTAGTTCCCCCGCCGTGAGGCGGGGGCTACCTTTCGCTAATATCCATTTTTTAAGTTTTTACTTCATGATCATGGGATTTCTGTACCCGCAGCTTCTGTTATTTTCTCAGCCAAATCCGTGAAGACCTCTTTAAGTGCAGTTCCAAAAACAGTCATAACCGCAATAACTACCGCTGCAACCA
>ERZ773359.5070-NODE-5070-length-12988-cov-10.727364_pt1 | contig 12988 bp, 10 predicted proteins | sample MGYA00374955_ERZ773359 | MGnify/ENA primary metagenome ERZ773359 (study PRJEB29098, sample SAMN04486028) | biogas fermenter metagenome | study: EMG produced TPA metagenomics assembly of the Biogas fermentation microbial communities from Germany - Plant 4 DNA1...
ACCCGAAGGAGTCCGAGGCTTTCAATTTTCATTTAACTTAACAGAACGAGTAAATGAGGGTGGAGTAATAATAATGGTTGCAAAATCTAATGATGGCCATGGTGGGGAGCGTTTCTATAAAACATTTAAAGAAGAAAAAGATGTAGACAGGATGATGGAAACCTTCCTTGCGACCCCAAGCGAGGAAACTATCCCCGATCAGTGGCAATCGCAGATATTTGCACGGGTACTAAAAAAGGCCAAGATTATATATGTATCTGATGCGCCAGATGATATGGTTGAGGATTTGCATATGATTCCAGCTCGTACTGTAGAAGAAGCAATCGAAAAAGCGGATGAAATTCTGGGTAAAAAGGATTCAAAAATAACTGTTATCCCTGATGGGGTGTCTGTGATAGTTGTTTAAATCGATAATATATGTAATTGATAATGGGAGGCAGCTTGTATAGGGCTGCCTCTTGTTGAGGGTAGAAGAATATAATGCACCTTCTTTCATAGACTTGCTAGAAATTTGTGCCGTATGATTTATAATTAATATTTTCCTTTTCCGTTTGATCTTAAAGGATGAGAGCATAAAATTGTGGAAATAATGTATTAAATACGATACAATAGAGGAGCAAAAGGATAAGGATTTTATTTGTGTTTAAATCGCATAATTGCGCGGCATAAATGTATTATGGGAAGAAGGTGCTTTTTTCATGGAACTTCCAGAGGATTTAAGGTATGCCATAGAACTAGAATTATCAGCGATATCATATAAAGAGCTTGCTAAGTTAGCAGCGGAGCTTTCCGATAGATATAGGGCTGATAAGCCATCTGCTGGAGGCAGCTTTATAAAATCGCAGAGGGATATCGATGCATACGTGGCATTTCGTATGCCTGCAACTTTTGCGGCAGTATACTCAGCTCTAAATCAAGTGATGGAGTGCCTTCCTAACTGGAGTCCACAAACTTTGCTTGATGTTGGGGCTGGCCCTGGAACAGCTTTATGGGCCGCTTTGTCAGTATATCCTGATTTAAACGCTGCAACCCTCATTGAAAGAGAAGAAGGCATGATAAGGTTGGGAAAAAGATTGGGGAAATATTCATCATCTACAGTTATTCAAGAAGCCAAGTGGGTAGAGGTTGATATTACCGCTAACGATTGGAAGACTTTCCCCCATGATATAGTAACTGCTTCGTATGTGCTGGGTGAACTTGATGAAAAGCATAGAAGTGATTTTATACGGAAGCTATGGCAGCTTACTAAAGGAGTTATGATCATTATTGAACCGGGCACACCGGCCGGCTTTTCCCGCATTAGACAAGCTCGGAAACAGCTTATTTCCGAGGGGGGAATAGTCATAGCCCCATGTCCTCATAATCTATCTTGTCCAATAACCGATGATGATTGGTGTCATTTTTCCCAGCGGATATCCCGTTCGCGTTTACATAGGCAAGTTAAATCAGCTGAGCTTTCATATGAAGACGAGAAATTTTCTTTTATAGCGGTGTCCCGGAATAAGGGAGAAGCTGTTTTGGGAAGGGTATTGTGCCATCCGCATATAAGGAAAGGACATATAAAATTTCAAGTTTGCAGTCTTGATGGGATAAGAAATATAACTATAACGCGAAAAGATAAAGAACTATACCGTACTGCAAGAAAGCTGAAATGGGGTTCAATTTTTCCTTTTAAACAGTGATTTTAGATTGCAGAAACACCTGCCTGACTCAGTCAAGCAGGTGTTTCTTATTTTGACTGTTTATTGCTAAATAATGTCGGTTGATGTGGGATTATTGGCTATGGTAGTATTTATATATAGCGATATTATGTAGTCTTGAATTTTATTAAAATTGCCTACTTATTTATTTAAAGAATAGAAAATTGTGAGGGGTTTAATATGGAGGGGGCAAAAAAGATACTTGAGCTGGAAGCGAAGGGCTGCTTTCAATTTTTTTGGAATGAAGCCAATACAGAACCAAATAGCCCTGGATATGGCCTTATCTTAGATACTAATACAGATCCTCAGCGGGCCAGCATTGCGTCGGTTGGTTTTGGCCTGAGCGCTATAATCATAGGAGTTGAAAGAGGCTGGATTACTTATGATGCAGGATATAGAAGAACGCTGGGAACTTTGAGGACATTGCTCAATAATGTAGAACATCATAAGGGCTTCTATGCCCACTTTATAGAAACAGAGACCGGCAATAGGATGGGTCAATGTGAATTTTCGACTATAGATACCGCTATTTTATTAAACGGGGCTTTGACCAGCGGTGAATACTTTGGTGGGGAAATTAAAGAACTATCAGACGAGATCTACAGGCGGGTTGATTGGAACTTTATTGTGGATGAGGAAAACAATTGGTTTTATATGCATTACTGGCCTGAAATATACCCTGAAGGCCATTCGGGGTTAGGAGGCCATTGGGATTACTATGCTGAACAGTTGATGATGTATATTCTGGCAGCAGGCTCTCCCACTTCTCCAGTAGGGCCTAAATTATATTATAGTATGAAAAAGCTCATAGGCCAGTATAACGGAAGTATATATATCCGCGGCTGGCACGATGCGCTTTTTATTCATCAGTTTTCCCATGCATGGTTCGATTCGGCTAAATATATAGATAGAGATGGGATTAATTGGTTTAAAAATTCTGTAAAAGCGACATTGGCCAATAGGCAGTATTGTATTGATAATCCTGAGGGCTTTATCACTTATCACAGCAATTCATGGGGATTGACACCATGCCTAGGTCCCAATGGCTACAGCGGAAGATATGGTCCATCGCCTTCGGGGCTTATAGAAGAGGTAAATCAAAACGACGGGACAGTACCGCCCTGCGGTGCAGCGGGCTCACTTCCTTTTACCCCAAAAGAGTCTATGGAGGCTCTTAACTACATGTATGAAACATTTCCTAAGTTATGGGGAAAATATGGCTTCTATGATTCATACAACCTTGAGCAAGAACGCCCTTGGTTTTCTGAGCAGTATATAGGAATAAATAAAGGTATTACTTTGTTGATGATTGAAAACTACAGAAGTGGTCTGATTTGGAATCTATATATGAAAAATGAGCATATTCAAAGAGGATTAGAAATATTGATGTTTAAAAATGTCGCCTAACTACTGGCAGAGCAGCACTGAGTATTGTGCTGCTTTTTTTTAGGTTTGGTATGGCAGTCAATCAACGCTAAGAGTTTACAAAATAAATCGAAAATTTAGAAGGATTTTTAAAACTTTTATAGAAATTAAATAAATAGGAATATTTTACTAAATTATTTTTAAGGAGGTGAGAACTTGGAGCTTTCGGCCGTATGTCTTATAGGAAAATTATGCAAAGATAAAATAATCAAAGAATCAGGAGGAGATTATACAAGTATATTCGTTGAAAATCCCAACGAGTCAGGGAACTATAATACAGTGTTGGAGATAATAATTGATAAAGATTTTAACTATGTAGAAACTAGAGTTTCAGAGTTTAAGTCGGAATATATACCAAAATATCTTTACAAGAGAGGCTCGCCTAACGGTCCTGATTTTACTCCTACTGCTAGAATTACAAAGCCAGACAAAACATTAAAAAACAAGATAGTTGGCTCTTTTAAAGAAACAATAAGGAATTATAAAAAAACTCATGATGTAAGCTTTCTAGAAAACATTTTAAACACATTAATTTCAAATCAAGAAAAGATTTTGAAAGATATAGAAAGCAAGCTTGATAGCAAAAAATATAGTATACTCACTGTGGTATACGATAATAAGTATGTCGGCGATATCGAAATATTTAGAGATAAGCTTAAAAAGGATGCAGTAAAAAGTTATTATCTAATCGATGGAAAAGAGTCTAGAAAAGAAGGAAAATTTTGTTCAATATGTAAAGAGAAAAATAAAGAAGTATACGGGAATGCTAATATATTCAAATTTTATACAGTAGATAAAAGAGGCTATGTAGCAGGTGGCTTTAAGAAGCTAGATTCTTGGAGGAACTTTCCTGTATGTTCCGACTGTGCTGTTGAATTAGAGTTGGGTAAAAGATATTTAGATGAAAATTTAAGCTTTAAGTTTCAAGGCAGAGATTTTTATTTGATTCCAAAACTGGTATTTGAAAAAGACTTACCAATAGTACTGAAAAGACTAGAAAGGTTAAAGGGAGAGATTTTAGAAAAAACATATGAAACTGTTGAGGAATTAATATTTAAGCGGTTGCAAACCTTAGAAAATTATATGAGTTTTGACTTATTATTCTACGAAACAAGTCAATCTGCATTAAACATCAAATTAAGTGTACAAGAAGTGCTGCCATCAAGATTTAGAAAATTATATGAGGGTTTAACTAATGTAAATGCATTAATGAGAGATTGTTCAGCAAGTGAAAAACTGAGAGTAGATTTTAGATATTTAAACGCACTCTTTCCAAGGAAAACTCATAATAGATACTTCCTAGAGGTAGTAGATATTATATTATCTGATAAGAGAATTGATTATAAATTTATCATTTCCCACATTACCAACCACATCATTGAAAGTTTTAATGAGAATGAAGGAAAATTTTTCTACCATGAAACTATTAAATCCTATGGCTTCTTAATATATTTACGTTTATTAAACATATTGTTCAAAGAAAGGGGGCAGGTAGAGAAGATGGAGAAGTTCTATTGGGACATAAAGGATTACGGAAGCAGGGAAGAGCTGTTCCAAAATTTCTTTAAAGAGAATATGGATTTCTTCTCTTCTCCTGACAAGAAAGCTGTTTTTTTAGTAGGCTTGCTGACTCAAAAGTTATTAAATGTACAAATGGCAAAAGAAAAAAGGGCTCCTTTTGTAAACCGGCTTAAAGGATTAAAATTAGGTCAGAAAGATATTAAAAGGCTTTTGCCCGAAATCCAGAATAAATTTATTGAATATGACGCGCAATACTATAGAGACGTACAAGCTTTGGCAAGCAGCTATCTGATGAAAGCAGGAGAAAAATGGACGATTACAGATCTAGATATACCTTTCTATTTTTCAATGGGAATGAATTTAGAAAGGCATATAAAACTGTCTAATAAAGAGGAGGTTGAAGACAATGATTAATAGAAGTGAATTGATATTTTTATATGACATAAAAGATAATAATCCTAATGGAGACCCTATAGATCAAAACAAACCTAGAATAGATGAAGAGACGGGCATAAATATAGTTACGGATGTAAGATTAAAAAGGACGATAAGGGACTATTTGCATGAATACAGAGGTTTGGAGCTATTTGTGCGAGAGATTAGAGATGACAAAGGTAATGTTCAAGACGGAAAAAAACGGGCTAAGGATTTTGGGAAAGACAAAAAAGAGATAATAGAGAATGTACTTAAGGAATGTATAGATGTAAGGCTTTTCGGTGCAACTATACCGTTGGATAAGGATTCTGCAACTTTTACGGGACCGGTTCAATTTAATATGGGCAGGAGTTTACATAGGGTAGAAGTGAAACGGATAAAAGGGACAGGTGCCTTTGCCTCTGGTGAAGGAAAAGATAGTAAAACTTTTAGAGAAGAATATATATTACCTTACTCCTTAATAGGTTTTTATGGAATTATAAATGAAAAAGCTGCTGAACATACCAATTTAGCACAGGAAGATATAGATCTTCTATTAGAAGCTATGTGGAACGGGACGAAAAATTTAATTTCCAGGTCAAAAATTGGACAGGTACCTAGACTGCTTATAAAAGTCAATTATAAAGAAAATAGTTTCCATATAGGAGATTTAATTAAAACTATCAAGCTAGAAAGCGATAAAGCTGATGAAGAGATAAGAGATGTGGAGGATTTTGTATTAAATATAGATGATTTTATCAAAGTTATGGAAAGCAATAAAGAAAAAATTGATAGTATTGAGTTGAAAATCGATGATAGGCTCAACTTAAACGTTGATATTTTCTCAGCTCTACAGAATGCAGGGATAGAAGCAATAAGGCTATAGTAGGTGATATGATGAAAGTACTAGTTTTAGATTTATGGGGTGATTATGCTCATTTTAGAAAATATTTCACCACGTCTTCACCGTTGACATTTGCTTTTCCTCCAAAGACAGCTCTGTACGGAATAGTTTCTGCCATAATTGGACTTGATAAAAACGAGTATCTAAAATACTTTCAAAATAAAAAGTGCAAGATTGCTATAAGGATTTTGAATCCAATTAAAAAAACCAGAATATCAATAAATTATATAGATACAAAGATAGCAGTAGATATGGGGGGAATAAGAGGTAGAACGCAGGTAAATCTTGAAGTCTTAAAGGATGTAAAATACAGAATATATTTCTACCATGAGGATAATGAGCTTCAAGAAAAGCTAAAAACTTTTTTAAAGGAGCATAAAAATGTATATACCATAAGTTTAGGACTATCTGAATTCATTGCTAATTTCAGTTATATAGGGGAATACCGCGCGAAAGAAATTAACGAAGGAAAAATGGCGGAGATCCACTCTATCATACCATTTAATGAGGACATTAAAATAAAATTTGATAGCGATAGAGAATATCTAAAAGATACTGTATACAATGAGATGAATGAAAACAGGGAGGTAACGGAATATATAAGAGTACTATTTGAAAGAAAAGGAAACAGCATTACTTCAACTATCCCCCACCATCTCCTAGAAAGTGGTGAAAGAATTGTTTTCATTTAAGTTAGAGTCTCATCCAGGTATTCTACTTATTGACCACTTACGAAAAGTTAGCAATATAGGAATAGATATATTCACTAAGAATAAATTATTTAGCGAATACAAAGACTTTATGAAGATTATTCTAGTAACCCACGACCTAGGAAAATCAACAAAATACTTTCAGGAGTATATAAGGAAGAAGAGAAGCCATGGTTTTATGAAAAATCATGGCTTCCTATCTTCATTGATGACTTATTGTCTTCTCATGAGATATTATGATATGGATGTGGCTATAAAGGGTTTGATGATAGTAAAAAAACATCATGGAGATTTAGATAATATTATGGAAGAATTATCAATTAAACCGAGCGAAGTAAAAGGATATAGAAATATTTTGACCAAACAGCTGGAAACTATCGATTTTAATGAATTAAACTATATTTTATCTGAATTTGATTTGGATAAACTAACCAGGGATCAAATAATTGGAGCTTTTGACTATCTTTTTGAAGATATGGAAGCACTATTCTACTTAGAAGAAAGTTCAGAGCTAGGCATGAGGGAATATTTTATTCATAAATATTTTTATTCTATTCTCATATACAGCGACAAAGCTTCTCTTATTTTGGAAGATGTTAATATCAATAAAAATAGGGGAGAAGACTTGTATGCAAAACTAGAAGAATATTATAAAAGATTTGGCAAAAGCACGGATATTATAAATTTAAATAGACAGAGGGCAAAGGAAGAAGTTGAAAAAAACTTAGACAACATAGAGAAAAGGACGCTTACATTGACCTTGCCTACAGGGATGGGAAAGACATTAAACAGCATAAATTTTGCTTTACTATTGAAGGATAAAATAAAAAAAGAGAAAAATGTGGATGCAAATATAATATATTCTTTTCCATTTACTAGTATCATTGACCAAACTTATGACGTATTTAAAAAAGTGTTTGGAGATGATTCGAAAGATGTCGTCAAACATCATTATTTAGCTAAAATTGCTTACAAAGACGAAGAAGATTATTATGAAACTGAAAAAAGTAGATTTCTCATAGAAACCTGGAATTCAAATATAGTAGTTACTACATTTGTTAAGCTTATTGAAACTATTTTTTCCAATAGAAATAGCGAATTGCTCAAATTTAACAGGTTTGCTAATTCAATAATAATCCTGGATGAAGTACAGAATATACCTCACAGATACTGGCATCTAATCGACCAGAGCTTTAAGCTCTTATCCGAACTGTTCAACACATACTTTATAATGATGACTGCTACACAACCTTTGATCATTAAGGACAGTCAAAATCTAGTGGACAATGAGGAATATTATTTTAAGCTATTTAACCGAACGAGGCTAGTCATAGATTTAGAAGAAAAAAGGATAGATGAGTTCATAGCTAAAATTCAAGATATTATAGATAACAATGATAAAATTATGATAGTACTAAATACTGTTAAATGTGCACAGGATGTTTATAAAGCTATTAAAGAAAATAGCTCTAAGAAAGTGCTTTTCCTATCTGCTTCTATTATTCCTAAAGATAGAAGAGAACGGATTAAGCAAATTAAGCAATTAGATGAATACATCCTTGTATCTACTCAGGTGGTAGAAGCTGGTGTAGATATAGATAATGATGTGGTCATTAGGGATATAGGTCCCTGGGATAGTATAGTACAGTGTGCTGGAAGATGTAACAGGAATAACAAAAAAGGATGTAAAGATGTTTATATTTTTAAAATAAAAGAGTCAGGGAAGGTCTATGCAAACTTAGTATATGGGACTTTCCTTATCAGCAAAACTGAGAAAATATTACAAAATAAAAAAGAAATATATGAATCAGAGTTTTATTATTACTCAAAAATGTATTTTGAAGAGATTAATGAAGACAGTAGTAGAGATTACTCCAATAAAATATTGCGAGATATTGAAGAATTTAAGTTTGTAAGCGTCAATAATAAATTTAAGCTTATTGAAGAGAACAACCCATATATTATGCCTGTCTTTATTGAAAAAGATGATGAAGCAGTAGAATTATGGAATAGATATGAGGAGCTATTCGAAAAATATGATAATTCAATTGAAAGATATAATAAGTTTTTAGAGATAAAAGACAAATTTTTATCCTATGTTATAAATGTAAATGCAAGGGATTATGAATTTGTGATTACAACTAGATTTTATAATAAGATACCGAGGGAGAATGTTGAAGATTACTATTCGGAAGAATATGGTTTTAGCATAGATAATGATGGGACCATGTTTTTCTAGTAGAGGTGTTTATATATGGTTCATACGAATGAGGTGAATGTGACAGGAACTCTAATATGGTATTATTTTATCTGCAAGAGAGAAGTTTGGCTGATGAGCAGACAATTAACTCCTGATCAAGAAAACACAGATCTTGCTTTGGGGCGATTCTTTCATGAGGAAAGTTATAATAGGAACGTAAAGGAAATATCATTAGGAAATATCGTGATAGATGTAATAAAAAAAGATAATGGACGGTTGATAGTAGGGGAAGTAAAAAAGACGTCTAAGTTTAAAAAAAGTGCGAAAATGCAGCTGCTTTTTTATCTCAAACAGTTAAGGGAATTGGGAATTGAAGCTTCGGGATATTTGCTATTTCCCAAAGAAAAAAAGAGAATTGAAGTAGAGCTGACTGAAAAAGACGAGGAAGAACTAGAAAGAGTAGTCCGTGATATATTAAGAATAATTTATTTGGACAAGCCCCCTAAAGCAGAAAAAATAAGATATTGTAGGAATTGTGCCTACAACGAGATCTGCTATGCATAGGAGAGGGTTGTATGAAAAAGAATATATATGTTTTTAACGACGGTGAGTTTAGAAGGAAAGATAATACCATATATTTTGAAACTCAAAAGGGTAAAAAACATTTGCCCATCGAAGGTATAAATGACATATATGTCTTTGGGGAAGTAACTCTCAACAAAAAGTTTCTTGATTATATGTCTCAAAAAGAAATATGTATTCATTTCTTTAATTATTATGGATATTATACAGGAACTTTTTATCCCAGAAAGCATTATAATTCAGGATATATGATACTAAAACAAGCAGAATTTTATTTAGATAAGAACAAAAGATTAGAATTAGCTAGAGCTTTTGTGAAAGGAAGTTATAAAAATATACTTCGAGTATTAAGATACTATAATAATAGGGGAAAAAATCTGGAAGAGACAATATCAAACATTGAAATGTTAGCCTCAACAATTGATGATGCTGAGTCAATTTCTGTATTAATGGCTATAGAAGGAAATATAAGAGAAACCTATTACAAAGCTTTTGATATAATATTAGAAAATGAGGACTTTATATTTGAAGCACGAAGTAGACGCCCTCCAAAAAATGAATTGAATTGTCTTATCAGTTTTGGTAACTCGCTTCTTTATGTATTGATACTAAGTGAAATATATAAAACTCATCTAGATCCCAGGATAGGATATTTGCATGCTACCAACTTTAGAAGATTTACTCTTAATTTGGACATTGCAGAAATATTTAAACCTATAATAGTAGATAGATTGATATTTACGCTTGTGGGCAAAAAGATGCTCACTAAAAGGGATTTTGAAAAAGATATGGGAGGTATATCTTTAAAAGAAAAAGGGCGAAAATTATTTGTGCAAGAATTTGACAAAAGATTGAAATCAACAATAGCGCACAGAGGCTTGGGAAGGAATGTCTCATATCAGAGGTTAATTAGATTGGAAGCATATAAACTGCAAAAACATTTTATGCAGGAGGAAAAATATGAACCATTTATATCAAGGTGGTAGTAGAAATGTTTGTTATTTTAGTGTATGATGTGGGTGTAAAAAGGGTAGCCAAAGTATTAAAGACATCTAGGAAATATTTAAATTGGGTACAAAATTCTGTACTAGAAGGAGATATTACCCAGGCAAATTATGTTAAACTTAAACATGAGTTGTTAAAGATTATAAACCCTGATGAAGATTCATTAATATTTTATACCTTCAGAACTAAAAACTATTCAAAAAGAGAAGAATATGGTCTTAAAAAAGGCGGAGACGATATTTTTCTTTAATAAAGTGGCAAAGGAGATTTGATATGCAGATCGAGATGAGATTTAAATGTAATAGATTAGAATTGCCTATACATTACAATCATATGATTCAGGGTTTCATATACAAAAATATATCAAATAGGGATTTTAGAGAATTTTTACATGAAGAAGGCTTTAAAAATAATAATAGAAGATTTAAATTGTTTACTTTTTCAAGATTGATAGGTAAGTATGAATATAACAAAGAAAAAAAGACAATAACTTTCATTGATAATTTTAATTTAGTAGTCTGCAGTATAATAGACGATTTTATAAATGATTTTGTAAAAACATGTCTGTTTTCCGAGAATTTATATCTAAATAATCAAAAGATTAATCTAATAGGAGTTGACACCAGCCGTGAAAGCAATTTAGGTGAAAGAATAAAAGTAACTACATTATCACCTATAGTTACATATTCTACTGTAAGTATTGAAGGAAAGAAAAAAACAATATATCATTCACCTGAAGATAAGATATTTCAAAAACACATCAAGGAAAATCTAATAAAAAAAGCAAATGCAATTGGTGAAAAAATAGATAATGATCATTTTGAAATTAAAATACTTGATAAAAATAAATTAAAAGAAAACTCGGTATATTTTAAGGATATATATATAAAAGGCTATAGCGGAACATTTGAAATAAAAGGAAATAGTAAATTAATTAACTTAGCGTTGAACTGTGGTATAGGTGCAAAAAACTCACAAGGCTTTGGATGTATTAAATTAATAAAATAATTATATACCGGTAAATATAAAAATGTCGTCGACCCCTAATAGTGCAAAAAGCCTGGGGGATCGACGACATTTCATTTTAGCCGCAAAAGCTGAAAAATACGGCATTTTTATAAAAAGCCTATAAAAAAAGAGGATTTTTTTAAAAAGTGTAGAAATTATAAAATACAGTAATAGCAACGAAAAAATGGGTTTGTAGTCTACCTATGAGGAATTGAAACAAACTATCGATAAACTCTTTCATAGTTTCGCTTTTAATGGTTTGTAGTCTACCTATGAGGAATTGAAACCTCATGTATATAGCTATGCAATTAATTTCATAATTAAAGTTTGTAGTCTACCTATGAGGAATTGAAACTATGGCTAGAGTTGAGGAGACGCCGTCTTGGAATCGTTTGTAGTCTACCTATGAGGAATTGAAACATGGAAGGTTATTTAGATGACATTGTCCAATACTTAAAGTTTGTAGTCTACCTATGAGGAATTGAAACCTAAATCTCCAGCCGCCAATGATTCTTTTTCAAGTGGTGTTTGTAGTCTACCTATGAGGAATTGAAACTATAGTGGTACGCCTGGTAGTGGTAAAAGTCTACATGTTTGTAGTCTACCTATGAGGAATTGAAACTAGACCCAGTGAAACTATATATTTCCCTGTAATAGCGGGTTTGTAGTCTACCTATGAGGAATTGAAACATCCTCATGCTCAATCCAAAAACATGTGTTTAGACATTGTTTGTAGTCTACCTATGAGGAATTGAAACATCACCTTCTCTTTTTGTTTTCGTGTTTTATCTCCATGTTTGTAGTCTACCTATGAGGAATTGAAACTTTTCTGCCTTGGTCAAATTGTTATAGCAAATATAAGCCTGTTTGTAGTCTACCTATGAGGAATTGAAACCGGCTTGGGCAGTAAAATAATAAAAGATTTACAGAAAGCGTTTGTAGTCTACCTATGAGGAATTGAAACTTAATTATGTTTAACATAAACAACAGACTAAATCTTAGTTTGTAGTCTACCTATGAGGAATTGAAACGGTAAAACCTAAAGGTGTTTTGTGTTTGGGGTCAGTCGTTTGTAGTCTACCTATGAGGAATTGAAACAACCTGGCAGCGGCTGGGCAACTTGATTTGGGACGGTTTGTAGTCTACCTATGAGGAATTGAAACGGTGGAGGTATAGGCAGCTTTCTAATGGCTGCTTTAGTTTGTAGTCTACCTATGAGGAATTGAAACATGATAAAATATAAATGTAAGATGCGGGACATAAAAGTTTGTAGTCTACCTATGAGGAATTGAAACCCTATGGTGCTCCTGTGAAAATTCCAGGGGCAGTTAGTTTGTAGTCTACCTATGAGGAATTGAAACTCACCAAGAAAGAAGGAAGAACTTTTGAGCAAATATTGTTTGTAGTCTACCTATGAGGAATTGAAACTTTCTTCAAACTAAATGTCCGAGGCTCTCAAACTTTGTTTGTAGTCTACCTATGAGGAATTGAAACAACCTGGCAGCGGCTGGGCAACTTG
>ERZ773359.5073-NODE-5073-length-12973-cov-5.417634_pt1 | contig 12973 bp, 14 predicted proteins | sample MGYA00374955_ERZ773359 | MGnify/ENA primary metagenome ERZ773359 (study PRJEB29098, sample SAMN04486028) | biogas fermenter metagenome | study: EMG produced TPA metagenomics assembly of the Biogas fermentation microbial communities from Germany - Plant 4 DNA1...
AATATAAAGGGTCTATCCAGGAACATCTCTGCCATGCCTTCGGGTTTTGCTGCTCCTACATAATCAATCCGGGTAAAGGCAGTGGCTTCACAGCCCTTTTCATCAATGGATATGGCTGCTGATTGCTGTACTTCTGAAACAAACAATGGTTTTGTTCCAGATAGAGGGGTAAAGTCCGCAGCATTCATATCAAAAGCACTCTTTACTCCTAAAGTTTTCATATGCTCCCTTAAATCCAATTGTGCTTTATAATTGAATTTTGGAATCTTGAAAATCACTTTTCCGAACTGCCTTTCCTCTGAAGATGTAGAGCCAATAGCGTCTGACAGGAGTTTTGGATCTGAGATTATATCTATAGGTGATACACCTTCATCAGGCAAAACAAATACCATTTTCCCTCCATTCTTAAAGGTAAGGTAAGATGAAGTATAGCCATCAACTCCCACATAGCCGTGGCTCCCAAAGATCATATTCATAAAGTCACATTTTATGGTACTGCCGTCAGCAAGGTAGAACATGTCTTCTTCAGTTTTATCCTCATTGAATCTATCCATCCATTCGTCATAAAAGTATATAGTATTGAGAAGCATCATCACCTGATCCGAATCTGTCATAAAATCCTTTGGATCTTTTCCAAGCCTTCCTCCCGTGTTTTCCGATACCCAATCACTTATTTTCTTTGATGTATCCTTATCAGCAAAATCTACATGAAAGGAGTAGGAATAATAGTCCGTAGCCAGTCTATCCAAAAGTTCTTTATTAAATTGGATATCCTTATTGAGCCATAAAGAATTTGCTAGATTCAACTTTCCAATCTCATTATGGAAATATTGCTTTCGAAAAAGCTTTCCTGTCTCTTCACCTATCATACTTGAATCATTCATATATATTGCATCTAGAATCTCCTGCCGCGTATATCCCTGAGCACTTTCAGCCATCATAGCAAGAGCCATATACAAGCTCATGGGAGAATATAAGCTGTTTGTCTTATTATCCTGCTCTTTTAAGATCACCGATGCAGATTCAAATGAAAATTCTTTTACACTAGTAAGAAAAGATTCGTCTATATCCTCCAGACGATTGCGCTTTTCATCAAAATCTTCAAATCTAATTTTGCTGGGATATTCAGGTGCTGCGATTGCATGGTTGTAAGATGTATTAAAAATCATAGGTAGAAATAGTACAGAGATAATAAATAGTAACCCAATAACATATGACCTCTTATTCATTATTATCACTTCCATTACCATATTACTGATATTGACGATAAAAAACGGCAATAGTTCCCATAATCAATCGAACATATGTTTGTATTGCTGGAACTTTGCTGGTAAAATAATGGTATAAAGTAGTAATGGAGTGGATGGAATGGAACTCATCGATAAGATAAAAATATTAGCTGATTTTGCCAAATACGATGTATCCTGTTCTTCCAGCGGCAGCGACAGAAAGAATAAAAAAGGTGGAATAGGTAATGCAGCTCCCTCCGGCATTTGCCATAGCTGGACTCCAGATGGAAGATGCATATCATTGTTGAAAATATTATTCACAAACTATTGCATATATGATTGCAAATACTGTGTTAATAGATGTTCAAACGATATACCTCGAGCTTCCTTCACTCCTGAGGAGTTGGTAAACCTAACAATCAACTTCTATAGAAGAAATTATATTGAGGGGCTTTTTCTCAGCTCAGCAGTATGGGTGAGCCCGGATCACACCATGGAACAACTTTTAAAATCAGTAAAGAAGCTTCGTGAAGAAGTGAATTTCAATGGCTATATCCATTTAAAAGCTATTCCGGGTGCCAACAGCGCTTTGATTGAAGAAGCAGGCAGATATGTGGATAGGATGAGCGTAAATATTGAGCTCCCTTCCATAAACAATCCTCCTCTGCTGCGTGAGCATAGACTCTACCAGGCAGATTGGCTTCTTAGGTTTTATGGTTTTACATCTAATGAGATTCTGGATGATAATAACACAAATTTTGATGAACTATTGGATCCTAAGAGTGACTGGGCATTAAGAAATCTTGACAGATTTCCTGTAGAGGTAAACAAAGCAGATTATTATATGCTGCTTAGAGTTCCAGGTATTGGTGTTAAATCAGCCCAGAGGATATTGCAGACTTGGTGAAAAACCATCTCCTCATGGAAGACAAAATAAAGATAAATGAAGATGCAGAGCAATTGTCCTTTTTCCAGCTTTATCCCCAGATCATGACTCCTGCAGAGAGAATATCTAGAATTACAGGTGAATTATAATGATTCTTTATTATATTTATGATGGAATAATCAATAAAATATCTAAGGAAGCTTTGACCAATATAATGTACGCCTATTTATCAGAGCATGAAAATGCAGGCAAGTATATTTTTGAATACCTGCGCTTTGGATTTAAGGTAGGCAAAGAGGTGGCCGCATGGATAGTTGAAAAGCTGTTGGAAGATCCTGAGATTTCAAGCAGAATAGAAGCTGCTAAAGCCTAATTAGACCATATAATCGCTTATATATTAAGTATTGATAATATTGAAGAGGAGAATGAGTGATTATGATAAAAAAGCTACCCCTCCCCATTGCTGGTCTAATGCTAGCTTGTGCTGCCGCCGGAAATCTGGTAGCTTCTTATGGAAGCACTTTCAAGAACTTCTTTGGCATCATTTTTGCCATCATAATGATTAAGCTGCTTATAAAAACCATAATGATGCCTGATTCTATAAAAGAAGGCTTTGAAAATCCAGTAGTAGCTAGTGTAATTCCCACACTTTCCATGGGTGTAATTTTATTGTCAACTTATATAAAACCCTATGCAGCATATGCCATATGGCTGTTGGGCTTGATTCTGCATTGTTTGATAATTTTTCTATTTACTGTAAAGTATATTGTAAGCTTTAATATCAAGAAGGTATTTCCTAGCTACTTCATAGTTTATGTTGGATTAGTCTGCACTAGTGTAACTGCACCAGCATTTAACATGGCCCAGCTTGGACAATATATATTCTGGTTTGGCTTAGCAGCCTATATTATACTTTTACCTATGGTAATCTATAGAGTATTATGAATATAGATAGCAGTATATCCTTCATCAAGTACTTAGTATATCTACTTGAGATATGGGCTATCATTATGGTGTTATATGTTTTAGTAAGATATATGATTCTCATGTTTTCAAATGCTGGTACCTCTAAGGGCACAACAGCAGTAAAAGCATAAATTCATAATAAGACAAGGGATTATATTTCCTTGTCTTTTATTTTTGTTGAGCTATATAATTCATAATAAGCACAAATCATACCGAAGATTTCTATATCCTTTATGTACCTCAAACCTACTTTTTCTATTACTCTTCTCGAGGCCATATTATCAATTTTAGCAAAAGCTACAATCCTCTCTAATCCTACTTTCTCAAAGCCAAATGCCAAAACTGATTTTGCTGCCTCAGTAGCATAGCCTAATCCCCAATACTCTTTACCAATTCCATAAAGTAACTCTACTACGTTATACTGCTTTACATAGTTAAGTCCACAATGTCCAATAATGCTGCCACTTTCTTTTTCTATTACAGCCCATACACCATATCCTTTTTCTTTCCAATGTTTTGCTATACTGGCTAGAAATTTTTCTACTTCATCTTTAGTATAACCTCTTCTTCTAGGTAACCACTGCCCCACCTCATCTTGTCCAATTATTTGTGAAAATTCATCTATATCCTCCATTCTAAAAAGTCTCATATAAAGTCTGTCAGTTTCCAATTCTTTATTTTCAATACCTAACATTAATCCTAACCCCTTATTATTTTCTATAAGTTGCTTGACATAATTTCCTTACCAAGGAATCTTATTTAAATCATCGCCCCTAAGTACAGGTAAAAGCTTTGATTTTAAAGGATCCGGAATATCTTTTAATTTCCTGTCATCAATTCTTGATATTAAACTGATTTCTATTTTCAGCTTGTCTGCTAATTCCTTTACAGTATAGCCTTGTCTTTTTCGCAGTTCTTTAATAGTTTTATTTTTGTTCTTTAAATGAAAAAACATATTTATTCACCTCTGATTGGTATAAATACTTATAAAATTATTCAACATAAACGTAGTTAATCCTTTAATAAATATATAGAGTTGATTTATTGATTTACCATATCATCGCAGATTCAGAGGTATTATTACAAAATTTGCTTGATAACATAGTGTAAGTATGATAAAATACGAACGTAAACTGAAAAATCACCAATATAATTTGGGCAATATGGGCCTAAAGTTTCTACCGAGCAACCGTAAATTGTTCGACTATTGGGAATATATTTCACTCAATACATGATTTGTAATGGTGAGTGTATTCTCTGATGAATTTGCGGCGATTGGTTTATCCAATTGCTATTTTATTTATTAAGTTTATATTTTAATAGTATGGAGGGATTATACGTGGACAAATTTTTCAAACTGGAAGAGCATGGCACTACGTTTTCTACAGAAGTTATAGCAGGTTTTACCACTTTTTTTGCTATGTCCTACATTATCTTTGTCAATCCTAGTATGTTATCTCAGACTGGTATGCCATGGGGCGCTGTATTTCTAGCAACAATAATAGCTTCTGTAATAGGTACATTAGTAATGGGCTTATTTGCAAATGTTCCTTATGCTCAGGCTCCCGGTATGGGACTAAATGCTTTCTTTACTTACACTGTATGTTTTGGTTTAGGTTTCAGTTGGCAACAAGCCCTTGCCATGGTTTTTATATGTGGAGTAGTAAATATCATAATAACTATTACCAAAATCCGTAAATCTATTATAAAAGCAATACCTGTTAGCCTTCAGAATGCAATTGGCGGTGGAATCGGAATATTTATTGCTTATATTGGTGTAAAAAGTGCTGGACTTATTAATTTTACTTCCGATCCAGGTCATAATATAGTTTTAGAGGGCGGTACAGTCATAGCTGATGCAAGTGCGGTTCCCGCTCTTGTACCATTGAATACACCTTCTGTATTACTAGCAATAATCGGTTTAGTTTTGACCATAGTACTTTTGGTGCTTAAGGTAAAAGGTGCAATATTATTAGGTATTATTGCTACTACAATTATCGGTATACCTATGGGAGTTGTTGATGTTTCTTCTGTAGGAACAACTGCTGGTGTAGGCTCTGCCTTTGCAGAATTAGGTACTACCTTTGGTGCCGCTTTCGGAAAAGAAGGTATGCTTTCACTATTTGCAGATGCAACAAAGATTCCATTAGTTCTTATGACAATATTTGCATTCAGTTTGTCAGATACTTTTGACACAATTGGTACTTTCATTGGCACAGGTAGACGAACTGGTATATTCAGCGAAGAAGATGAAAAGGCAATGGAAACAAATCCAGGCTTTAAGTCAAAAATGGATAGAGCTTTATTTGCAGATGCTATTGCCACATCTATTGGTGCATTGTTCGGTACTTCTAATACCACCACATATGTTGAGAGTGCTGCCGGAATAAGCGCAGGAGGTAGAACTGGGCTTACAAGCGTAGTTACTGCAATTTTGTTCATTATTTGTATACTTCTGGCTCCGGTTGCCGGTTTAGTTCCTGCAGCTGCTACAGCTCCAGCCCTTATTGTTGTTGGTATAATGATGATGTCATCGTTTAAAGAGATCAAATGGGATGATTTAGACGAAGCTATACCAGCTTTCTTTGCAGGTGTATTTATGGCTTTATGCTATAGCATTTCCTACGGTATTGCAACAAGCTTCATATTCTATTGCATAGTAAAGATATGTAAAAAAGAAACAGGAGATATTCATCCTATATTGATCGCATCAACAATACTATTCATATTGAACTTTATTATGCTTGCTTTCATATAACAATCCATATAAAAAAGCACCTGATTAAAAACCAGGTGCTTTTTTATACATAAATTTCTCCATAATGTTAGGTTGTAACAGAAAGATTGATGAATTATACTATAATAAAATAAGATAATTATTATGAAAGCGGGAAGTTATTATGAAAATAAGAAGCATTAAATCCCAAGATATAGGTGAAATAAGAGAGTTGATAGATTACTGCAAACCACTGGATTTACATACACCATTTACGTATTGGATACTATCGGAATATTTCAATAACACATGTCTGGCGCTGGAGGATAAAGGTTTTATTGTAGGCTATGTAGGTGGCATGAAAAGTTCTTCCATGGATGGAGTGTTTTATTTGTGGCAAATTGGGTTGCTTCCAGAATACAGAGGCAAAGGATTTTTCAGTATTCTGCTGGATAGAATCATAGAAGAGATAAAAGAGATAGGCTGCCACTGCCTGGAATTCTCTGTTCTCTCTGATAACTATCAAAGTATCAACGCTTTCACTAATTATGCAAAAAAGAAAGGCTTACCCATTGAAAAAAGGGGAAACCTTAATTTTTATGATAAAATTACAGGTGAAGAATGTAAAGAGGATATTTATAGAATAAGTTTATAATCCTCTAAGATATTCATCTTTAAAATCTATTTGACCTTTTATTGCTTCATTTAGTTGTTTGATAAGCATTTCTCTATCCTGGTTCAATGTTCCCTTTAGGGACAAATAGTTTGAAGCATGATTGCTTCTGAATACACAGCCTTCTGCATCTATGTTTTTCAACAGTTCAAGGGTCTCTAAGGCAACCTGCTGTGGAGTTAACAGTTGAAATTGGCCTTTTTCCACATCATCGTAAAGCTTGGTGCCTGGTTCTACCATAAGAGTCAGCAGTCCCAAGTAATCAGGCTTCATCTTACTTAAAGCTTTTGCAGATTCTACAGCATGTTCTTTCCATAGTTTTTTTCCACCTAACCCGGATATTAAAGTCACAGAGAGAAGTATTCCTGCCTCTTTTATCCTTAAACCTGCTTTAACTATCTCCTCAGAATCAGCGCCTTTGTTCATGTATGCTAATATTTGGTCACTGCCAGATTCTAGACCTAGATAAGCAATTCCAAGTCCTGCCTCTCGAAGAAGCTTAAGCTCCTCCGGCGTCTTAATCATTATACTTTCAGGAGAAGCATAAATGCCTACTCTCTCACACTCTGGAATCCATTCCTTTATGAAATTTAATATCTTCAATAATTCAGGCGTTTTTATTATCAATGCATCTCCATCAGCAAGAAACACTCTCTTTATGCTTCTATAGTACATCCTGGCTTCTTTAATATCATCTAAAATTTCCTCTGTCTTTCTTATCCTAAATTTTTTATCTTTATACATGCTGCAAAAGCTGCATTTATTATGAGAACAGCCTATAGTAGCCTGGATTATTAGACTCCACGCTTCACTAGGCGGCCTATATATGCTTCCTTCGTATCTCAAATTCTCACTTCCCTTAATAAACATTATTTATTAATTCTTATATAAACTGACATACAAATCTTATTGTATACTAACAAAATTATAACATAAAAAATATTGACCGCCTAATACAGCAAAAACTGTTACTTCATCATCTAGAATCTAAATAATTAACAATACATAACCAGCCCAATTCAGGAAAAATACTATGCAAAAATGTAAAGTGTTCTCATAATCCATGACAATCAAAAACAATTAACATAAAATACTCTTGATGATATTATGAAAGAATAAAGAGGATGGCAAACATACATCCTCATCCCATTAGCTCTTTATTTGATACTGAAAGATTGAATAATCCTATTAAACATAAGTGGGTAGTATCTCCTCCAATCCTTTTCATCAGTATAAAAACTAGCTCTGTATATCCTCCCATTGCTACCATCTACAAAAGCCTCATATGCTCTTATGTAGCCTTCATTATCTCTAGCTCTTATATATTCTAACAGATAACCTTTTTTTCTGTTAACCATAATTTCTTTTAAGTCGTAGTTTTTAAAGTCTACAGCTCCTACTGCTGCTTTTTTCGATTCTTCTAGGAATTCACCTAGCGGTTTCTCCATATTCCATACTTGTATAAAACCATATATCTTCTTGTTAGGGGTTATATAGTTTAAATTATAAATTATTTCACCTCCTACAAACTTTTGCTCCCATGCATTCCAAGAAGTAGGTATGGAGAATCTAAAACTCCCATCTAAAACATCATAGTTTTTATAACCTTGCTTTTCCATCTTCTGCAACTCAATATTAGCTCTGAATACCTCAACTGTACTTGATATTTTATTGAAAAAAGTCATTGAAAAAATGAACGTTAAAGCGATAGCAGATGCAAGCAGAACATATCGTTTTTTTATTATTTTTTTTGTAAATTCATTCATATATCTCCCCCCTTTTTCTTTTACTACCTTATTAATAAATATGACACAAGAAAATATATAATGTATAATATAGCTATAATTTATTGGGGGTGCATTTTATTGAGATATGTAGATCTGAGAAGTGATACTGTCACTATGCCGACTGAGGAAATGAGAAAAGCAATATTTGAAGCCCAGGTGGGTGATGATGTGTATGGAGATGATCCTACAGTAAATAAGTTGGAGAAGTTAGCTGCAGAAGTTGTTGGTAAAGAAGCAGCCTTGTTTGTAGTAAGTGGCACTATGGGAAATCAATTAGGAGTAATGACGCATACTTTAAGAGGAGATGAAGTTATTTTAGGAGAGAATTCCCATATTGCTGTACATGAAGTAGGAGCAACCGCTGTCTTATCAGGTGTGCAGCTTAGAACAATAAAAAGTGATGATGATGTATTATATCCTGAAGCTGTTGAAAAGGCTATAAGATCAGATGATATCCATGAGCCCAGAACTGGGCTTATATGCTTGGAAAATGCTTTAGCCAACGGGACAGTAGTACCTCTTGAGGTGATGAAAGGAGTCTATGAAGTAGCAAAATCCCGCAACATTCCTGTGCACCTTGACGGTGCTAGATTGTTCAATGCAGCTTCCGCCTTAGGTTGTACTGCGGCCGATATAGCTCAATATGTAGATTCGGTTCAATTCTGCCTCTCTAAGGGTTTATGTGCACCTGTAGGCTCCATACTTGCAGGCTCAAAAGAATTTATAAACAAAGCAAGAAAAAACAGGAAGCTCTTGGGCGGCGGCATGAGACAGGCAGGTATTCTAGCTGCTGCAGGCATAGTAGCTTTAGAAAAAATGACTAAACGCTTAGCTGAAGACCATGAGAATGCTAAATACTTAGGAAAGAGACTTTTAGAAATACCCGCAATTGAGCTTGACTTAGAAAAAATTCAAATAAACATGGTTTTCTTCAAGTTGAATCGTCCAGAGTTTGATTCTAATAACCTTGTATCAAAATTATTTGAAAAGGGCATTAAAATAAATGGTGAAGAAGGCGGACTTTTCAGGTTTGTAACTAATAATGATGTGACTAAACAAGATATAGATTATGTCATCGATGTAATGAAGGAAATACTTTCATAAGTTAATGGAATAGTTGAAAGGGTGCATTATGCACCCTTTGATTTTTGTTTTCTCAATAAAAATACGAAGAAAGGACCTCCCATTATAGAAGTCATTACCCCTACAGGTATTTCTGAAGGTTGGATTAAAACTCTTCCCAAGGCATCAGCCAGCATCAATATTGATCCTCCAATTATAGCACTATAAGGTATAAGCCTTCTATAATCAGAACCCCATATTAGCCTAACTATATGTGGTGCTACCAAACCCAAAAAACCTATTGTACCTCCAGTAGATACTACAGCTCCCACAATCAAGGAACATATTCCTAGAAGAATGTATTTTAATCTTTCAACATCTACTCCTATATAATGGGCTGATTCTTCACCTAAAGACATGATATTCAATTCTCGACCAAAAATATTAAGCAGCAATACTCCAGGTATTATAATGCTACTGGATATAATAAACTTTTGCCATGTAGAAGAAGACAAGCTGCCCATGGTCCAAAAGACTATTTGATCTAACTTATGTTTGTTCATCATCATCACAAAAGATATAATTGATGATAAAAAATAACTTACAGCTACTCCTGCAAGAAGCAATGTGTTTATAGATACCCTATTCTTTGTTTTTGATAAAAAATATACAAGAAAAAGGGTTGAAACTGTACCAATAAATGCAAAAACACCAGTAGTGGCATATCCGAATATTCCTATTCCTGTCACTATTGAAAATACAGCTCCTAGTGCAGCTCCTGAAGACATCCCAAGTGTATAGGAATCTACCAAAGGATTCATAAAAATCCCTTGCATAACCCCTCCTACTGCTGCCAATCCTGCACCTAATATTGCTGCTATCATAACCCTCGGCAACCTTATATCCATTAAGATTACCCTATTGTCAGTATTAACTCCAAAAAATATAATTTCTATTATCTCTTCCCAAGGTATTTTCACTGCACCTATAGCTACTGCAAAAATAAAGGATGATATAAATAGCAGCAACAGTATGCTTATAGAAATGAATCTTTTAAAAACCTTATTAGCCATGATTTTCATCTGCCTTTATAAGTATTTCTTTTAGCTCATCTTTTTTTACCGGTACTACATTAGGTTTATTTAATAATTCTTTGTAGATTTCTATTGCTTCGCCATTGGTAAAATCTCTTTTTTCCAGATTATCATCTTCTACTATATATATTTTTTTGTCTTTAAGCTTGCAATCTGTCAAAAGCTTAACGTTCATTATATTGGATTTGCTCAAATATATAGGCAACAATATTACCACATCTGATATCATGGCTAACTCAAGATTCCTCTTATAAGCTTCATTAGTTATACTCATAAATGGTACTTCTTCAGCTACATCCAATTCATACTCCTTGGAAATAGCCCAATCTGAATCACCTATATTCAATACACCTGTCGATAAATGAAATCCTAATGTAGCTAGCTCCTGTATTAGTTTTACACCAGTTCCTCCCCCGCATATAATATGAATTTTTAGTTTACGTTTCTTTTTTGATATTACTGAAATAGGATACACATAGGTTTTACCGGTAACTGGATTTTTGCTTACAGATACATTGGTGTTAAATACGTAGGCGATATTCTCGACTGTCAATACCTCTTCTGGTTTTCCTTGACAATATACCCTTCCTTCTTTAAGCATTATTATTATGTCACTATAACCTGAAGCCATATTAAGATCATGCAACACTGAGATAGCCGTCATTCCTTCCTTCAATGTAAGCCTTTTTACTAAATCCAGTATTTCTACCTGATACTGAAGGTCTAAATGAGATATAGGCTCATCCAGAAGCAATACCTTAGGCTGCTGTGCCAATGCTTGAGCCAATATGACCCTTTGTTTCTCTCCACCGCTCAGCTCATTATAAAATCTATCGGAAAATTGTAGAATGTTCGTATACTTCATAGCTTTTTCAACAATTTTTTTGTCTTCCTCTGTTTCGCCCTTCCATCTATTGACATAGGGGTGCCTGCCCATCATAACAATATCTTTCACCTTAAAATCAAACTCTAATAATATATTCTGAGGCACTACAGAGACTTTTTTGCTTATTTCCTTTTTTGAGAGCTTGTTTATATCCTTATCTCCCAGCATGACTATACCTTTTTGAGGCTCAAGATATCTAGAAAGATTTTTCAAAAAAGTACTTTTCCCTGAACCATTAGGGCCTATTATACTAACAAAACTGCCTGCTTGAAAGTTCAGGTTTATATCCTTCAATATATTTACCTCTCCATAGAAAAAACATAAGTTTTCTACCTTTACTTCATAATTCATGAATACTACCATCCATTATTTATTGTAAATCACCATGCAATGCCTCTGCCATTTCATTAATAGCATCAATTATCCTAGGGCCAGGTCTTGAAACTATATTGTCATCAGACATTATATGAATGTTGCCTTTTTTTACACATTCCAACTTGCTGAAAAATTCATCTTTCATAATATCTTCTTTGTTCATCCCTTCATCTGTTGAGTGATACGCTGCCACTAAAATGTCAGGATTCTGTTTCAATAGCTCCTCAAAACTATATTGAGCCCAACCTTCCATATCTGATGCTATATTATAACCTCCTGCAATCTGTACGATTTCATTGATGTAGGTTCCACGTCCTGTAGTAAATATAGGTTCTTTCCACACTAAATAAAATACTTTTGGTTTATCCTTATCTGCCACCTTATTTTCTACTTCATCTATAGTTCTATGGATGTTATTTATAATTTCCTCCGCTTTCTCTTCTTCTCTTAAAAGTTTGCCTATCATAGCTAAAGAATCAAAAATTGACTCCACATCAGCTGCTTCTGTAGAAGCAACAGTAATATCCAATCCTTCTAAAGCATCTATTAACTCTTCCTGTAAAAACCCTCCTGCCAAAACAAGATCCGGATTCATTTTTTTAATCAACTCAATATTTGGATTTTCGAAATCTCCGATCTTTTCAATATATTTGGTTTCTTCTGGATAATCACAATAACTTGTGATTCCAACTAACTTATCCCCAGCCCCCAAAGCAAAAACAATCTCAGTATTTGTAGGAGACAAAGATATTATTCTCTCTGGCTTTTTATCTAATATTATTTTTCTTCCTTTTAAATCTGTTATCTCTATATACTCTTCTTTCTGCAAAGAAGTATTTTCATCCTCTTTTTTCCCACATGAAGTCGAGATGACTACTACTAACATAATTGTTATTATTAACAAAGCATACTTTCTTAAGCTTCTCATAGATTTTACTCCTTTCAACAATAGAAATATTTTATACACTTTTCATCAATAGGTATAAAAACAAAAAAACTTTCTCTAATGAGAAAGGAACATTACTTAACAATTCACCTCCCCATCGCTCGTAGGCAAGTTGAAAAATCCGGCTCAGGCAGGTTTCCTGGCTATGGTTCATGACAGACTAGGCCTTCCCGATCAAGTCAGTGGCATTTCTAGGCTGCTCCCCCTCACAGTGGCGTGACCGCATGGGATTCGCACCCATTTCCCTTTTAACTGTATATCCAGCACCTGAACTCTTATTCATTTTTTCCATTTTATTTTAACATAATGTTTTTCAATTTACAACAAATCATTATTTGTGTTTAGTGACATAA
>ERZ773359.5077-NODE-5077-length-12970-cov-10.723500_pt1 | contig 12970 bp, 12 predicted proteins | sample MGYA00374955_ERZ773359 | MGnify/ENA primary metagenome ERZ773359 (study PRJEB29098, sample SAMN04486028) | biogas fermenter metagenome | study: EMG produced TPA metagenomics assembly of the Biogas fermentation microbial communities from Germany - Plant 4 DNA1...
AGCTTATGAGGACACCATTGGTCTATGACGGAAGGAATATTTATAAAATACAGGACATGAAGGATGCAGGAGTTGAGTATCACTCAATAGGACGAGCATAGTGTATCTAAGGAAGGTGAAATTATTAATGTCTAAGTACAAACCGTTGGATAAGAACAAAAAATATATGGTAACTGGAGCTGCAGGGTTTATAGGATATTTCCTATGTAAAAGGCTTCTGGATGAAAGCTGCAGTGTGATTGGTATCGACAATATGAACGACTACTATGATGTTAAGCTTAAGGAAGAACGCTTATCATACCTTGAACCATATCCAAATTTTACTTTTATAAAGATTGATATATCAGACAAAGATGCTGTTATGACAGCATTTGGTAAGTATCGACCGGATATTGTGGTTAATCTTGCAGCACAAGCAGGGGTTCGCTATTCTCTTGAAAACCCGGATGCATATATAAACAGCAATATTATAGGGTTTTATAGTATTCTTGAAGCATGCAGGAATTATCCAGTTTATCATTTGGTGTATGCATCATCAAGTTCAGTATACGGTTCTAACAAAAAGGTACCTTTTGAGGAAACCGATTTTGTGGATCATCCTGTATCACTATATGCAGCTACGAAAAAATCGAACGAGCTTATGGCTCATACCTACAGTCATCTGTATAAGATACCATCGACTGGTCTTAGGTTTTTTACCGTATACGGTCCAATGGGAAGACCTGACATGGCATATTTCAACTTTACACAAAAATACTTTGCAGGTGAGCCCATTAGAGTATTCAACAACGGTAATTTTGAAAATGATCTTTATAGGGATTTCACATATATTGACGACGTAATTGAAGGTGTTATAAGACTTCTCAATAATCCGCCTGAAGAAGTAGTTCCACACAGGATTTTCAATATTGGTAATAACACCCCTGAGAAACTAATGAAATTTATTGAGACCCTTGAAAAGGCTTTAAGTAAGGCCTTAGGTAAAGAAGTGGTTTTTGACAAGATATTTGAACCCATGAAACCGGGGGATGTTCCAGCAACATATGCATCAACAAAGCTGTTGGAGGAAGCTGTGGGATTTAGACCTCGCACTCCTATAGAAAAAGGGCTTCAAATGTTTGCAGATTGGTATGTTAAATATTACAATGTAAAATAGCTATTTTAGATGACTAGATAAGTTATTCTGACTCCCTGGTGAAGGGCAAAAATATTGACTTTTTCAATCAATAGCTGTAGAATAACGATTGTAGAGGACAAAATCCTGGAGGAAATTTTGCTGTTTCGGCGCAAAATGTTCACTACAGGAGGTTATATTTGGTTTATGTAACTCCACCTGGAAGTGGAGATTGTTATCGTATACTCATTTTGCGTCGGTGAATTGCTGATGGGTTAAAAATCTGCAATTTTTTTTGCTTTTTTTGCCCTTACGTTTTTTTTAATGTTTTTCTTAAGTAAGGGGGTTTTAATTGTGGAAGCACTAAATATAGAAACGTATGTAAAAAATAATATACAAGCTAATACAGACAGAACCGTTGTCAATAATGGATTCTATTATGAATTTATAAAAAGAATAATTGATGTTATTCTGGCATTTATAGGTCTTATTGTGGCAAGTCCAATAATGGCTATTATTAGTATTGCCATTAAACTGGAGTCAAGAGGCCCTGTTTTTTACTGTCAGGAGCGGGTTGGAAAGAACGGTAGGGTTTATACTATGTATAAATTAAGATCCATGTATGAAAACGCAGAGGAAAACGGTGCACAGTGGGCTGAGGAAGATGATCCCAGGGTTACGAAAGTAGGAAAATTTATAAGAAGAACCAGGCTTGATGAACTACCGCAGCTTTTTAATGTTTTAAAAGGGGACATGAGTTTAGTGGGACCAAGGCCTGAAAGACCCATTTTTACTTACCAGTTCAACGAGCAGATACCGGGGTTTATAAACAGGTTACAGGTTAAACCTGGGTTAACTGGTTGGGCACAGGTCAACGGTGGATATAAGCTGACACCTGCTGAAAAACTTGAATATGATCTGTATTATATTGAAAACCGCACTATATGGCTTGATATTAAAATTATGCTTAAGACAATAATGGTTGTGTTAACGGGCAAAGGAGCATGGTAGATGCCAGAAATATTAATTAGAGGGATTATTTATGGTTTATGAGATTTATGATTTAAAAAATGCTACAAAGGAAGAGATAAAATCATTACAGGAAAAATCTCTAGAAATCCTACTTTATTTCAAAGATTTTTGTGAAAAACATAATCTGCTGTTTTATCTCTGTGGTGGATGTTGTATTGGGGCTATACGTAATAAAGGGTTTATTCCTTGGGACGATGATATTGATGTATTCATGCCACGGGAAGATTTTGAAAAACTTGCAGTTTTATGGTCCAAATATGCGGATACGGACAGATATTCATTTTGTCGTACAAATAAAGAAGTTAATTATCACCATGCTGCTGCATCAATAAGAGACAACAATACAACCTTTATTATGAGGCATAGCAAAGATGATGATATAAATCATGGACTAATCCTTGATATAATCCCTTTAGATGGTTGTCCTGATTCTAAAATTAAAAGACTAAAGCAAATGTTTTTTGCCATGGCATTTTCATTATTTAATGCACAAAGGCTGCCGGACAATCAAGGAAAATTTTTAAGAATACTGTCCAAAATTCTTCTATCAATATTTCGTTCAAAAAATCTCAGGTATTTTATATGGAAATATTCCGAAAAACAAATGACGAAGTATAAGATAAAGGATTGCAAATATATAACGGAACTGGTTACTGGATTTAGATACATGAAAAACAAATATCCGAAACATATATTTGAAAAAGCTGTCTATAAAGAATTTGAAGGTTATGAAATGCCTGTACCGGTAGGCTATGACACGTATTTAAAGATGGCATTTGGCGATTATATGAAATTGCCACCGGAAGAACAGCGTAGGCCAAAGCACGATACGGTATATATTAACCTGAAAGAAAGTTACAAAAAATTTAAAGGTATATATTATTGCGTTGCTCAAAAAGACGGGGGAAAAAGATGATTGAAGATGTAACGGTAGGACAATACAGCAAGGTAAATATCCGTGATTTGCAAATGAAATCTCTTGAAATTTTACTATATTTCAAAGATTTTTGTGAAAAGCATAATTTACGATTCTATTTATGTTATGGTTCATGCCTAGGAGCAATAAGGCATCGAGGATTCATACCTTGGGATGACGATATTGATGTGCTAATGTTCCGAGAAGACTATGAAAAACTAGGTGAATTATGGAATAAATACGCAGATACAGAACGCTATGAATATTGCCGTACAAATAAAGATAAATCTTATGAAACGATGATTACTCAAATAGCAGATAATAACACAACGTTTATAAAGAGCAATTTAGCAGATTTCGATATCAATCATGGTATAAAGCTTGAAATCTTCCCCTTAGATGCTTCTCCTAATTCAAAATTGAAAAGAAAAATGCAGATAATATGGGCTTTAGCTTTTTGTCTTTTTAATAGACAGCAGGCCCCGCTGAACAAGGGCAAAATTGCTAGAGTTATAGGCCAAATTTTGCTTTGGTTTTTTCGTACACCTGGAATAAGATATAAGATCTGGCGCTTTGCAGAAAAACAAATGACTAAGTATCCACTTACAGATGATACTAAGTATTTGACAAAATTATGCACTACTTTCAAATATTTAAAAATTCAATATCCTAAAGAAATTTTTGATGGTGTAGTATACAAGGAGTTTGAAGGGTATAAAATGCCTGTGCCAGTTGGTTATGATATGTATCTGAAACTAATATATGGAGATTATATGCAACTGCCGCCCGAAAGCGAAAGGATACCTGCACATGAAGCTGCATTTGTTGATCCAGATAACAGCTATAGAAAATATCGTGGAATATACTATTGTACAAAAAATAGAAGTAATTCGTGAGGATGTGGTAATTGTATGATTTTTGGAGCTATTTTGGCAGGTGGGATAGGGTCAAGAATGAATATAGCTGATGTTCCTAAGCAATTTCTGCCGCTTGGGAATAAACCTATTGTAATACACACGTTAGAAAAATTTTTGCTTTGTACCAGTTTTGATAAAGTATATGTTGGTGTTCATCCAAGCTGGATTTCTCATATGGAGGATTTGATTGATAAATACATTAATAGTAAAGCAGAAAAAGTATGTATTGTTCCGGGTGGAGAGGATAGAAATTCAACCATATTTAACATCGTAAAATCAATTGAAGAAGATTATGGAGAGAATGAAGAGGATATAATAGTGACACATGATGCTGTCAGACCATTCGTTACATTGAGGATTATAAATGATAACATAGATGCAGCATTGAAATACGGTGCCTGTGATACGGTGATACCTGCAACAGATACCATAGTTGAATCAAAGAATGGTATCAGCATTACTAACATTCCTATTCGCAGTCATATGTATCAGGGACAAACCCCACAAAGTTTTAAAATTGCTAAACTTAAAAAGGCATATTATGATTTGTCTGATGAAGAAAAGGATATCCTGACAGATGCCTGTAATATTTTGGTCAAAAGAAAAATGTACGTACATTTGGTAATGGGTGATCCTTCAAATATGAAGATAACAACGGTTAATGATTATAAAGTAGCACAGGCCATGGTGGGAGGAATGGCTATTGATTAACTATGTTTATCAACTTGTCAGCCCCAAGCTTATTTCCGTTAAACATGAAGTTCTTGATACAAAGGAAATGGTGCTTATAAGACCGGAATATATGTCTATTTGTCAAGCCGACCAACGGTATTATCAAGGTATGCGAAGTGGAAAAGTAATGAAAGAAAAGCTTCCGATGGCCTTAATTCATGAGTGTTGTGGAACAGTGGTCTTTGATGACACAAATACATTCAAAGAGGGTCAAAGGGTTGTGATGATACCCAATCATTCTTCAACGAAAAATGATGTAATTTATGAAAACTATGCAAAAGATTCTTTTTTTCTTTCCAGTGGTCACGACGGTTTTATGCGTGAATTAGTCAATCTTTTACCGGATAGAGTAGTGCAGTTTGAAAATATAGAATTACCCATAGCAGCTATTACCGAATTTGTAAGTGTGGGTGTACATGCAATTACCAGGTTTGATTTGGCTGCACATTCAAATAGGGGGATCATTGGTATTTGGGGTGATGGCAGTCTGGCATATATAGTAGCATCTTTATTAAAGGAGCTTCAGACGGAATCGGAAATTATTGTAGTAGGCAAAAACATAAACAAGCTTTCCCATTTTTCCTTTGTTGATAAAACCTATTTAGCAGATTATTTACCATCCGATTTTGAAGTTGATCATGCTTTTGAATGCGTAGGTGGTGAGGGTAGTTATTTCGCTATTGATGATATTATTAGATATATTAACCCTCAGGGAACGGTAATGTTACTAGGTGTTTCAGAAAACAAAGTACCTATATACACTAGAGATATATTGGAAAAGGGGTTAAGCTTTATTGGATGCAGTCGTTCAGGTAGAACTGATTTTCAGAAAGCTGTTGAATTGCTAGGAAACAAAAAACTCCAGAACAGACTTTCTACTATTATATTTGAAGATAAACCTGTATCAAGCATAACGGATATCCATAGAGTATTTCAAGCGGATTTATCTATACCGTTTAAAACAGTTTTTAGATGGAATTTATGATTTTTTGTTCAATACTAACATGCAAAGAAGCAGAAAAAAAGTATATATTTAGCTTTAAGCTAAAGGAGGTACGGAACTATCAACGTATTAGATTTTGTAAAACAGCTTAAAAATAATGGAATTAATTTTTACACGGGAGTACCTGATTCTCAATTAAAGCCACTATGTAATTATTTAGTTGCAGCTTATGGAGCTTCCGGCTCTTATGGGGATTCAAACAACCATATTATTGCGGCAAACGAAGGAAATGCCGTGGCTATAGCAGCCGGGTATTATCTCTCTACCGGTAGGATTCCATGCGTTTATCTTCAAAATAGTGGACTTGGTAATATTATCAATCCGGTTGCTTCTCTATTGAATGAAAAAGTTTATGGAATCCCCTGTGTATTTGTCATTGGATGGCGTGGTGAGCCTGGTACAAAGGATGAGCCGCAACATACTTTTCAAGGAGAAGTAACATTAAAACTTCTTGAGGTTATGGATATAGCTTATATGGTGATTGATAAGACTACAAGAGGCAAGGATTTAGAAGATAAGTTAGCTGAGTTTATGACTTTGCTGCGTTCTGGTAAAAGTGTGGCATTTGTGGTTAGGAAGGGTGCCCTATTTTATGACGAAAAAGTTAAATATAATAATGAAAATACAATGCGGCGGGAGGATGTTATACGACGCATTACAAATATAGCTGAGGGGGATGTAATCGTATCAACTACCGGGAAAACATCCAGGGAGCTATTTGAAATCAGAGAGCAGAAAGGACAATCCCATAAATATGATTTCCTAACAGTCGGTTCTATGGGACACAGCTCTTCCATTGCTTTAGGTATTGCACTTAACAAACCCAATACAAGGGTATGGTGTATTGATGGTGATGGCGCTGTATTAATGCATATGGGTTCAATGGCTGTGATAGCTGACAAGTCACCTAAGAATTATATACATGTTGTTATAAATAACTGTGCTCATGAATCGGTAGGGGGAATGCCCACGTCAGCGCATAGTATTAATTTAGTTCAAATAGCATTGGGCTGCGGCTACAAAGCAGCATATCAAGCAGTTAACACTGATGAGTTGGACAAGGTTCTAAGAGATGTAAAAAACACCGATGGTCCGATTTTTATTGAGATAAAATGCGCTATTGGCTCCAGAGATAATCTTGGCAGACCGACTACAACACCTGCACAAAATAAAGCCGTGTTTATGGATTATTTAAGAACATGTGAGTAAAAAGATTTAAATATAAGGAATTTCTAAATACCGTTGTTTAATTAGCAAGGAGTGCTGCAAAAGTGAAAGGACTGATTCTTAATTCCGGAGTAGGCAAAAGAATGGGTGATTTGACATCCAGACATCCAAAATGTATGACTGAAATCTTAGAAGGTGAGACTATTCTTAGCAGGCAGCTAAAGCTATTAAAGAAGTGCGGGATAATTGATATTGTGATAACTACAGGTCCTTTTGATAAAATATTGATAGACTACTGTGATTCTTTGAACCTGTCTTTGCAATATACTTTTGTCAACAATCCTGTATATGATAATACTAATTATATATATTCTATATTTTTGGCGCGGGAACATTTAAATGATGATATTGTAATGATGCACGGTGACTTGGTTTTTGAACATGAAGTGTTAGAGGATGTTTTGGAACAACAAAACAGCAATATGGCGGTAAGTTCTACTATTCCGTTGCCGGAAAAGGATTTTAAAGCTGTTATAAAGAATGGATTGATTGAAAAGGTTGGGGTTGAATATTTCCAGGATGCTATGGCAGCCCAACCTCTTTATAAACTAAATAAAGCTGATTGGCGAATATGGCTTGACAGTATTGTAGAATTTTGCAAAAGAGGTCTTGTAACCTGTTATGCAGAGAATGCTTTTAACGAAGTCTCTCATAAATGCCATATTTATCCCATGGATTTTAAGGATAAACTTTGTTGTGAAATTGATACACCACAGGATTTGATTGAAGTAAAAAAAAGATTAGCTGATTTAACTTTATGATATGGATGTATTACTTTTGAGGGGGATTTTAGTATGGCCAAAACAGTATATATGTGTTTTAGCACCGATTTGATTCATGGAGGACATATATCTATTATCCAAAAGGCAGCACAACTAGGTGAGCTTATTATTGGTGTTCTGACTGATGAGGTTGTAGCAAGCTATCGCCGTTTCCCGGTGTTGAAATACGATGAAAGAGTTAAACTGTTCGAAAATATCAAGGGAGTCTCTAAGGTTGTTCCGCAGGATACTTTAAGCTATGCTAAAAATTTGCGTTGGCTAAAACCTGACTATGTTGTACACGGAGATGATTGGAAAACAGGTTTTCAAAAGCCTATCAGGGATGAAGTAATTGAAATATTAAAAGAGTATGGGGGCAAACTAGTCGAATTTCCTTACTCCCAAAAAGAAGAATATGAGAGATTGGAGAGTATGCAAAGACATCAACTGTCCATGCCCGATATACGTCGTGGGAGATTGAAGGAATTGCTTAGCATGAAGCCTTTAGTAAATGCTATTGAAGCGCATAATGGTATTACGGGCTTGATTGCTGAAAACACAACTGTACTCCAGGATGGTAAAACATATCAGTTTGATGCTATGTGGGTATCAAGCCTTTGTGATTCGATTGCAAGAGGCAAGCCGGATATTGAATTGGTTGACATGTCAAGCCGTCTGCGTACTGTGGATGAAATTATGGATGTTACTACAAAACCGATTATTTTTGATGCCGATACCGGTGGCTTGACAGAACACTTCGTATATAATATTCGTACACTTGAGCGTATGGGTGTTTCTGCCGTTATCGTAGAAGACAAAACTGGTCTTAAAAGAAACTCTTTGTTTGGGAATGAGGTAGCGCAGACTCAAGACAGTATCGAAAACTTTTGTGCTAAGTTAGCTGCAGGTAAAGCTGCTCTAAAAACAAATGACTTTTTTCTTATAGCAAGGATTGAGAGCTTGATTTTGGAGAAAGGAATGGATGACGCCTTAAAAAGGGCTTTTGCATATACCAATGCCGGGGCAACCGGTATAATGATTCATTCAAGAAAGAAAGATCCGTCAGAAATTTTTGAATTCTGTAAGAATTTCAGGGAAAAAGATACTGCGACACCTCTTGTGGTAGTTCCTACAACCTTTAATTCGGTAAGTGAAGAAGAATTTGCCAGACGTGGTGTTAATATTGTAATCTACGCAAACCAACTGACAAGAAGCGGAATTCCTGCTATGCAGAAAGTTGCTGAGACCATCCTTAAAAATCGTCGGGCAAAAGAAGCTGATGAAATGTGCATGCCTATCAAGGAAATTTTGACATTGATACCGGAGGATTATTAAGATTAGGGGATAATTATGAAACAGTTAAAAATACCAAGCAGTGTTTTTTTGACAACTGCAGCTGAATTTTATAAAACAAGTTTAAATGAACTAAAAGGTAAAAATGTAGTATTGTTTACGAGTTCATCAAATGCAAAAAGATTATCATTATTACACTGGATTGAATTGTTAAGTGAAAACTGTTCACTAACATGGATAGATAAGATCCCTTCTAATCCAACATATGTGGATGTATATAATACTCTCAGTAAAATAAGAAACAGAGATATAGATGTTGTAATAGCAATAGGTGGAGGAAGCACAATTGATATGGCTAAGGCTTGTGTTGGCCTTAATTATTTAAATGCAAACGCAATGCTTTCCAAGAATGATGTGTTACATTGTATTAAAACAAAGGACTATTTGGAACATCCTTCTGATATACCAATTTATGCTGTTCCAACAACAGCAGGAACGGGATCAGAAGTAACCCAATGGGCAACCGTTTGGGATATGCACGAAAAAGCTAAATACTCTGTAGATGCGGCGTTTTTATGTCCCAAACGAGCATACATTATTCCCGAATACACGGTTACTATGCCAAAACGTCTTACCCTATCCACAGGACTAGATGCCCTTTGCCAGGCTGTAGAAGCATATTGGGCAAAGTCAACTAATTGTATGGTTAAGGAACTATCAAAAACAGCCATGAAGTTAATCGTTGAATATTTACCCAAAGTGTTATCAGAGCCTGAATGCTTATATTACCGAGAGAAAGTATGTTTAGGTTCTTTGTTTTCAGGGCTGGCTTTTTCGAACACCAGAACCACCGCTTGCCATTCAATATCATATCCTCTGACTATGATATTTGGTATTGAACACGGTATTGCCTGTGCTTTAAGTCTTACCAAAGTTTTTGAGATAAATTTGCCCGCTATAGAGGAGGTAGATGAGTTGTTTGATGCTTTGGGGGTAAGTAGTACTGATGAACTGCAGGAATGGTTAGATAAAACAGCGAGCGGTATTATTGATTTAAGATTATCATCATTTGGAATTCAAGAAAAAGATATTCCCAGGATAGCAGAATTATCTTTTACTTTAGGACGGATGGATAACAATCCGGTTGAGATCACATACGATACTGTGAAGGATATATTAATGGATGTTTTGTAGGATCTGGTATTTAAACTAGATAGCGGGCTCAATTTTTAACCTATATGTGAACATTGATGAAGCATTTTTGAATAAAAAAAGAAGATACGGAGAGTGAGTATGCGAGGTCAAAAAGCTATAACAAACTTTTTAAGTCGAACCATTTATTTTAAAATTTTGTGGGCAATTTTAGTTATTTTAAAAATAAATCCTATTGTTAGCCGTAAAACCAGCCCACTTTTTTACTTTCTTTTGTTATATGGTGCAGCTATTATTTTATATGACTTTTTTACAGACAAAAAAGCACTGCAAAACAAATATATTGTGCCTATTTTTTTGTTTTTTGCTTTTATGGGTTTATCGACTATTATTAACTATGATAAGGGCTTAGCTGACAATCTAAAAACATTCGTGACTACAGCGATTCAATTTATGGTTATAGGACGTGTTGATTTAAAACGGTCATGGAAAGATATCATGAACGATATGAGAATAGTTAGCAATGTCGTCATTGTTGGCGTGACAATTGTTTCTTTAGTGTCTTTGTGCTTGTTGGCTTTTGGGATAAATGGTTTTTATGAACTACCTTCAGAAGACGAAGTTATGGAAGAGCTTATATACTATTATGGTGTAGGATTTGGAGGCAGGTTGGTTGGCATCTTTCCAAACCCCAACTCCGTCGGTGCATTTTGCTCAATAGCATTGTTATGTACTCTTATGAACTTGGTTATATCATCTAACAAGCTGGCGTACAAGATAGTTTATATTATAAGTATGGTAATCAATTTTTTGTGTATTGTGCTGAGCGGTTCTCGCGGAGCCCTTTTACCGATTTATATTTGCGCATTTATTTTATCGTTTCTACTGTTAGTATTTAAATTTGCACACAAAAAAAATACCGTATTTAAATATTTAAAAATAGTATTAATATCGATTATCTGTGTTGTTCTGGTATATGGTTCGGTTGAAATTATAGGCAGTAATATGAGGAAAATTCCTTCTTTTATTAATGCAGAAAAAGAAGCTGCTTTTTATAATCCTGATAGGATAAAATTGATAGGTGACGATATTAGCCTTTTTAAAGATAGCCGTGACAGAACAACAATCTGGCTGATAGGTATGAATACAGCAAAAAAGAAACCTATATTTGGTGTTGGTAAAGCTAAACTTTATGAATATGTTACTAATAATTGGAGTAACAGTATTATCCCACCTGGTATGAAGAGGGGGAGTTTACACAATATTTATTTGGAGACGCTGGTAGCTTACGGTTTGCCTACGTTGATATCCTTTATTTTGCTACTTTATTTTGTCTTAGCTGATTATGTTAAAGCAATGATACGCACAAAATTAAGTGATAAAAATAGGTATTATTTCGGCTCTTTTGTTCTAATAGTACTATTTTTTATTATGGGAAACAACATGTTTGAATCTATTATGCTCTATCATTCAAATTTACCTAGTTTTATATTTGTGCTCTATTTGGGCTATATTATGTACTTCAACCAGCATGATTTATCAGATAATGGAGATAACATTATCTATAGATATTGCAAAAAAATATCAAGTTATATGATAGATTTTTATAAACATATAAGCCATAGATTTGCACTATAACAAAATATGGAATAGGAGAATTCTATGATAAGTGTTATTGTACCTGTATATAACGCTGAAAAATGGCTGAGGAGATGTATAAATAGTATTTTAACACAGACATATCCGGATATTGAACTGGTTTTGGTTAATGATGGTTCAACCGACAGAAGTTTAGAAATTTGCAGGGAATATGAGAAGCGAGACGGGCGTGTTTTGGTTATTGATCAGAAAAATTCAGGTCCATCCATGGCTCGCAACAATGGTATACGGCGCTGCAATGGTGAGTATTTATGTTTTGTTGATGCAGATGATTGGCTGGAACCGGACGCTTGTGAGCAATTGGTACAAGCCATCAAACAAACAAATGCGGACATGATTGTATATGGCTACCGCAGAGTTTTTAACGGATTAGCAAAGGTTGAAGATGTTAATGTCGATACAGGCTTGTATGATACGGACGATGCACTTAAGAAGCTTGCCCTTAATTATATTTTTAGTCCTGTTTCAAAAAAAGTTAAGGTATTCGGTTGCTTAAGGTTGATACGGAAAAAGATAATGTTTGAAAATAACCTATGGTTTAATCCTGAGGTTCACAGGGGTGAAGATTTCCTTTTATTTGCACAGCTTCACCTACATGTACGAAGCGTGTATTCAATGACCGATAAAGTTCTTTATAATTATAACAACGTGAAGACATCTATAACAAATACCTATGTTGAAGATATGTGGGAAATGGCACTTAAGACATACCATATACTCAGGGATGCGGTGCGGAATAAAGAAGAAGAATATAAAGAACGCGTTAACTGTATGTTAATTTATCGTTCGCGATTATGTTTTGAAAATATTATGAAGGCTAATCATAATACATCATTTAAATTACGTAAGATTCAAGAGATAGTAAACAATCCAGATCTTCAAATGGCGCTAAATATAACTAAAGGCTCTCCATTAATAAAAGAAATGAAAATCTATTGCCGTATATTGGAAAGCAGAAATAGTCTGTTGAATTATTTATACGCTTTAAGGATGCATTTTAAAGTTAGTGTTAGGAGGATGTTTTTAATCAAATGGAGAAAACAAATCTAAAAAACCACCAGCATAAAGCGTTAGAAGCATTGGAGCAAGTACAGGAGATTTGCAAGAAACATAATATAAAATTTTTTCTCTTGGCAGGTAGTGTTTTAGGAGCCGTAAGACATA
>ERZ773359.5079-NODE-5079-length-12969-cov-11.939368_pt1 | contig 12969 bp, 10 predicted proteins | sample MGYA00374955_ERZ773359 | MGnify/ENA primary metagenome ERZ773359 (study PRJEB29098, sample SAMN04486028) | biogas fermenter metagenome | study: EMG produced TPA metagenomics assembly of the Biogas fermentation microbial communities from Germany - Plant 4 DNA1...
ATTATCGGTGCAGGTATAGGACTGGCAATGGGAGCATTACCGGGCTTGACCGTGACCATGACTGCCGTTTTGGTGGTATCTTTAACTTATGGCTGGCCCATGACGGATGCTTTAGCTTTTATCTGCGGCGCTTTTTGCGGCGGTGTCACCGGCGGCGCCATCTCAGCCATCGGTTTAAATATTCCCGGCACCAGTGCTGCCGTGGCTACGGTATTTGACGGCCATCCGCTAAAAAATAGAGGAGAAGCCGATAATGCTTTAAACGTAGCGCTCATGACAAGCTTTATCGGTGCTATCATCGGCATTATTATCATGCTTTTGGTGGGTCCCGCCATTGGTAAGTTTGCTTTAAAGTTTGGCTCACAGGAGTATTTTCTCATTACATTATGGGGGCTTACACTTGTTTCTGTTTTAAGTAAAGGCAATTGGGTAAAGGGAATCTGCAGTGCCTTTTTTGGTCTTTTTGTGGGTATGATCGGCATGGATCCGGTTATGGGGTTAATGCGCTTTACCTTCGGTACCAGAATTTTAAGCGGCGGCATTAATTTTGTTGCCGCCATGATCGGACTCTTTGGCATGAAGGAAGTTTTTAACCAGTTAAGCACCACAGCCAGCTTTAACATCACCCGCACTGTTTATAATCTTAAAGGCTTGCTGCCAAAAATGGATTTGTTGAAGAAGGTGTGGCGCGTTATCCCATGGGGAGGGCCTTTGGGCACATTGATCGGTTTGCTGCCCGGGACGGGGGGCGATGTGGCTTGCATTGCCGCTTATGGCGTGGCCAAGCAAGTGATAAAAAAACCAAGCCGGCCCTTCGGTGAAGGTGCTTATGAAGGTGTGGCGGCGCCGGAAGTGGCCAATAATGCGGCCATCGGAGGCGCTATGACCACCATGTTAACACTGGGGATCCCTGGCGATTCCGTTTCTGCCATTATTTTAGGTTCCTTTTACCTCCACGGTTTACTGCCCGGGCCCACCTTTATGATGACGGAAAAACATTACTTTTACTTGATTGTGGGCTATTTGATTATTGGCTCCATAGCTGCTTATATCTTTGGTATTTTAGGCAGCAATTTAATCTTAAAAGCCATTAATTTACCCAAGTCGCTGCTTATCCCCTTTATTACCATCTTATGTGTTGTGGGCTCCTATGCTTTAAGTAACAATTTGTATGATGTGTTTATCATGGTGATCTTTGGTATCATTGGCTATGTGTTTGAGAAGACAGGCTTTCCCATTGGCCCCATTGTGCTTGCCATTATTTTAGGACCAATGATCGAAAGAAATTTACGGCAGGCATTAATTAACACAGGTGGAGTTTTTCCCTTTGTCTCCTCCCTGTTCACCAGACCCATCAGCCTTGTCATTTTAATTTTGGTGATTGCTTCCTATGTTTTGCAAAAGCGGGTCATGAAAGACGCCAATTAGAAAACAAAGTAATTAAACCCCATTTTTGCTCATATAAATTGTAACCGGATCTTGAAAAGAGGGGAAAAAATGAGCAAAAATGGGGTTTCCGTTTTTAAAGTGGCCGCCACCTATATCGGCACGGTGGTGGGGGCCGGGTTTGGCACAGGACAGGAGATTTTCCAGTTTTTCTCCCGTTTCGGCCTGCCCGGTCTGGCCGGTATTGCGGTGGCAACCTTTTTATTTGTCTGGCTTGGCTATTTAATTATGGAACAGGGGTGTAAACTGCGGGCTTCTTCCCATTATGAGTTAATCCGTCACCTGTGCGGCCCTAAAATAAGCCCGCTTTTAGATTTAATCATTACTTTTTTCCTTTTTGGCGCACTGTCTGTGATGTTTGCCGGGACAGGTGCTTTGTTTGCCCAGCAGCTGCAGTTACCAAGTATTTTTGGCAGTGCCGTCATGGCTTTTTTTACCGCCCTTACTGTCTTAGCCGGTTTTAGTGGCGTCATTAGCAGTATAAGTTTCATGGTCCCGCTTTTGTTAGCTGCTGTAGTTGCCACTTGTACCTTTGGCATGCTGCAATCACCGCCGGATCTTTTGGCGGCAGCACCGGCAAAAAGTGGTTTATTGCAGAGCTGGTTGCTGGCAGCTGTTTTATACGTTTCCTACAACCTTATCCTTTCCCTGGCGGTCTTGGGCCCCTTGGGGGCGGAAGCGGGACGGCAAGAAACGCTCAAAAAAGGAGCCCTCTGGGGTGGGCTCGGTTTAGGAATAAGTGCCGCTTTAATTTTTCTGGCCATGGCGGGCTATTTGCCGGAAATTGCCGGGATGGAACTGCCCATGGTTTATATTGCCGTGCAAATTTCGTTTTTTTTCCAGCTTATCTATACGCTGGTGCTGGCAGTGGAGGTATATACAACCGCCGTGGGCTGCTTGTATGGTTTTGTCGCCAGAGTTGCGGCAAAAAGCAGCCCGCGGATAAAAACTTTAGTCATCCTTGGTACTACTGTGGCCGCCTTTGGCGCCAGCCGCATAGGCTTTGCCAATTTAGTCAGTTTTTTATACCCTGTTACCGGTCTTTGTGGTCTTGTATTTTTATTTTGCCTATTGTCTGCAGCCATGGGGAGTTAAACCTGCCTTTTTTTGCAGCCGGGTTTTGCGGTGCTCTAAAGCGGCCGGCAAAAGCTGCCCGCTGCAGGCAGCATCCGGTTGCGCTTTGACGCGCTTTAAGATGTATTCAGTCAAGGTTAAAGCGGCGGTATAATTTTTGCGCCGGTGCTCATAATACTTGGCCAATTCCAGGTACGCGGTTAAATTGGCAGGGTAGATATTGATCAGCTCCTGCCAGGCGGCAGCAGCTTCCTGCCATTTACGCTGCCTTTTATAAATAAAGGAAAGTTGCAGTAAGGCATCCTGTTCAAGTCGCGGCAAACCACAGCGGGAGGCCTGCCGGAAACAAAAAACGGCTTCCTGAAAGCGGTTTTGGGCGCAATGCAGCTTGCCCAGGGCAAAATAATCTGCGGTGTGTAAAGGAGTTCTAGCGGCCTGAGCAACTACGGTCAAGAGACGTACCATGGAGAGGATATCCCAAACATTATGGGTAAAAACACTACGGATCTGGTCCATCCTGCCTGTGCGCAGGTAAGAAAAATAAATGGCCGGTACCAGAGAGCCGGGAATATCATGCTGCCGCTGAAAAGCCAAAATCTCCTTTTCCAAGGATTGAAGACTGCAGGAAAGTAGTCTGTCCTTCCACAGCCGGCGGGAACAAGTAAGAAGATCCAAGTGATACGCCGGGGTAAATTTTTCCGCAATGCCGTTTAAAACCAGGCGGGTCTGGATCAGGGGCAGATCAAAAGTTTTGCCGTTAAAGGTAATCACGCCGGGGAATTTTTGTGCCGTATGGTAAAAATGTAAGAGCATGGCCTTTTCCGCTGCCGGGTTAGGGAGAAAATACTGCCGCAGGTAAAAACAATCATCCTGGCACCAGCCCAGGCCGATTAAGATCACCCACGTTCCGGTGCCGCCGGCAAGGCCTGTGGTTTCCGTATCTAAAAAAAGCAAATCCTGTGGTCGCAGTTTTTCCAAGGTTTCATCCTGGGTTGCCAGGATGAAACCTTTTCCCTTAAAATCCAGTATTTCCTGCAGCAGGCCGTTACCGTGTTTTTTAGTTAAAGGAAACCTTAATTCCCGGTAATAACAGGGGCCGGCAGGTGTGTGGGCGTACACTTCTTCACCTGGGAAAAGAGAAAAATGTATTTTACGGGTTGGTACTATTTTGGCCGCCGTTTGGATTTCTCCGGAATTGCGCAGGCGCAGCAGCCGGGAGCGCAGGGAAGTCATGATAAAATTACCTCCAACAGTTGCAGGGTGTGCTCTTTGCCGTTTTCACCCACCAGGTGTTCCGGGCCCACACAGGAAGGACAGCCGCTGGTGCAGGAACAGTTGTTAATTACCTGCCGGGCGGCGGCAAAGATCTCCTGATAAATGTTAAAGATTTCTTTACTGTAACCTACACCGCCGGGGAAGTTATCATAGAGAAAAAGTGTGGGCAGGCCGGTAAAAGGTGCCCGTAGTTGCGAGACGGCATGTAAATCTTTCGGATCGCCCATGACAAATAAAGAAGCAATTTGGGCGGAAAGATTGGCCAGGCCCAAAAGGCCTGTCTGGATTGCCGCCTGTTTCATCCCTTGTAGAGCCGGGGGAGGAAAGGCCAGCCAAAAAGAAGTTGTATGTATTTCCGTTTCCGGTAAATTAACCGGACCGGAACCGATATTTTCATGGGTATGAAAGCGGATTTTTTTAAACATGGAAACTAAAGCATTCAGTTTTACTTCTCCCCAGGCACAAGTTACAGGGCCTGTTTTTTCGGCAAAGACATCCAGGACTTTTAAGTCCACTGCCAGGTCGGCATCAGTATAGTAGTTTACATCCACCCGGCGCACATATGCTTTCTTTTCGGCAAAATCCAGTTTTTCCACCTGGTACTGGTCGCCGCCGTGGATATAAATGGCTTCTTCGTGCACCAGCATAGGGGCGCTGAAGCGGTCCACTTCCCCGATTACCCGGGGCTGCGGTCCGGTAATATCAATAATGACAACATTTTCCCGGGCTGCACTGCGCAGGCTGATTTCTGCCGCCGGATAGGAGTCTTCCATCCAGTGATAGCGGTCGGCGGTGGCATAAAGAACTTGTTCTTCCGCCAAGAAGTCTAAAATTTCTTCCACCTCGGTCTTGCCAAACAATTCACCTTTGGTAAAGGGCAGTTCAAAGGCGGCACAGCGCACATGGTTGGTAAGGATAATGAGATTGTCGGGGTTAATCAAGGCTCTTTCCGGGGAACTTGTAAAAAAATATTCAGGATGATCGGCAATATAGCGATTTAATGGGTCGTTACCCAGGATGAGCAGGGCCAGGGAAGCACCGTCACTTCTGCGTCCCGAGCGGCCTGCCTGCTGCCAGGTGGCGGCAATACTACCGGGGTAGCCGGTCATGATGCAGGCCTCAAGCTGCCCGATGTCAATGCCCAGCTCCAGGGCATTGGTGCTGACCACCGCTTTGACGGTGCCTTGGCGCAAACCTGCTTCAATGGCACGTCTTTCCCGGGGTAGGTAGCCGCCGCGGTAGCCGCGGATACCGGAGTCTTTCCCGGGGAGTTGCTTTTTGGTGCTTTGCTGCAGGTAAGTAAGGAGCACTTCCACTCCCAGGCGGCTGCGGGTAAAAATGATAGTTTGAATCTCACGACTGATTAATTCCGTGGCAAAGCGGCGTGCTTCCAGCATGGTGCTGCGCCGCAAGCCCAATTCTTTATTTACCAGCGGCGGGTTATAGATAATAAAATGTTTTTCTCCCCTGGGGGCGCCGCTTTTGGTGATTTCCACCACTGGCGCTTCAATGAGAAGTTGGGCCAGCTCGCCCGGATTGGCGATGGTGGCGGAGCACATAATGAAGACAGGGGAAGAGCCGTAAAAACGACAGATGCGCTTTAAGCGGCGGATTACATTGGCCAGGTGACTGCCGAAAACACCGCGGTACTGGTGCAGTTCATCGATAACTACATAACGCAGATTTTGAAAAAGCTTTAGCCATTTTGTATGGTGGGGCAGGATCCCTGCATGCAGCATATCCGGATTGGTGACCACAATCTGCCCGCTGTGTCGTACTTTTTGGCGAATGCCCGTCTCCGTGTCGCCGTCATAGGTATAGATATTTAAATCTAATTTTGTACTTCCTGCCAGTGCCCTTAATTCCGCCACCTGGTCTTGCGACAAGGCTTTGGTGGGAAAAAGGTAAAGGGCCCTGCTTTCCGGGTTTTTTATAATGGCATTAAGTACCGGCAAGTTGTAGCAAAGAGTTTTACCGGAGGCGGTAGGTGTGACGATTACTACATTGTGCCCTTGTTCAATTTGCGTAATTGCTTCCGCCTGGTGGCTGTAAAGGCGGTTGATGCCGCGGGCCTTTAAACCTTCGCGTAAATTTTCCGCCAAAAAGTCAGGGAAATCGCTGTACACACCTTCTGTGGCCGGGAGAACTTCCCAACGGGAAACATTTTGCATGAAAGCAGGATCATGACGCCATTTGTGCAGCAGCTTTTCCAGGGTGGTCATAACTCCACTTCCTTCCCGGGCAAAAAGCATATTTGTTTCAGTTTACCACTTCAAACATATGTTCGTCAATATGCCGCTTTCCTGCGGTAATTACGGCAGGATTATGAGGGAGTTTGTGGAACTGTAATCACAAAACCTCACAAAAATTATGTGGAGGAGCGAAAATATGGATGCTATTTTCCAAAGGAGAAGTATCCGCAAATTTAAAGATGAGCCCATTAACGAAGAGCAGCTAAAAACTCTTTTAAAGGCAGCCATGGCTGCCCCCAATGCCTTTGAATCCAATGAGTGGGAATTTGTGGTGGTGCAAAGTGAAGAGGGCAAAAAGAAAATTATAGCTGCCCAACCCTATGCCCGGGCTGCGGAAAATGCCGCCGCCATCATTATTGTCTGCGGCAATACGAAACTGGAAAGAATTGAGCCTGTGCTGGTACAAAACTGTTGTGCCGCCATTGAAAACATTTTAATTTGTGCCACGGCGTTGAATTTGGGCAGCCTGTGGCTGGGAGTGGGCGGGGAGACCATCACTAAATTACGGGAAGCCTTCGGGATTCCGGAATATGTGTTACCGGTGGGAATGGTGGCTGTAGGCCATGCGGCCCAGGTAAAACCGGCTCACGACCGTTATTTTGCCGAAAAAGTTCATTTTGAGCGTTTTTCTCGATCTGCAACCTCATTGACATAAGTAGAACTATGTGGTAAATTAAAACTGAAAGACGGATCGTGAAGATTCGCACAAAGAAAGATTATTGGCTTATTGTTTGACGCAACAGGAAAATAGCGGAAATGAAAACCACGAAGGGATGCTGTAAGAAGCAGCAACTTTGTGGTTTTTTTATTTTCCCCTAAGGAGGGCGCACATGAAGCTTGAAGAGATTTTAGCAAGGTGGCGCTTGCGGGAGCAGAATAAACAAGCCGGCATTGAGATGTGGAATGCCATGGCGGCAGGTTTTAGTCAAGATGAGTTGCCCACTTTTGCCAATAACAGGTTTTTGCAGCTTTTGCAAAAACACCAAATGATAACTGCAGATGCTTTGGTGCTTGATGTGGGGTGCGGTACAGGAAAATACTCCCTTGCCTTGGCCGGCCATTGTCAAAAAATTATCGGCATTGATTTTTCTCCGGCCATGATTGCCAGCGCCAGAAAAAAAGCGGCGGAAAAAAAGCTTAAAAATGTGGAATTTTACTGTCTTGATTGGCATGAAGTGAATCTGCAAGAAAAGGGCTGGGAAAAAAAATTTGATCTTGTCATGGCGCGCAACACGCCGGCGGTGCAAAGTGCCGCCACCCTGCAAAAGCTTTCCCTGGCCGGCAGAGGCTGGTGTGTGCTCTCAAAACCTACCCGCCGCACGGATCCTGTCTCGGATGAAATTAGAAGACTTGTTGGGATTGCGGAAAAACGTGAAAGTAGCGATGAAGATATTGCTTATGCCTTTTCCCTGCTGTGGCTGGAGGGGCGTCTTCCTTATCTTGATTATGAAGAGCAGCAATGGGAGATGCAAAAAACACTTCCTGAAGCCTATGGCATGTACATCAATCGCATGAAAACTTATCGCCGGCTATCTTTGGCGGAAGAAGAAAAAATTAAGCAATACCTTAAGTCCATAGCCAGGGACGGTTTGGTCCGGGAAAAGGTCAGTACTGTTATTACTACTTTCTATTGGCATGTATAAGACGTAAACGTTTAATCCATGACTTCATAGATGTAGGTTTGAGTTGGGAGGATTATGGATATGAAAAAGCTTTTAGGTCTTGTGCTTTTGCTGGTTTTGCTGCTTAGTGGATGCGGCGTCAATCAAGCCACTCCTCCGGCATCTTCCCCGGAAACGCGCGTGGTCACAGATGTTTACGGCAGGCAGGTGGAAATACCGCAAAAGGTAGAGACGGTGGCCGCCATTGGCGGAGCCGCCCGTATCCTTACCTATGCGGGGTGCGCAGATAAACTGGTGGGGGTAACGGAGATGGATAAAGAAAATGTTTCCGCCATGCCCTACTCCGTTGTGAATGCGGAACATTTTGCCACCCTTCCCTCTGTGGGTAGCGGCGGTGCCAATGATACGCCTTTCATTGAAGAATTGGTGACGGCTGCCCCCGATGTGATTATTGGTTTTACCGCGGAAAATACGATTCAAAACGTGGCGGAAAAGACCGGTATTCCCACCGTCGGCATTTATCCGGAAGAGATGTTTGCCGAAAGCTTTTATGACGCTTTAGCCTTGATTGGGGAAATCATGGGCACAAAAGAACAGACAACCCAGGTAATTGACTATATCAAGGAATGCCAGGCAGATTTGGACCGCCGCACAAGGGATATTCCCCATGAGGAAAAACCTACCGTTTATACCGGGGCTGTCAGTTTTAAAGGTCCTCACGGTTTTGAGGGAACCCATGCCAATTATCCGCCTTTCACCGCCATCCATGCCAGAAACGTGGCAGATGAAACAGGCGAAAAGGGAGCATTTATTGTGGATCTGGAAAAGCTAATTGTGTGGGATCCGGATATTATCTTTTTAAATCCGGCCAATTTGTATCTTGTTAATGAACACTATGCCAAAAATAAAGCTTTTTATGAAAGCCTTACGGCCGTGCAGAACGGGCAAATTTACACGCAAATACCATATAACTACAATTGGACTAATATGGAAATAGCCATTGCCAATGCTTATTATGCCGGCAAAGTCATTTATCCGGAAAGATTTGCCGATGTGGATCCCATCAAAAAAGCAGATGAGATTTTTACCGTCATGCTGGGCCGGCCCTTTTACGATAGGCTGGCGCAGGACGGTTTAAGATTTGAGAAAATCACCTTGGGAGAATAAATGCATGAAACACTTGGCCAGATACGAAAGTTATATACGTTTTAAAATAGTTTTTCTCTTGTTGCTGGGTGCCGCCGTGGTGCTGATGGCTTTATGGGCGGTCAGTGCCGGTTCGGCAGATCTTTCCCTGAAAGAAGTTGTGGCCACTCTTTTGGGCCGGGGAAGCCGTCAAGCAAGCATGATTATTTTTAATCACCGTTTGCCCCGTATCATGACCGCCATTGTAGCGGGAGTGGGGCTGGCGGCGACGGGCTGTGCCATGCAGTGCATTTTAAAAAACCCTTTGGCTTCCGCCTCTACTTTAGGGATTGCCCAGGGAGCGGCCTTTGGTGCCTCCTTTGCCATTATTGTTTTAGGAGCAGGGTTGCAAAATCAAACCTTGGACGGCATAACCATCATTAACCCTTATCTTCTCAGTACCTGTGCTTTTATTAGTTCCATGCTGTCCACTTTGATTATCTTGGGTCTCTCCTATCTCAAAAGGGTTTCTCCGGAATCCATGATTTTAGCCGGTGTGGCTTTAAGCAGCATGTTTGCCGGCGCCACGACGTTGATGCAGTATTTTGCCGCCGACGTAAAGGTTGCCGCCGTGGTCTTTTGGACCTTTGGCGATTTAGGGCGCACCGGCTGGCAGGAAATAATGATCATGACGGTTGTGGTCCTGGCAGCTTTTCTTTACTATGCTTTTAACCGCTGGAATTTTAACGCCCTGCAAAGCGGCGAAGATGCTGCCAAGGGACTGGGCGTCAACGTTACCGGTTTTCGCCTTTTAGGCATGCTGGTAGGGGCTTTTACCGCAGCCATCATTGTATCTTTTATCGGTATCATTAATTTTATTGGGCTTATTGCCCCGCACCTGGTGCGGCGTGTCATAGGCAATGATTTTCGCTATTTACTGCCGGCGGCAGCTTTAATGGGAGCACTTTTAATGCTGGCCAGCGATACGGCGGCCCGGCTGGTGGTAGCTCCCGTCATTCTTCCCATTGGCGCCATAACTTCTTTTCTGGGGGCACCTTTGTTTTTGTACCTGGTATTTAAAGGGATAGGTGGTGGAAAATGATGCAAGTGCAGGCACTTAGTTTTGCTTACAGGCAGGATCAACCGGTACTGCAAGAGATAAATTTTGCGGTGGAAAAGGGGCAATGCACCGCCGTTTTGGGAAACAACGGTGCAGGAAAAAGTACTTTAATTAAGTGTCTTAACCGCATTTTAAAACCGCAAAAAGGTATTGTTTATGTACACGGAAAAAATATCTACCAGCTAAAAAGAAAAGAAATTGCCAAATGCTTCGCCTATGTGGCACAGCATCATGCGGGTGCCAGGTTTACCGTCTTTGATACCGTACTTTTAGGGCGCAAACCTTATATTAAATTTGAACCGGCGCCGGAGGACTTCCGCATTGTAGAAACAATTATCAAGCAGCTTAACCTTGAAGATTTGGCGCTGCGCTACATTGACGAGCTTTCCGGCGGCGAATTGCAAAAAGTAATGCTGGCGCGGGCCCTGGCGCAGCAGCCACAGGTGCTGCTTTTAGATGAGCCTACCAGCAATTTGGATTTAAGCAACCAGTATGAAGTGCTGGCCATTGTACGGGAGATTGCCAAGAAAGAACACATAAGTGTGCTGATGGTGCTGCATGACTTAAACCTGGCGCTACGTTATTGTGACAGATTTTTATTTCTCAAAAACAACCGTATCTTCGCTTATGGCGGCATGGAAGTAATGACTCCGCAAAATATTGAAGAAGTTTATGGCGTACCCGTGGATGTACAGGAAATCAACGGCATAAAAGTTGTTATTCCTTTTCCCCGGAATAATTAAAAAACAAAGGGAAAAAGCAGCAAGATAACTTTTTTTACCGGAAAAAGTGCAGCTGCCGGGAAAGGAAATACTTGCAATTGACCGGTAGCTGTGGTAGTATCGTGGTAATTTTAAAGGTAGAAACTGTTGACTGAGAGGAGTACATACTTATGCTTCCTTCTAGAGAGCTGCAGGGCGGTGGAATGCAGCAGGAGCAGGGTATGGAATGGGCTCAGAAAGGCGGGAGGAAAGGCCTTACGGCCGAGTAATGCCCGACGGGATCTCCGCCCGTTATCAAGGGAGAGCGTATGTTAGTACGCATTTGAGGGGATGCTTTGGCATCAATTGAGGTGGCACCGCAGAAGCGCATGCTTTTGTCCTGAAAAGGGCAAAAGCTTTTTTTATTTTCTTTTACTTGGAGGTGAAGTGTATGCAAAAAGTAAAAGGCAGGTTTGGTATTTACGGCGGCCGGTATATTCCGGAGACATTAATGCGGGCGGTTACGGAGCTAGAGGAAGCCTATGAAAAATTTAAAGCAGATCCCGATTTTCAGGCGGAATTAAACTATCTTTTAACCCATTATGCCGGCCGTCCTTCACTTTTATATTACGCCGCCAAAATGACACAGGACCTGGACGGGGCAAAAGTCTACTTAAAACGGGAAGACTTAAACCATACCGGGTCGCATAAAATCAATAATGTTTTAGGGCAGGCACTTTTGGCCAAGCGCATGGGGAAAAAACGTTTAATTGCGGAAACGGGAGCGGGGCAGCACGGGGTAGCCACCGCTACGGCAGCCGCTTTACTGGACTTGGAATGTGATATTTACATGGGAGCGGAAGATATGGAGCGGCAGGCTTTAAATGTTTTCCGCATGGAACTTTTAAATGCCCGTGTCCACCCGGTAAAGACAGGAACGCAAACGCTAAAGGACGCCATCAATGAAACATTGCGGGAATGGGCTTCCCGCGTAGAAGATACACATTATGTTGTCGGCTCGGTGATGGGACCGCATCCTTTCCCCACCATGGTCAGAGATTTTCAAAAAATTATCGGTCAAGAAATAAAAGCACAGCTTCTGGAGGCGGAAGGAAAACTGCCGGATGCTGTCATTGCCTGCGTAGGCGGCGGCAGTAACGCCATCGGTGCCTTTTATGAATTTATTGAAACACCCTCGGTCCGTTTAATTGGCTGTGAAGCCGGCGGTCTGGGGGTAGAGACGCCGCAAAATGCCGCCACCATCGCCAACGGTAAAGTGGGCATCTTTCACGGTATGAAATCTTATTTTTGCCAGAATGAGGACGGGCAAATTGCCCCAGTTTACTCCATCTCCGCCGGGCTTGATTATCCGGGGATCGGGCCGGAACATGCCTGGCTCCATGATCTGGGCCGGGCGGAATATTATGCCATTACAGACGCAGAAGCGGTGGAAGCCTTTTCCTATCTTGCCCGCACGGAAGGCATTATTTGTGCCATTGAAAGCGCCCATGCGGTGGCCGGTGCCATGAAAATTGTGCCCCACATGTCCAAAGACAAGATCGTCGTCATTAATCTTTCCGGCCGAGGTGATAAAGACGTGGCGGCCATTGCCAGGTACAAAGGAGTGGATTTACATGAGTAGAATCAGAGCCGCTTTTCAAAACAATAAGGCCTTCATCGCCTTTATTACCGGCGGGGACCCGGACTTGGAAACCACGGAAAAACTGGTGCCGCAAATGGCCGCCGCCGGGGCGGACATCATTGAAATTGGCATTCCTTTCTCCGATCCGGTGGCGGAGGGCCCGGTAATCCAAGCCGCCAGTGAACGCGCCTTGAAGGCCGGTTGTACCATAGATAAATTGTTCCAGACTGTAGCCCGCATCCGGCAGCAAACACAAGTGCCGCTACTTTTCATGACTTATTTGAATCCTGTTTTTACCTACGGCAAAGACAAGTTTTTCGAGCGCTGCCAAGACTGCGGTATTGACGGGATTATAGTTCCGGATATGCCCTTTGAAGAAAAGGGTGAACTGGCTGGGACCTGTGAAAAATACGGGGTTGATTTAATTTCCCTGATTGCCCCCACCTCAGAAGAGCGTATCCACATGATTGCCAAAGAGGCGCAAGGCTTTTTATACTGTGTTTCTTCTTTGGGTGTAACGGGCATGCGGGAGCGCATTGAAACCGATTTGGCCGCCATGATCAAAAAGGCTAAAGCCGTCTCGGATATCCCCTGTGCCGTGGGCTTTGGCATTTCCACCCCCAAACAGGCTGCTGACATTGCCGCCATTGCCGACGGCGTCATTGTGGGCAGCGCCATCGTCAATCTCATAACCCAGTACGGCCGTGATTGT
>ERZ773359.5080-NODE-5080-length-12962-cov-9.278841_pt1 | contig 12962 bp, 8 predicted proteins | sample MGYA00374955_ERZ773359 | MGnify/ENA primary metagenome ERZ773359 (study PRJEB29098, sample SAMN04486028) | biogas fermenter metagenome | study: EMG produced TPA metagenomics assembly of the Biogas fermentation microbial communities from Germany - Plant 4 DNA1...
TTTGACCTACAAACAGCATCCGGCTTATCCGTTTAATTGAATTTGCGAAACAATAAGCCGAATGCTATTCTCTTTTGATCTTTCCGTTTTTTTATTTTCTCGTTTCTTATTTATAAATCGGTCCGAAATTTTTGCATGCACGGAAATCGGCTCCTTCTTTTTCCATTCCGAAGGCATTCCATGCCGATGGGCGGAAGATACCGCTCTCTTCTACGTTGTGCATGCATACCGGGATGCGAAGAATCGAAGCCAGTGTGATTAAATCCAGACCGATATGGCCGTAACTGATGGCTCCGTGATTGGCACCCCAGTTGTTCATTACCGAATAAACATCCTTGAAAGCCCCCTTGCCTGTCAGACGTGGTGCAAACCATGTTGTTGGCCATGTTTTGTCGGTGCGCCTGTTGATGATGTCGTGCACTTCGGGGTCAAGATCTACTGTCCAACCTTCAGCCAATTGCAAAACGGGGCCTAATCCGTCCACAATGTTCACACGCGACATGGTTACAGGCATTCCTCCACGCGTCAGGAACGTGGAAGAAAAACCACCTCCACGGAAATAATCGCGATCGGCGGGCGACCATGTAGTGGCTGCCAAACAAGCTTCTACTTCTTCTTGGGTGATGTTCCATGGTTCTTTCATGGCCGGTTGTCCGTTTAATGTCTGCCGACCAGTACCGTCAAGTGTGGTTGCTCCCGAATTGATAAGATGGATAACCCCATTGGCAGCTAATCCTGTAAGCTCTTTTCCCGTAACGCGTTTTACGGCTTGTGGGCTCCAATACGTGCGGACATCGGAAAAGATTTGTGCTTTGTTGGTAAGCAAATGATTGAACAGCATGGCAACGCCGTTTAGCGAATCGTTTTCCGTTGCCAGGAGATAGGCTTCACGAATGCCGTTCCAGTCGAATGAGCTGTTTAAGATGGTTTCACTGAAATCGCCGTTTGGCAAGAAGTCCGTCCACTGACGTTGTCCTTGAAATCCGGCCAGAATGGCATTGTGCCCGATGGCTTCTTCTTTGAATCCCATTTCCCTGAGTTTGGGATTGCCTTTCATGAGGTCGCGGATAATGATGGTCATTTTTACCACAAATTCCCAGTCTTTATCTTTTTCGGCACGACTTTTTTGTTTTTCAGGGCGATTGTAATCCGTCCCTTCGTTCACTTTACAGTATTTTTCTGTCCAAGCCATTGCCTTTTCAAATTCTTCATGATCGTAAATACCCTCTTTCATGCGGCGGATGATTTCGGTAGAATCGACCGATTCGTTCCGCATACCCAGGTATTTTTGGAAGAAGTCGGGATTGACAATCGATCCTGCTATGCCCATAGCTACGCTGCCGATGGAAAGATAGGATTTCCCTCTCATGGTGGCTGCTGCCTGAGCAGCACGGGCAAAACGAAGGATTTTTTCTGCCACGTCTTCGGGAATCGAATCATCGTTGATGTCTTGCACATCGTGTCCGTAAATACCGAAGGCGGGTAAACCCTTTTGTGAATGGGCGGCCAGAACGGCTGCCAGATAAACTGCTCCGGGGCGTTCCGTTCCGTTGAATCCCCACACGGCCTTCGGGTAATGTGGATTCATGTCCATCGTTTCTGTTCCATAACACCAGCTCGAAGTTACTGTGATAGTTGAACCGACACCCTCGCGCTCGAATTTTTCGGCGCAGGCTGCACTTTCTCCGACGCGACCGATGGTGCTGTCGGCGATGACACATTCAACAGGACTTCCGTCTCCGTTTTTCAGATTTGAACTAATGAGCCGTGCAACATTTTTTGCCAGGTTCATCGTTTTTCCTTCGAGGCTTTCTCTTACGCCTCCTTGACGCCCGTCTATCGTGGGGCGGATACCGATTTTAGGATACTTTGCCATTTCCGTAATATTTTTTTTATTATAAAATTTGGTCTGGGTCACACTATTGAAAACGGATATTGAAAATTGCTTTTCTTCTCGGAATGCAAACGATGTTTTCGATCAGATTGAATTTCTGCGGTATACATTGGTTGGCAAATAGCGTTGTATTTTTTCTCCTGTCAGAGCAAAATCTGCCGCAAGACTTCCCATCAGATCGAAATCGACGCTGATACTGCACACGCCATCCCCAATGACTTCGTAAAAAGGATTTTCGTTGTATGCGATCAAACCGAAATCTTTCCCCATTGTCATGTTGTTTGACCTTGCCTGTTTGACGATTTTTACCACATCTGTTTGTTTGATGGCCAGATAACAGTGGTTCCGCTGAATTGGAGTTGTTTCCTTTATTTCGTCGAGGATTTCGAAGTCGAATCCATTGTCTTCGCAAAATCTTGAAAAATAAATTTTACTGCTCCGAGGATGTTTATGATGCTTGTTGAAAATAAATATCAGTTTTTGGTATCTCGACAATTCCTTTTTCAATGATTCAAGTGCATGATAAAAACTTTCGTCGAAGTCTTGGCATACATATGAATAATCCTTTTTGTCGAATTTGCCGAAATCGAGCAACAACAGGCGATCGTTGTCAATTTTTTCCAGAACTTCGGAAAATTTTTCGTTGTCGTAATTCATTACGATATAGCGGTTATATTTTCCGGCTGCTTCATTGACAATCGTATTGAATAAATTTTCGTTGTATTGATGGAACCATAAGTCTATGGTAAAACTTTCCGGAAGTTTTTTAACCAGACTGTTGTATAATGCTTCTTTAAATGGCGTGTATTCATCGAGCAGCAAAAAAATACGAGTTGACCGGTTCAGGACGTAGTAATTTTTTCCCTGAATGGAATCGATGATTCCTTTTTCTTTCAGCATCATTAAAGCCTTGAAAACCGTGTCGCGCGATACATTATATTTTTTGCTTAGAAAATTTATCGACGGCAACTTTTCGCCCACCTTGTATTCGTTCACAGTTATGGCTTGCTTGATAAAATCGGCCATTTGTTGAACCTTGGTCCGGCTGTGATTGAACTTTAACCCCATGAGAACATTAACTGTGCTGAACTTATCTGAATTCAAAAATAGAGGGTTTATCCATAAATAAGAAATTATTTTATATGTTTTGCAACATGGTTTATCATTAATCAAAAAATTAACCGGCAACACACTTCACAGGGTTTTGCCGGTTTTGGAAAATCAAAAAGTCATATAAGAAATAGAACTAATCGGTGTGGTTTTTATTAGTAGTATTCGTTTGATGAAATCGTATAAATATGTCTTTCGCTTTTTACTCGCAATGGTGCAGTTTCATTATAGCGGTACACCAAGTCGAATGTTTTTTCTCTATCCCGTTCTTTTACTTTGATCTTCAATTGAACAGAATCGGCTGTTGGTACTCTCAGCGATTTCAGATCAAAACAAACAAAACCTTCGTAAGGCTGTATACTTGGGCTTTGATAGGAATTGTGCCTGAATTCCAAGTGGATTTTCCCATCGTCAGGCGGAGTGACAAGGGTGTTTTTCACTAGATTGATGGCATGAGGTTTTACTCCGTTGTAATTGAAAAGGAAATCTACATTCAGGAAATCGCTTCCTATCCATATGCTTTTTACTTTTACCGGATCGTTGCCGATACTGTCGGCATTTTCGGCTGTAAGAAGGATAGGGCTTTTGGTGAGAATATCCCAAATATCGTTTATTCTGATGGAATAATCGCAGCTATTTTCTTTTTCGGAAAGGATGGTAAAGTTTACAAAAACGCGTTGTCTGTCTTTAGGTGTGTAATATACATTCAAATCCACAGGGCATAATCGTGTGCCATCGTCTAATCGGAGAACAAAAGTTTTGTCAGTTTGAACTTCAACTGTAGCGATGTCGAAGAAATAATTGCCCGAGTTGTTGTCATCGCAGGAAAAAGCAGTGAAAAATAGAGCAATTGCCACAAAAGGGAAAGCAAAATATTTTTTCATAGATCGATCGTTTTTTCGTAACGGCTTCTATTTTATATGATGAGAAAAACGAAAAAACGCTGCATGAAAAAAGGAGAATCTTTAGGGTTTTAATTTACATTAACCTTTCGAGTAGATTTTTTTGATCATGTCCGGACGATTGATTCGTTTCAACTCGGCAATTATGGCCGGTCTGTTTGAGGGGCGATACCAGAAAAAGAACCGATGCTGGGTGTTTTTTTCTTTTTTTGTTCGTGCACAATATACGGGTTCGAGGGTATAAGGATGGTAACCCGTGTAATAGATTTCAGTTGCCAGCGTCATGGGTGAAGGTGTAAAATCTTGCACTTGTTTGGGTTTTATGTTTAGGTTTTTGAGGGTCACCGCCAGTTCCGCCATATCCGTGAGGGTACAACCCGGGTGTGAAGAGATAAAATAGGGTATAAGTTGCTGGTTTAAGCTATACTTCTTATCGATTGAATCAAAGATTTTTTTAAATTGAAGGAACTGATTGAACGAAGGTTTTCGCATAATCCGCAATACGTTGTCCGATGTGTGTTCCGGTGCTACTTTTAACCTTCCCGATACGTGATGGACAATTACTTCTTCAATATAGTTTTCTGCTGCTTGATTGGTTTGTTTATCGCTACTTTTGTGCAAAAGCATATCGTAACGAATGCCGCTGCCAATGAATGTTTTTTTGATATCCGGCATCGCATCTATTGCATGATATATATCCAGTAAAGCCGAATGATCGGTGTTCAGATTGCTGCATATTTCCGGGAAAATGCAAGAAGGTTTTTTACATTTTTTGCAAAGTGAATGGTCTTTTCCTCCCATGCGATACATGTTTGCCGATGGTCCGCCAAGATCGCTGATATACCCTTTAAAATCGGGCATCTCCGTGATTTTTTTCACTTCGTTGAGGATGGATCGTTTGGATCGTGAAGCAATAAATTTTCCTTGATGTGCCGAGATTGTGCAGAAAGCGCATCCGCCAAAACAACCACGATGCAGATTTACCGAAAATTTGATCATTTCGTATGCCGGAATATGTTTTCCTTTGTATTTGGGATGAGGCAGGCGGGTGTAGGGAAGATCAAACGATGCGTCGATTTCTTCTTCGGTCATTGGAGAAAATGGCGGATTTACAACCAGTGTTTTATTATCCACATTTTGCAAAATGCGTGCAGCATGCAGACGGTTGGATTGTTCTTCTACAATGCGAAAATTTTGTGCTTGTTTCAACTTGTCGTGTAGGCATTCTTCATGAGAAAAAAGACGTTTTTCTTCCGTAAATATGTTGGCTGGAACAGCATTTTTAGGAACAAGAAAGGCCGTTTGAGGAATGGTGTAAATTTCGTTTATCCTTTTGCCGTTTTTCACCTCTTGGACAAGTTGTTTTAGGGGTTGTTCGCCCATTCCGTAGATTAAAAGATCCGCTCCTGAGTCGGCGAGAATGGTCTTATGCAACCGATCATCCCAGTAGTCGTAATGGGTAATGCGACGAAGGGAAGCTTCAATTCCACCGATTACGACAGGAACATTGGGATAGAGATCTTTAAGAATATTGGCATAAACGATGGTTGTTCTATTGGGACGCATATCGGAACGTCCGTCGGGAGTATAAGCATCGTTCGACCTAAGGCGTTTATTGGCTGTGTAGCGGTTAATCATGGAATCCATGGCTCCGGCCGAGATGGCAAAAAATAATCGCGGTATGCCCAGTTTTTTAAAATCACGCAAATCGTCACGCCAATTAGGTTGAGGAACAATGGCTACACGTAAATCTTCTTTTTCGAGCAGTCTCCCTATGACAGCAGCTCCAAATGCAGGGTGATCGATATACGCATCGCCCGAAAACAAAATTACGTCGACATAATCCCAATCCCGTATTTTCATTTCTTTTTTCGTAGTGGGCAACCAATCGGTTAGTCGCAATGATCCATAATTCATAAGAAATGTTTGAAAAATAATCGCTATTTGCCATGAAGATACTGAAAATAGCAGGAAGATAAAAGTGGTTTTATTGTGTTTTTATGGATTGTTCTGAAGAATCCTTTTGAAGAATCCTTTTAAAAACCAAATCCGGGTGTTGCACTTCTAAGTTGAACTTATGGAGAGCGACGTTTAAATTGCTCCTTGTTCTACCAGGACACAGGCACGTTCGGTTAAACGATCCCTGCCATAAGGATCATATCTTGTTTTCAAGCTATTTCCAAATAGTTTTGCAAATAGATTGTAAGTCCACGCCTTAAAACTCCCCATGAAAGCGTCGATAATGCCGTATGCTGAAGTGTTTGTTTCTCTGTCTACCAATTTTATAAGCAGTTGACCTTGTGATCGGGATAGTTTACTCATATGAGGTTTATAGGTATCGAAAAGATATTTCTCCATCGCTTCCAGATGTTTCTGTCTTGCTTTTTCCGTAGGAAGCGTTTCCATATATTCATAAGTTTCGATAATGATGTGTGCTATCTCTTTTGCATAAGGAAGCGTTTTTTTTACATCCCGAATCAGTTTGTTGTATTGAATTACTTCTTTTTGGGATTTGAAACGGAGAGGAGAATATTTGACAAATTCCCGCAAAGTCATACATGCCACCGTATCGCCACCGATCAAAACGGCAGGATAGACATTTGGCATCAAATAAATGGTAGAGCCATGGGATCCACCTCCTTTATTTGTATAATCGGCATAGTGATACTGTGCTTTTGAAGTTGAGGGCAAAAGCAGGCATACGATCACCGGAAATATGTAAATAAAATTCCTCATAACTACAACAAAGATAGTAGTATTGTCCTTTTTTCAGCAAAAAAATAGCGTTAAGTGTAGTTAATTAAAGTTCGGATTTAGAGATTGTTAAGTAAATATTTTTTTGATTGTTCGTTCTTAATTAATTCATTATCTTTGCAACGTTTTTTAAAAAGTAGAAGGAATGGATTATAACTTTGAAGAAATCGAAAAAAGATGGCAACAATATTGGATTGATCATCAAACTTATAAAGTAACGGAAGATCCCACGAAGCCAAAATATTATGTATTGGACATGTTTCCTTATCCCTCGGGAGCAGGACTACACGTGGGGCATCCGCTTGGATATATCGCTTCGGATATTGTCGCAAGATATAAACGACTTCAAGGTTTCAATGTGTTGCATCCCATGGGCTTTGATGCCTTTGGATTGCCGGCCGAACAGTATGCCATACAAACCGGACAGCATCCTGCCATTACGACTTACAAAAATATTTCCCGTTATCGCGAACAATTGGATAAAATCGGTTTTTCGTATGATTGGAGTCGAGAAGTGATAACATGCGATCCCAACTATTACAAATGGACGCAGTGGGCATTTATCAAAATGTTTCATCATTATTACGATACTGAATTGCAGCGGGCAGAACCTATCGAAAAACTGGTAAACCATTTTGAAGAAAGCGGAACGGAAGGCATTCATGCCGAGGGAACCAAAGAATTGCATTTTACCGCAGAGGAATGGAAGGCAAAATCGGAAAAAGAGCAACAAGAGATTTTAATGAATTATCGTATTGCCTATTTGGGAGATACCATGGTGAATTGGTGTCCGCAATTGGGGACAGTGCTTGCGAACGATGAGGTGAGTGAAGGTTTTTCTATCCGGGGGGGATATCCGGTAGAGCAAAAAAAGATGCGACAGTGGTGTTTGCGCGTTTCTGCTTACGCTCAACGGTTGTTGGATGGTCTCGATACAATAGATTGGACAGATTCTTTGAAAGAAACGCAACGCAATTGGATTGGGCGTTCGGAAGGGGCGATAATTCATTTCAATACACAGAATGGTGTTTCTTTCGATGTGTTTACAACCCGGCCCGATACGATTTTTGGCGTTACGTATATGGTGTTGGCTCCAGAAAGCGAACTGGTAGAACAACTTGTAACGGACGAATATCGTGAGGCGGTTGATGCTTACTTGGAGAAAACGAAAAAGAGAACCGAGCGGGAACGGATAACCGATAAAACGGTGAGTGGAGTCTTCTCGGGTTCTTATGCTATACACCCTTTTACAAATGAGTTGTTGCCTATATGGATTTCAGATTATGTTTTGGCAGGATATGGTACAGGGGCCATTATGGCAGTACCTGCTCATGATAGTCGAGATTATGCTTTTGCCAAGCATTTCAATTTGCCTATTATTCCTTTAATCGAGGGGTGCGATGTATCGGAAGAGAGCTTCGATGCCAAAGAGGGTATGATGATAAATTCCGACTTTCTGAACGGTCTTGCGGTGAACGAAGCCATTTCTGCAGCTATTGATGAAATAGAGCGACGGGGAATTGGATACCGTAAGGTGAATTACCGTTTGCGCGATGCTATATTTTCTCGCCAACGTTATTGGGGGGAGCCCTTCCCTGTTTATTATAAAGATGGCATGCCTTATACCCTTGATGAGAGCAAATTGCCTCTTGAACTGCCCGAAATAGATAAATTTCTCCCTACAGAAACCGGAGAACCTCCGTTAGCAAGGGCAAAAAATTGGAAAACGGAGGAGGGGTATCCGCTTGAAGTTTTTACTATGCCCGGCTTTGCCGGATCGTCGGCCTACTACCTTCGGTATATGGATCCTCACAATGATGAGGCTTTAGTTTCAAAAGAAGCAGTCGAATATTGGAAAAACGTCGATTTATACATCGGGGGGACTGAACATGCCACAGGTCACCTTATTTACAGCCGTTTTTGGAACAAATTTCTTTTTGATCTTGGAGCATCGTGTGTGGAGGAGCCTTTCCAAAAACTTATTAACCAGGGAATGATTCAGGGGAGGAGCAATTTCGTATATCGAATAAAAAACACCAATACTTTTGTTTCTTTCAATTTGAAAGATCAGTATGACACGATGCCTATTCATGTCGATATCAATATAGTGCATAACGATGTTCTGGACATTGAAGCTTTCCGTAACTGGAGCCCCGAATATAAAGATGCCGAATTTATTCTTGAAGATGGGAAGTATATCTGCGGGTGGGCAGTGGAAAAAATGTCCAAGTCTATGTTTAACGTGATAAATCCGGATGATATTGTAAAAAAATACGGAGCCGATACATTACGTCTTTATGAAATGTTTCTTGGTCCTATTGAACAGGCCAAACCATGGGATACGAATGGGATTGATGGTGTTTATCGTTTTCTGCGTAAGTTTTGGAATTTGTTTTTTACCAAAGGTGAGTTTACCGTAACTGACGAAGAGCCATCGAAAGAAGAGTTGAAGTCGTTGCACAAACTTATCAAAAAAGTTACGTTCGATATTGAAAATTTTTCGTTTAATACAGCGGTTTCTGCATTTATGATTTGTGTGAACGAATTGACTTCTTTGAAGTGTAATAAACGATCCATTTTAACCGATCTTACTATTTGCCTTTCTCCGTTTGCACCACATATCTCTGAAGAATTGTGGCACAAATTGGGTAATGAAACTACTATATTTGATGCTCAATGGCCGGCATATAACGAAGAGTATTTGAAAGAGGATGTATTTTCCTATGCAATTTCTTTTAATGGGAAAACGCGTTTCACACTAGATTTTAACGCAGATGCTACTCGTGAAGAAATTGAAAAATCGGTTTTGGAACACCCGAATTCTCAAAAATGGCTTAATGGTAAAACACCTCGAAAAATTATTATTGTTCCCAAAAAAATCGTCAATATCGTTATCTGATTTGATATGGAGAAGCAGTCTCGATATTCTACTAAAAAGTTTTATGTAAAAGATCTTTTAACCATTTTTTTGGGGACTTTTATGTATGCTCTTGCCATAACCCAGTTTATCATGCCCCACAAGTTTGTAACCGGCGGACTTACAGGCGTGGGAGTATTATTGAATTATGCATTTAATTTTCCTGTCTCTGCTTCGGTTTTAATTTTTAATACTGTTCTTTTGTCGATTTCGTATCGAATTCTTGGAAAGGAATTTTTGATAAAAACAATTATAGGGGTTGCTTCTTTGTCATTTTTTATCGGTATGTTCGAAAGTTTTTCATGGGAGCCTATTATGACAAATGAATCGCTTATTGCTGGATTAATCGGGGCAATTATGTGTGGAGTGGGGATAGGACTGGTGTTATCGGCAAATGGGAGTACAGGAGGCACTGATATTATTGTAATGATCATCAATAAGTATCGCAACATTACACCGGGAAGAACGATGTTGTTGATCGATTTGGCTATCGTTTCTTCATCTTATCTTATTTTTCATAGTGTAGAAACAATCGTATATGGTATTATTATCATTGCCGTAATGGCTACTTCGCTAGATTGGGCACTCAACGGGATACGTCAATCGGTGCAATTTTTTATTTTTTCTTCAAAATACGATGAAATTGCCACACAGATAAATTTACAACTCCATCGGGGATGTACCGTCCTTGATGGTATTGGCTGGTATTCAAAGCAGCCGCAGAAAGTGTTATTGGTAATTGCAAAACGAAGCGAATCCAATTCTATTTTTCGTATTGTAAAAGCAATCGACGATAATGCTTTTGTTAGTCAGGCTTCCGTGATCGGTGTTTATGGCAAAGGTTTCGATAAAATGAAATAATTCGGTTATCGATATACCTAATATACCTACCTATTGAAACAACTGTGTTTCGTTATGTTTTAATGATGAAGCTAGCTGTGCACAAACTCCGGCGTAATTGTTTGGGAGGTTGATTGTTCCGTTATGTTTTAGTGAGGAAGCCAGGTGATATTGTGTGGTTTCTTTTACTTTTTATGGGTCAAATGGCTAATGAATGTTCAATCAAAATCTTAAGTCCGATAACGATTAAAATGATACCGCCTAAAACTTCTGCTTTTAAACGAAAACCTTTTCCTAAGCGAATTCCTATCATCATTCCTGAGATGGAAAATATAAAGCTAGTTAAACCGATTATTGCGATACTTTTCCAGATAATTTGTGGATAGGGAACAAATATAATACCTGTTGCCAGTGCATCGATACTGGTAGCTATTGCCAGAGAAATAAGTTTCAAGAAACTAAACGGGTGTATTTCAGGCTCGCATTCCGCATCTTGTTTTCTTATCCCTTCGAACAGCATTTTCCCCCCAATGAGTGCCAACAAGCCAAAGGCTATCCAGTGATCGCTTTTTTTTATGATTCCAATAAAATTCAGTCCTGCAAAATAGCTTATAAGAGGCATCGCTGCCTGAAAAAAGCCAAACAGAAAAGCCATTGTCAAGGTGGGAATGATGGATAATTTCTTTACACATATGCCTTTGCTTACCGATACGGCGAAACAATCCATTGCTAGACCAATTCCAATGATAATTATCGAGCAAGTGTCCATAATAATTAAAAAAAAAGCTACTCGTTACGAGTAGCTTTTTAACATGAATAGAAATTTATTCTTCTTCTTCTTTTGTTACCTTTTCAAAAATATGTGAATGTGTAGATACATTCATTTTCTCAAAATCTTCTTTCGAGCCAACGATGATCTTTTCGAATTCACGCTGACCTGTGCCGGCAGGGATAAGGTGACCGCATATAACGTTTTCTTTCAATCCTTCCAAGGTGTCCACTTTCCCATTTATAGCTGCTTCACTTAGCACTTTTGTGGTTTCCTGGAACGATGCAGCAGACATAAAGCTATTGGTCTGCAATGCTGCTCGTGTAATCCCCTGTAAGACTTGATTGGCTGTTGCCGGAATCGCGTCCCTTGCTTTTACAGGTTTTAGGTCGCGGCGTTTCAACGAACTGTTTTCATCGCGAAGTTTGCGGGCTGTTACAATTTGTCCCGGCTCAAATAGTTGAGAATCTCCCGGATCGGCAATTACTTTTTTGCCCCAAATGCGATCGTTTTCTTCCATCAATTCGTTTTTGTCAACCAATTGTTTCTCCAAAAACCGTGTATCACCTGGATCAACGATTTCAACTTTACGCATCATTTGACGGACAATAACTTCGAAATGCTTATCGTTGATTTTCACACCTTGTAAGCGATACACGTCCTGAATTTCGTTCACGATATATTCTTGAACGGCTGTAGGTCCTTTAATTGCCAGAATATCGGCAGGGGAAATAACTCCATCGGATAAGGGCATTCCGGCACGAACGAAATCGTTTTCCTGAACCAGGATCTGTTTGGAAAGAGGTACAAGATATTTTTTTACTTCTCCTGTCCTGGAGGTAACGAAAATTTCTTGTTTTCCTCGTTTGATTTTCCCGAAAGACACTTCACCGTCGATCTCGGAAACTACAGCTGCATTCGAAGGATTGCGTGCCTCAAAAAGTTGTGTTACGCGAGGCAATCCTCCTGTGATATCCCCTGTTTTCCCTATAGCTCGAGGCATCTTTGCCAGAATATCGCCTGCTTTGATATCGTCGTTTTCATTTTTAACGATATGAGCGCCTAAAGGTAAGGTGTATGTACGTATAATATCTCCATTTTCGTTTACAATATAAGCGGACGGAGTTTTTGTTTTATCGCGTGATTCGATGATGACTTTTTCTTTCAGTCCGGTTTGTTCATCCGATTCCACTTTATAAGTGATATTTTCGATAAAATTTTCGAAATGAATTTTTCCGCTTGCTTCTGAAATAATAACGGCATTAAACGGATCCCATTCACAGATGAGGTCACCTTTCTGTACTTTGTCTCCTGCTTCATAATATAGCTTTGCTCCATAGGGTACATTATGTGAGAGCAATACGATTTTCGTGTTTGGATCCACAATACGCATCTCTACCAAACGGCTCACTACTATTTTGTAGGGTTTGCCTTCAGCATTTGTTTCTTGTGGATCAACCACGCGAAGTTCGTCAAATTCCAGTATTCCGTCGTATTTGGCTACGATGTTGCTTTCGGCCGCTATATTTGAAGCAATACCGCCTACGTGGAAGGTACGAAGCGTAAGTTGAGTTCCCGGTTCACCAATAGATTGGGCGGCGATGACTCCAACAGCCTCGCCTTTTTCAACTAGACGACCACTGGCAAGGTTGCGTCCGTAGCATTTTGCACAAACACCGCGTCGTGCTTCACATGTGAGAACGGAACGGATTTCCACCTGTTCAATAGGCGATTCTTCAATTTTTTTCGCAATTTCTTCGGTTATTTCTTCGCCTG
>ERZ773359.5081-NODE-5081-length-12961-cov-430.744692_pt1 | contig 12961 bp, 14 predicted proteins | sample MGYA00374955_ERZ773359 | MGnify/ENA primary metagenome ERZ773359 (study PRJEB29098, sample SAMN04486028) | biogas fermenter metagenome | study: EMG produced TPA metagenomics assembly of the Biogas fermentation microbial communities from Germany - Plant 4 DNA1...
AGGAGGTATTCTAAAATGAAAATGGAAAGAAATGATTTGCGGAAAAGGAGAAAAGAATTGGGATTGTCCCAAATGGAACTTGCCAGGTTGGTAGGAGTGTCCCTGCTTACCATACAGACGTGGGAGCGGGGCGTCAGCGAACCGAAACCCGAAAACAAGGAGAAACTCGAACAAGTGCTGAGCGAGATGGAAGGAAAATGTAAAACGAATTAATTTTGAAAAAGGAGGAGGTTATAATCTATGGAAAGAAGAATTCCAACAAGATTACCAGACGCTATCAATGCATCCCCAGATTCCGGCTTCACTCAAATACGAAACGATATGCTGAGGGACCCTAGAATTTCATGTAAAGCCAAAGGTATACTTTGCATTCTCCTTTCCAATCAAGTTAATGGATTGGTTAGTGTTAATAATTTGGAGACGCTCCACTCAATCTGTAAGGAGGGATATAATTCAATCCAATCAGGATTGATAGAACTCGAAGAAGCAGGATATTTCACACGGGTACGTTACCGTGACAAAAAGACCAAGAGAATCAAAGGTTCATTCTGGACATGTACAGATACTCCGGGGAAATTCAATTTGGAAAAATACTCACAATTCCTTGAAGAAAACGGGTTGGAAATTTGCCCGATAAGCGAATGAGACGCGGAAGGGAGGGAAGTTTTTAAATGAAAAGAACCAAAGGAACTAGTGAAACCAGTTACGACGACAATGATATGATTAAAATTGCGTTAGAGATATTCCGAACAGATGCTTTCCTAGCAATCAATAAAAAACTGATTCAAAAGGTTGGGATAATTAAGGCTGCTTACATTACAAACTTGGTGGACAAGTACAAATATTTTCGGGATAGAGGAATGCTAACTGAGGATGGAGGTTTCTTCTTAACATACGAAGAACAAACCAAGCAACTTGGATTAAGTGAACATCAACTCAGAACATGCAAGAAAGAATTCATTGAAGCGGGAGTTTTAAGAACCGAAATGAGATGCGTACCACGCAAAGAATTTTACTTCATAGATTTCGGTGAACTGTTAAGTCAATTCATTGTAGATGAGGAAGATGAACCAATTGATCTAATTCCAGATGATTCAACCAATGCAAAGAATGTCGATGAATCAGGAGACCAGTTTAAGCAATATTCCTTAAAAAATTTAAGGAATAATGCTCAAAAAATTCAAGGAATAATGCTTAAAAATTTTAAGCAATATTCCTCAAAAAATTCAAGCAATATTAAGAAAAACTTATATAAGGAAAACGAAAAAGAAAATAATATATTATTCTCCGACCTAAATTTAAAAGAAAGTAAACAAGATAAAATTACTCGGTACATACCATTAGCAGAAAAACTTGCTTCCATCATTAGAAAAAATAAAAGGATTAATGTTACATCCCAAAAGATAGCTAGTTGGGCAAATGAAATTAGAAAACTAATTGAAACTGATGGAGTCTCCATTCAACGGGTAGAGACTGCCTTGGATTGGTACGAGGACAATATAGGCGGTCAGTACATTCCGGTCATTGAAAGTGGTTCCAGCCTGCGTAGCAAATTCATCAAGCTTGAAGACGCTATGCGTCGGGCTGGAGCTGTTCCCGGCCAGTCCAAAACCATTTCTGCTGATACCCCCAAAGACCCCAAGAAAGTGTTGCACCGATTCTTCCGTAGCAAAGATTTGACCAACGTATTCTACCGGGATTGCTACGAATCAGCAGATGAGTTGTTTGAAGGAACAGTTGACGGAGGAACTCTTGCAGAAACGCTTCTCAATTTGTATTCCCAAATCAAAGAAAAGCAAGAACAACATCTGAAAGGGGATTTAGTCAGGCTCCTTCCCGGTCCGATGGAGTTGATAGCCCGATACATTGATTGGATTCGGGACAACACTTGGATTACCGACATTAGGTTGGATATGTTCGATTTGAACCATTCATTGTTCAGTAGATTCCGCCGGGACGAAGCCAAGACCGATAATCTGGAACGTGATGCAATTACTGGAAAATCTTATATGAGAGGATAGGAGGAAATCTATGCAATACAATCAGGAAATTAAAGCTGATGCTGGGAAACCCCGCCTATCATTAGTCCCGTCTGAAATCATCTGGGCAATTGCCGCTATCCGGGAGTATGGTTGTAAAAAATATGGCGAACAAGGGGTGTTTCGCTGGAAGGAAGTTGAAAAAGAAAGATACCGTGACGCGGCTTACCGTCATTGGCTCAGATATCTAGAAAACCCTTCAGGATTAGACCCGGAAAGTGGATTACCTCACCTTTGGCATTTAGCTTGCAATATAGCCTTCCTTTGCGAATTAGAGAAGGAGAATTGGAAGGATTTGAATTACAAATAATTCGACGGGAGTTTGTATAATATAAGGACAGAAAGCCTAGGGAGGGGGATTTATTTTGATAAGAGACGACCAAGAATTTATTGAACGCCGGATTGTCACAGGAATGATTGTAAGTACAGACTACTTGCAACGGATTCAGAAATTTTGGAATCCCTCACTTTTAGAATCCCCTGAATTGAAAATCGTTGCGGGCTGGTGCATGGACTATTTTCAAAAGTATGGAAAAGCTCCAGATTCAGACATACAGGATTTATACATGGACGCATTGAAGAAAGGTTTATCTAAGGCTGATGCGCAATATATAGAGGAATTGTTACAAGACCTCAGCGATGAATATGGCAGGGGAACTCAGTTCAATTCAGCGTATCTATACGACAAGACCATTGAATACTTCAAAGCCCGAGAAATTGAAAAACACAATGAACAAGTCCAAGCGCTCATTCAAGCGGGAGAAATCGAGAAAGCTGAGCAACTGGCGGTATCATTCCAACCGTCCATATTTGAAGATGAAAAGTTAGGTTTGGACTTGTCGAAGAAAAAGGAAACAATGGAAGCAATTGAACGAGCTTTCTCCAATGCCTACACTCCGGTTGTGACCTACCCGGGGGCGTTGGGAGAGCTTTGGAATGACCAACTGGTTAGAGGAGGATTTGTCTCACTACTCGCACCAGAAAAACGAGGGAAAACTTTTATGCTGTTGGAGATAGGATTGAGAGCAATCCGTCAGAAAGCGAACGTTGCCTTTTTTGAGGCGGGTGATATGACTGAGGAACAAGTGTTGAGAAGGATTTGTATATATATTTCTCAACGCTCCGACAAGGAGAGGTATTGTGAAGAACGTTTTCGCCCTGTCGGGGATTGCGTGTTGAACCAGTTGGACTTGTGTGACAGAGAGGACAGAAATTGTGACTACGGAATTTTCGATGGCGTATCATTAGGTACATTTATGCAAACTCCTCATCAATTTGTAAACTTGGAAGCGCTTCAACAGAAGTATGAAGAATACTCTGATTATGAACCTTGTGATAGTTATGGTTGCACCGAGCGAAAAGGGACAGTTTGGCTGAAGAAAGTAAAGAAGTGCAGACCACTTACAGCGGTTCAGGCTAAAAAGAATGTAAAGACGTTTTTTGAACGGTATAAACGCCGATTCAAGCTCATAACCTATCCCGCCGGAACTCTTACTGTTACAGAAATCCGACGAGTGCTGGATATTTGGGAAAGACAAGATGGTTTTGTCCCGGACGTCATAATTATAGATTATGCAGACTTGATGTCTGCGGACGATGCGAAGGTTTCTGAATTTCGCCACAGGCAGGATTATATCTGGAAATCCTTGCGAGGTTTGTCTCAAGAGCGGCATGTACTAGTAGTCACAGCGACGCAAGCGGATTCAGAAAGCTATGAAAGAAAAAGATTAACAATGTCCAATTTCAGCGAAGATAAACGAAAACTGTCTCATGTTACTGCGATGTATGGATTAAACCAAGACCCGCAAGGAAGGGAGAAAAAGTTGGGAATATTGCGAATCAACGAAATCGTGGTACGTGAAGGAGAATTCTCCAATGATAGAGAGGTTTGGGTTTTGCAAGACCTTGCTGCAGGTAGACCATTTTTGGAAAGTTTTTTCCCATGATTGGGAAGAAACTTTTTTGAAAACCATTCAAATAATTTTGGTTCAAATTGTATAATAATATCAGAGAGGAAAGCTAGTACTAAAATCAATACAAAATCAAATCAAAAAAGGAGGCTTTTAAAATGTCAGAAGTCAAAAAGGAAGAATTGATTAAGGCTGCGAAGGAGTTGAATGATGTCCTGGGGCTTGATCCTCAAATTAAAACCGGAAAGAAAGTAACGGAAAAGGAGTTATCAGAGCAAATACTTGAAGCGGCTGAACTTATTTTACCCGAGGATGATATTTCCGACGAGACCATGAGAGTCATTAAACTTTTAAAGGATGAGTCCGTTGAAGAAGAAGATGAAGAGGAAGTAGATACGGAATCCGAACCCGAAGAAGATGATGACGAAGTAGAAGAGGAAGAAGTTGAGGACGAAGAAGATGATGACGAAGTAGAAGAGGAAGAAGTTGAGGACGAAGAAGATGATGACGAAGTAGAAGAGGAAGAAGTTGAGGACGAAGAAGATGATGACGAAGTAGAAGAGGAAGAAGTTGAGGACGAAGAAGATGATGACGAAGTAGAAGAGGAAGAAGTTGAGGACGAAGAAGATGATGACGATGAAGATGATGACGAAGAAGATGTGGAAGAAACCGAGGAACAGGACGAGCTTGAACTTGAAGAAGAAAAACCCGCAGAGAAATCCAAGGTTAAAGCCAAACCAACTCCGCCGTCAACTGGCGTAGGCGTAACCCGTATAGGTGCGGCCGCATTGGTTATCAAGAGAGCAAAGAACCCTATGACCGTAGAGGATTGGGTGAAGAGAACTGATGAACTGTATGTCAAAGAAGGAGGAAAACCGAATCTTAAAGAAAGCCGATATGCAGTAAATGTCGCTGTTAAGGTTCTCGAAGCATACGGATTAATTGAGGTTACAGGGGACAAGGTAAGTAAGCTAGAGTGAGGTGATTTGATGAAAATATATACAGCGGCATTGGGGATGAGAGGGGATATGTTATATTGCCCTTTGCCCTTATCCATTGATCCTTATTGGACATGCGAGGTGAATTGCTATCACTGTTATTCCCGGCGTTTGAATCGGACTTGGGGTAATGACTTTCGGATGGCAGACGTGGAGGATATAAAGAGAAAACTTTCATCCCCTTCCCCGCGAGGAAAAAGTCCGTTACACGAAGCGATACGACAACGCAAGACATTACGTTTAGGAAACCGTTCTGACCCGTTCCAGCCATGGGAGGAAAAATATCGAGCGTCCACTGAAATATTAAAATTTCTTATGGAAATAGGTTGGGATACGGTAGTCCAAACAAAATTTCCGCGCCGGGCTTATGAGATGACCGGGTTAGGGAAAACCTGCACGATGATGGCAATAATCACTCCTGGATTGGAAGCTGATTGGGAACTGTTTGAACGCAAAATGACGGAAAACCCCATAGACAGGGTCAAAACATTAAGTAAGCTACAAAAGAAAGGGTTCAACGTTGGAGTCAATGGTGAACCGTTCATTCCCGGTTACCATACGCCGGAGCAATTCGAGGAAACGGTCAAGCTGTTAAAGTCTTATGGAATCAATCGTTACAATACTTACAATCTTCACTTCAATGATTATGTAGCAAAAAACCTACTCAAGTTGGGGCTGGATATAGAAAAAATCTGGTATATGAATCAGGACAATCAGTGGAGGAGGATACACAAGAAACTTATTGAAATTGCTGAAAAACATGATATTATTCTTGGCTGTCCCGATTTCGTAAATAGCGGTTGGGAATACGTGCAAAAATGTAATACCTGTTGCGGATTGGACGTGAAAAATCCATGCACATTTAACGCTCATCACTTCAAGCTGGCTGTTCAAAAAGACGAGGACCCGAGGAAGTGTTGGGATGGTGTAGGTAACTATGAAGAAGGCTTGCAAATCATAGAAGGAACTACTGATGAGATGTATACGTTGAAGGATGTGGTAGGATGTTCACCATCCTCCTGAGAGATACGCCCATTGAAGAATACGATGGTATATATGTAAAGAGGGAAGACCTTTGTGCGTCGGAAGGAGCGCCGCCTTTCAGCAAGATTCGAGGATTAGTGAAACACCTAGAGAAGCTGAAACGAGAAGGTTACATCGGCGTATCTTACGTAGAGACTTCTGTCAGTATGGCCGGATGGGGAGTTGCTTGGGCATGCTTCCATTTGGGGATGAAATGTCGGATTTTCAATCCAGTGTACAAGAAATCTATTCCATTGCTAGAATTCCACCGTCAACAGTGGAAACGATGGGGAGCTGAATTGGTAGATATTCCTGCCGGGATGGCAAAAGTGAATTATTACATAGCCCGGAAACAAACACCGAAAGGATACAAGTTGTTACCTTTGGGACTGCCATTGTCAGAAACGTTGGAAGAAACTGTCCGAATAGCGAAAGAGTGCATAAAGGACTTCCCTACTATAGTCATTTGTGTTGGCAGCGGTACTATTGCTTCAGGAGTTTGGCAGGCTACTCGTTCTGGTCAGACAGTGTACGGAGTAATGACCAGGACAGGAGACATTTCACTCAAGCGTAAGCGCATTACGAATGACTACCTTTCACCGTTCGCTCATTTCCGATCATCATCGAAGAAAGGAAATCTGGAACTGATAGACGAAGGTTGGGAATATACCGAACCTTGCTACACTCCTGTTCCATTTCCTTGTCATCCTTATTACGATGCCAAGGCTTGGGATTGGTTGATTAGAAATCGAGGGCGGTTGGTTGAGCCTATATTGTTTTGGAATATAGGTTCAACCGGAAATTTTTTGGAAAACCGATGAGACGGTTGGGGATTTAGTATTATTGGAATACGAGTGATTGGAAATTTAAAGAAAGGAGAGGAGAACCATTAACGCCTTTAAGGAGTATCAAGAAACCCGAGAATTAGTGAGCCAAATTGTCCCGGGAACCCGATCTTTCTTCCCTGCAAAACACAAAGGTGGGCCTATAAAGGAAAAAGGCAGAAAAAAGAACTACCACCAATACAACCTATTGACTCGGCAATGGGAAAAGAAGGAACGATTATTGGACACCGAACAAATCAACAGTTTTCTCGAAATCTCATTACGAGCCGCGGCTTGTCCCATGCCGTTTAATGCGGATGTTTGGGACGGTCTCAATTGTCCGTTCAGGTGTATTTACTGCTATGCTGATACCTTCCGAGCTAGTTTATACACCTCCTTTTTCGACAACCCTCGAGCGATTGGATTACGACATTGCAACCCTGACTACTACAAGCGAGAAATTGAAAAAATGCAGCCTTTGAGAGGAAAAGACCCGCACGGGTTGTCAGGTATCCGAAAAGCGTTTGCGATGGAGATTCCAGTAAGGTTCGGAATTCGCTTTGAAGATTTCCACCCGTTGGAGCGAAAACACAAGGTCAGCCTTGAACTGTTGAAATACTTCAAGGAAATTGCTTATCCGGTTATGATCAACACTAAATCCGACCTAGTTGCTGAGGATGAATATGTAAGAGCGTTGGCAGAAAATCCAGCCGGTGCTGCAGTTCATATCACTATTCTAACCACAAACGAAGAATTGACCAAGACGTTGGAGCCTGGAGCCCCCTCGTATGAACGGAGGATGAAGGCAGCGAAGATATTACACGAGGCTGGGGTTAGAGTTGTCCCGAGGATTGAACCATATATATTTTTGGTCAACGACACCGAGGACGATGTAAAACGCTATGCAGAGACCCTAGCAAAAATTGGAATCAAGCATATGACGTTTGATACATACTCTTATTCGGCTAATATTCCAGGTATAAGGCAGAATTTTACGAATCGAAATTTGGACTTTGATAGGGTATTTTTAGCGGGTTGCGATAGCCAGTTGTTGGGAAGTGCGTTGTTAGACCGATATATGGAAATATTCCGAAGCTACGGGATTTCCTGTTCTACCTTTGACCTCGGAAATGTTCCAACCAATGACCAGGATATATGCTGTTCAGTTGGCGATTGGTTTAAGGGGGGATGGAATTATGGATGCACTGTAATGGCTATTCGGTTCATTACCAAGCATAAAGGGGAACCGGTAACTTGGAGTATGTTCCACGATTGGGTGAATGAACAGGGTGGATTTCTTACCGAAGCCCTAGAACAAGAAGTCCACAAACTTTGGAATATGGAAGGAAGCAATACTGCTTACAGCGTCAGCTGGGGCGGTGGAATGGTACCTGTGGGATATGACCGTGACGGTATAGTATGGTCATACATTCCGGAGACTGATGAGAGAAAAGAATTATTAGAATCCTTGAAAGCGGGGTTGAGTAAATGAGTAAACAGAATGTGAGTGTAAACAAACGTATTGAAGGAATATTTGCTCAGGCAGTCGCCATGGACAACCGGGGAATCAAGAACATGATTCACTGCATTGGGGATAACATATATGTGGTAAACTTTGACTACAGCATGATACTCAGATTTTCCTTGAGGCAAAGTGAGGCTAGGTTTGAAGTCCCCATTTCGTTCAACGCTAACGAGTATGACTCACCGCAATTTGCCTTTGAAATCACACCAGATGGGAGCAAGATTGTGTTCCGCACTGTGGAGAAAGAGTTTACTCGCAGGAAAATTTGTTATACAAAAAGCGTTTCCCCTAACGCTGAAGATATTGATAAATTGTACCAAGAGTTGAAGAAGAAAGCTGAACAATCTCAATATCTTTTCTACCTATCCGCCGATTGCGTTCCATTGTTGGAGGAAGATTTATCTCATGCGGAAATATCTGTTGAAAACTCGTCGTTGATATTGCGTCAACGCAATATCTATACCGGGACAATTGTTGAAGTTGAATCGAATGAAAAAGGATTCTTCACTGTGAACAGATTGCCGAAGGAAATGCCGCCAATAGCCTTAAAAACAAAGGACTTTACTAGTTTGTTTAACATTCAAAAGTCCCTTGCATTTATTCCCACCGAAGATTTTCTGGCGGTCAAAGACTCGCAGAAAGATGACTTTGATGGAGTATTAGCCTTGTGTAAATACGATATGATTATTGATTTGTATAATAATTTGTATAATAAGAAGGGAGGAGAGGAAGATGGGAGGAAAGAGCAGGAAACGGGGACAAGTCAGCAAGAAGCTGATAGACCGCCTGTTAAGAGAACAATCACAAGGCGGAGAAAGTAAGAAATCTGGACAATCCAAGAAGCAGAAGGGATTGTTATGAAAGGGGTTGACCAATATCTCGAAAGAGCTCACGAACTGAAAATAATTCCTAACTTTTGGTTGACGAGGGAATATCTGTCTATTCAGCCGAACATAAAACTGGAAACAGACGGGAAGTTTATTTGGTTGCAGGAGGATGAATGGGCAGTATTCCCTCCTCTTCCTCTGAATTGTAAGGACTTTTCAGAACAACCGCCAAAGGGGCTGCGAATTTGGAGCGATTTCGTAAACTATTCAGTGGGCGAACCGATTCAATTTTTGGATTGGGAATATACATACTACTCCACCAACTTTTTCGATATGAGAGGTGGAAAATGGGAAGTGTTCAGGAAGAATTCAAGGAAATGGCCAAGAAGAAATGAAGGTTGTTGGACTTATACCACCGATGTTCCGCCGGTTCCTGAGATTAAATCCTTGCTAATAAAATGGCTAGACAACAAGAAAGACGAAGAAATTGCTGACAGTGAATCATTAATCTGGTTTGTGTTTTATGGAACTAACCGAGCCTTTTTAAAACGGAAAGGCAAATTGGTTGGAATGAACGTATGGGATGAAAATGGAGATTGGTTGATATACCGATATTGTATAGCAGACACTGAAGAGCGTTTCTTGGACGAATTCTTGCGGTTGTTATTTTATCAGAGTTTTCCGGGAAGGTTGGTTATAGATGGCGGGGTGTTGGACAATCCCGGACTGGAAAGATTCAAAGATAAACTCAATCCCATACGCAAGAGACCGGTGTATTCGAGAACAACGTAAATAATTTTACTGTAAATTGTATAATAAATACAGAGAGAAATACAGAGAGGGAGGGGTACAAAATGCCAGGTAGTAAAGAGCGCTTGTCAGCAGAGGAGTTGAGGCGCTACGCCAAAGAAGAATATCCTGGGATTCTGGTTAAAACCAACAAACCTTACAGCAAAGGAGCCGCGTTCATAGACCCGGATACGGGGGAGGTATTGCTTGAGGGCGAGAGTAACTATAAACTGATGGACAAAGTTACCGCCCCGGGCTTTGAACCCCTGTGGACCAAAAACCAGCCGCCGAAGTTGTTTGATGTCGAGCCAAAAATCCTGCTGAAGAACTACGCAGAAAAAATGTTTTCCCGAGGACTGTGTTACATCATTGAGGCGATGGAGATATCAGGCTTGAAAAATCCCCGCTTTGTGATAGGGGAGGACGGGTTTCCAGAGGCTATCAAAGTTGGTAATTTTGAATACGACATATACGGAATGAGGAAACGAGGACAACTAGAATAGGGAGGAATGTTAAATGACAGTAAAGAAGGAAAAAGATATTTACCAAGTGATTGATTGCGTATAGTTTGCGGACCTATTGAATTCACTTCCGGAGGAAGGAAAATCAAAGGAGAATAAAATTAATTAGGAGGAGAGGAGAAACCATGAAAGTCAATAAAGTTGAGCTTTTAGAAGCGTTGGAGAAGGTAAAGCCTGGATTAGCTAACAAGGAGTTGATTGAACAGTCAACGAGCTTTGCTTTCATTGGTGACAGAGTAGTTACGTACAATGACGAAATTAGCGTATCTCACCCTGTTACCGGCTTGGAGAATATGAGAGGCGCGGTGAAAGCGAAGGCGTTGTATGAATTCCTTGCCAAGGTAAAGGACGAGGAGATTGAGATTGAACAACAAGAAAATCAAGTGGTCATTAAAGCGGGAAGGTCGAAGGCTGGACTACTTTTTGAACAGGAAATTCGCTTACCTCTTGAGGAAGTTGGCGAAATCGGAAAGTGGAAGAAGATACCCGAAGACTTTTTGCCCGCCTTGTCTCTGTGCTATCCCGCCTGTTCCAGCGATATGAGCCGCCCGATTTTGACTTGCGTCAATGTTCGAGAGGATAAGGTAGAAGCATCAGACTCCTACCAAATTATCCAATACCAGCTCAAGAAGAAAATGCCTGGTAATTTCCTCATCCCTGCCTCATCGGTAAAGGAACTTATCAAATACGATATTCAAGAGATTTCCCTTGGGGAGAATTGGGTACATTTCAGGACGTCCGAAGGTACTATTTTCTCTTGTCGGACCGTAGAAGGGGAATTCCCTGACGTCGAAAGATTTTTGGATATTGAAGGCGATGAATTCACTTTTCCTGGAGATATGAGAGAATCCCTCAACCGTGCCAACGTATTTGCCAAAAAGGAAACAGATGTAAGTACCATTCCTACTGTAAAGGTTAAAGCGAAAGACGGAGAATTGATATTGACCGCTCAGAATGAATATGGATGGTTTGAAGAGAGGTTAAAGACGGAGCATAAAGACGTTAAGTTTTCCTTCTCTATTGGTATTGAATTTCTGGTTAGTTTATTCGACCGGTTGAGAAGTTGTAAAATAAGCGACCGGAAAATCAGTTTTGCTGGCGATAGCTGGAAACATGTAATTGCCGTTATGTCTGAGGATGAGGAGTAATGAACGGGTTGCCATTGAATGAGATTATTCATGGGGATTGCCTCGAAGTTATGAGGCAATTCCCTGATAAAAGTATTGACATGATTCTTTGCGATTTACCTTATGGGGTAACAGGTTGTAAGTGGGACGCGATAATTCCCTTAGAACCATTATGGGGACAATACGAGAGGATTATAAAGGATAATCGAGCGATTGTATTGTTTGCTACTCAACCGTTCACTACGGATTTAATAAACAGTAATAGAAAGTTGTACAAATATTCATGGTATTGGAAAAAGGAAAAGGGAACTGGAATATCTATAGCAAAATTTCAACCGATGCGAATTATAGAGGACATTCTTGTATTTGGGCGGGGAAATGTACAATACTGCCCGATAATGAGAAAAGTAAAACCATATCATCACGTTTTACCTCTTCCGAGAGGAAGAGAAGACAGTGCTCAACATATGGATAGTAAAAGTGTAGATGATAAAGGGAGAAGGATTTATCGGCGGTATGAAGAAGCATACCCAGTTAATTTGTTGGAGTTTCCCAGGGATAATACGAGTGAGGGAAAGTCTTTACACCCAACACAAAAGCCCGTTGCTCTTTGTGAATATCTAATCAAAACATATACTCTGCCCGGCGAAGTCGTTTTGGACAATTGCATCGGAAGCGGGACAACTGCAATAGCCTGTATCAATACTGGAAGGAATTTCATTGGGATAGAGATTGAGGAGAAGTATGTAAAAATAGCAAGAGAGCGTATTGAAAAACACAAAAAGCTAGACAAAATGAGGTTATTTCCAATTTCAGAATTGGAAACCGGAAAGCTTCAATACAAAGGGTGGTTTGAGCCGGAGGATGAGAGCTATGGCGAGGGTTGAAAAAGGTTGAGTAAAGGGGTTTTTGGAAATGAGAGGATTTTTCGATAAACAACAATTGGAAAAAACTCCATATAAATCTGAGAAGGGAACGCTTTCTTGCGTTTCTTGCGGTCTGTATAAATACGTTATGTCGCCGCGGATGAAGCCTTATGGCGAATTCAGGAAGCGAATAATGGTTATCGGAGAAGGTCCGGGAGAAGAAGACGACAAAAAAGGAAAACCTTGGCAAGGAATGACGGGAAAATTTTTGCAAAGGAAATTCCAACAGCTGGGAGTAGATTTATTTCAGGATTGTGTAAGCCTAAACGCTGTAAATTGCCAACCCGTAGACCAGAAAGGAAATAATAAAGCGCCTACGGAACACGAGATAGCTTGCTGTAAGCGGAAAGTAATAGACGCAATAAAGCAGTATCAGCCGAAACTCATAATACTTCAGGGAGCCGCAGCATTATCCTCAGTGATAACGGGATATTGTTGGAAGAGTTCTGGTC
>ERZ773359.5082-NODE-5082-length-12958-cov-36.966674_pt1 | contig 12958 bp, 13 predicted proteins | sample MGYA00374955_ERZ773359 | MGnify/ENA primary metagenome ERZ773359 (study PRJEB29098, sample SAMN04486028) | biogas fermenter metagenome | study: EMG produced TPA metagenomics assembly of the Biogas fermentation microbial communities from Germany - Plant 4 DNA1...
TAGGTTTAGCTATCTTAACACCTGCATGGATGGAGTATGTGCTAGATGACGAGAGAGTGGATAAGTTTGTAGAATATGGAGTCAATGTATGGGATATTGATGAGAATATGGATAAATACGAAATTGCAAAACTAGCTATCCAAAAAACAAGAGAATTCTTTAAATCCTTAGAGCTCCCAATGTCTTTGAGGGAAGTAGGAATCAAAGAAGAAGACCTAGAAAAGATGGCTAAAGCTGCTATTGATAACTATGGCGGAAAAATAGGGAACTTCAAACCTTTAGATTATGAGGATGTGCTAAACATATACAAAAAAGCTTATTAAGGTTTTTAGCTTATCAAAGCCGCAGGGAGTATTGTGGCTTTGATTTTTTGTTTAAGAAAAGATATTTATTATTTAAATGGGCATAAAGATGTTAAATAAAATTGCCTATTCAATACTTTAATAAAAAATGTAGGATGTGATAAAATCAATACTGTAACGGTTACTAGCCTACCTAAGAGGACTTGAAACTGTAACCGTAGAATTTATAAAAATACTAGATTACCTAAGAGGAATTTAAACAATCCTAGGTGAAAATCCCCTGATAAAGTAATGTCAGTTATTAGCCTACCTATAAGGACTGGCTACTTATTCTAAAACATAAGGATTGAGCTCTACATACCATAGAACCCAATTCTTTTTGGATTTTTGTCAATATTTGGGATGGGATTTTTATGAAGCCCACTAATGAAGAGGATTTTAGTAATGTATGAGTAACATTAGGGTAGATTTTCCACCCTAACGTTTATAGAATCTACAATCTTTAGTGCTGGTGAATAGACCAGCACTATTTTTATTTTGTGAAAGTGACATAGAGTATATAGTACACAAAAATTATGTATAAAAATTATCAATATCTAGATTGGAATAAATAGATATTTTCGATTGGAAGTTTTGGAATTATTGTTATATGATTAACTAGATGGCAGTATATTGTTAAAATATTGATAAACAGGAGGAGAATAGATGAAAAAGAGAGTTAGCTTATTAATTTCAATCCTTTTGGTATTGATCCTGTTAGTTGTTGGATGCAGTAAGGGTAGTTCTAATATAGATAATGGACAAGCTGGTGATAATGTTGAAGAAAATACCGAGTACAAGACTCAGATAACTTTTGCTGGCTCATCAACTTTGGCTCCAGTTATGTCATCAATAGCTACAGACTTTATCGAAGGGTATTCCACATGGGATAAGGTTGATTCAAGTTTCCCAGAAAAAGACATAATTATCTATGTTTCAGCAGGCGGTTCTGGAGCAGGTGTTAAGGCAGTTATAGAAGGCACTAGCGATTTTGGTATGCTAGCAAGAGATATAAAGGATGAGGAAGTAGAAAAAATTGGGGATGCAAAGATTTATAAGCTTGGTGTAGATGCGTTGACAATATCCATAAATCCAGAGAATCCTTTACATAAGGTAAAGGATAATCTAACATCAGAGGAGATAAAGAAGATATTTGCAGGAGAATATAAGTATTGGGATGAAGTAGAAAGCAGCTTACCTCATGAAGAAATAGTTGTTGTTATAAGAGACCTAGGGGGAGGAGCTCACGAAGTATTCCAAAATGCTATTATGGGAGATACACAAGTAAGAGAAGACGCTATACAAGCTCCATCCATGGGAGCATTAGTAACTAAGATAATAGAAAATAAGAATGCTATAGGATATGCATCCTTTGGTATGGTAAATCAAAATGAAGGGAAATTAATCCCACTTAAAGTTGATGGAGTTGAACCAACTAAGGAAACTATAGTAGATGGTTCATATAAAATTTCAAGGCCACTTATCGTAGTGAAGAAGGGCGAACTAAATCCTCTACAAAAAGCATTTATGGATGTAGTTATGTCAGAAAAAGGCGCTCAAATAATTGAAGAAATGGGATACGTACCAGCATTTTAAATTCAGGGGCTATTGCCCTTGAATTTTTTTGAGGTGACGAGATGAGAAAAATAAGGGAAAAGATATTTGAGATATTAATAAAAATGCTTACTTTGTTTTCAGTGCTTATTTTAGCCTTTGTAGTTATATTCATATTCAAAGAAAGCTTAACCTTTTTTAAGGAAGTTTCCCTATTGAAGTTCATTACAGGACGCAGGTGGAATCCCTTAGGGCCACCAGAGGAGTTATCCATATTGAACATAATATGGGGTACCGTATACGTATCATTAGTTGCAATAGCCATAGCCCTTCCCATAGGCATTGGAACTGCAGTAGTCCTTTCCTGCTATACCAATAGAAATGTTAAAAGGCTAATAAGGGGAATAGTGGATATACTAGCAGGAGTACCTTCTGTAATTTATGGATTTGTAGGGCTGTTGGTAGTGGTTAAATTCTTTGAAGTGAATTTATCCTTAGCTTCAGGGGAGTCCGTATTATCTGGAGGCATAGTTCTTTCAGTAATGCTTCTTCCCTTTATAGTGTCAACTTGTGATGAATCCATGGAAAAGATATACAGGGAGTATTCCCAATCATCTAGAGCCTTAGGCGTATCTAAAAGCTATATGATAAGAAATCTTTTACTTCCTGCAAGCAAGAGGAGTATCTTAGCCAGTGTAGTTTTAGCCTTGGGAAGAGGTATGGGGGAGACTATGGCAGTCATGATGGTCATTGGCAATGCTTCCATAATTCCTAGACTATTGGGAAAAGCCCAGACAATACCTTCCCTCATAGCTTTAGAAATGGGAATGGCAGAAGTAGGGAGCTTACATTATCATGCTCTAATTGCCTCAGGCTTTGTGCTTATGATAATGCTTTTGATAATAAATGGCTTGCTGTATGTGATAAAAAATAGAATGGATATTTAAATGAGTTGAGGATTGATAACATGAGAGAAAAGTTGAAAGATAGCGTATTTAAAATATGGATTGGATTGAGTACATCCTTGGTTTTTATCGTAGTAGTTTATATATTCCTATATATATTCATAAATGGAGCTGGCTCCATCAACGGGGAATTCCTATTTAGCGCTCCCAAGGGAATGCCCATTGGGTCAGAAGGGGGCATATTTCCTGCTATTGTAGGCAGTCTTTTGCTGATGGTTATAGCATGTGCCTTTGCCTCTATACTTGCTATTTCCACTGCTATATACTTAGTATTCTATTGCACCTCTGAAAAGGTTAAGAGGTTGATACACCTTATAATTCAGTGTATGTCTGGAGTTCCTTCCATAATTCTAGGCCTTTTTGGATATACCTTGCTGGTCTTGCATCTAGGCTTTGGCAGATCTTTGATTTCGGGAGGCATTACCTTAGGGGTGATGATTTTTCCTTATATCCAAGTTAGGGTTGAGAAGACATTAATAGAAGTGGACAAGGCAGTAATTACTTCTTCCTATGCTCTTGGAGTTTCAAAGGTTTATACCCTATTTAAGCTGATATTTCCAATGTGCAAGTTTGATATAGTATCTGCAATAACCTTAGCTGGAGGATTTGCGATAGGTGCTGCTGCACCTGTAATATTGACTGCAGCAGTTATATTTGCTCCTGTACCAGAGTCCATATTCTCTCCAGTTATGGCTTTGCCCTTCCATCTTTATATATTAACTGGAGAAGGCATATCCTTGGAAAAGGCTTATGGAACGGCATTAGTCCTCATGCTGATTTTGCTTGTTATAAATATTATATCAGTTATTCTTAATTTCACTAGAAAGGAGCATGAGTAGGTGAATATACTTGAAATCAATAATTTAAATGTAAGCTACGGAAGTAAACAGGTTATTAAGAACCTATCCATGAATATAGAGAAAAACAAGATCACTGCTGTAATAGGACCCTCAGGCTGTGGCAAGTCTACTTTGCTTACTACATTAAATCTTATGATAGCAGAAAATGGAGGCTCCTTTACAGGAGAGATACTCTTTAAAGGTAAGGATATACTGTCCTATGAAATAGACTATCTTAGGCGTATGATAGGGATTGTATTTCAGAAGCCAACTCCCTTTCCCTTTTCTATATATAAAAATTTGACCTATGCTCCTAAATATTACGGCATCAAGGATAAGAATAGGCTAAATGAAATAGTGGAAAACACTCTAAAAAGGGTAGGCCTATACGATGAAATAAATAAGGACTTAAACATGCTGGCAACTAAGCTATCTGGAGGACAGCAGCAGAGGCTGTGTATAGGAAGGGCTTTAACTGTTGAGCCAGAAATACTGCTGCTTGATGAACCCTGCTCTGCTCTCGATAGAAAGAATACTGCAAATATAGAAGAAATGCTTTTAGAGCTTTCAAAAGATTATACTATAGTCGTAGTAACCCATAATCTATCCCAAGCTAAACGAATTTCAGATTATACAGCTTTTATACTTGATGGGGAATTAATAGAGTATGATACAACAGAAAATGTATTTAACAATCCAAAGGATGACAGAACTAGAGAATATATAAAAGGGATATATGGATAAGAAGATATGGAGGTAGAATCATGCTAAGGTATGAAATATCCGGTAGAGGAGTAGTAGAAATAGAAAATCTAGTATTGGATTACAACGGCACCATAGCAGTAGATGGCAAATTAGTTGAGGGAGTAGAAGAGCTACTTGTTAAATTGAAAGAACATGTAAATATATATGTGCTGACAGCAGATACTTATGGAACTGTAAGGGAAGAGTTGAAGGATTTAAATGTGGAAGTTTTAACCTTTCCTAGTGAAAGCGCTGGCATATCTAAGAGGAAAATAGTAATGGAGCTGGGAGGGCACAAAACCCTATGTATAGGCAATGGATACAATGATCTGCCTATGTTCAATGAATGTATCCTGTCCATAGCAGTAATTGAAGGAGAAGGAGCTTATGGCAAATTGATTGCCAATGCGGATATAGTAGCTAGATCCATATTAGATGCCCTAAAAACGGTGTTGAGTAAGAACAGAGTGAATGCTACCTTGAGAAGTTAACATGACCTAAACATGTTATATCCAACTTCTGCATCTATGTCTATGTTTATTTCGCTTATGGCGTTGTATATTAAGGTTTTAAGATACCCAATAGGGTTCTTTATATTAGTTGTCTTAGCGGACTTTTTGAATTTGTCTAAAGCGTGCTCTATTATCAAAGAATTGAGCTTTTTCATTTCTTCCTTGGCAATATCCTGAGGGACAAGGATGCTGCCTATTTTTATGTTATTGTGATTGTTAATATCGTTTACCAAAAGGAATATAGCCTTAGATACTGAATCCCTATAGGTTTTAGGGATGTTTTCTAAGCTGCACTGGGAGATGATCTCTTTATAATTCAATTTTTCTGCTGTAGATGGACAAACCAGTCCATCTGTCTGTTTGTCCTCACTGATTGATGGACAGCTATTCTCTTTAGATAAATCTGGGTTATTATCTGGTATAGGTGGAGTTAAATTTACCTTATACATGGGGTTAGATTGTTTCTCATCCATAGTGTTATTTTCATTATTATAATTGGAGCTATTTGACCCTTTCATAATAGAATTAAGCCTATCGTAGTCGATTGTGTACCATAAGGTTCTGTCCATTTGGTATGCATTGAACCTGTCTACTATGATGAGCTTCATATTCCTTAAATTCTTGAAGGTTCTTTTTATAGTCTCTTTAGACCAGAAGGGGAATTGCTCATTCCATTCTTCATAGGTATTGTAAGTCCAATATCTTCCCTTATGAAAATTCCTTCCCTTTTTCTTGTTTATTTCAATCCAGTAGTGAACCTGCTGGAGTACGATGGCTTCATTTAGACCAATTATAGTGGCCATATACTTATCCAACACTATTGGGTGTTTGTCGAATAGGATAGCCATAGAATATCCTCCTCATATTTGCTTTTACTTAAATATATAGCGATAAAGGGGAGGTTTTTACTATATATAAATTTGTTACAGTTCCAGTAACGATCCTATTTATGCTGGACAGTAATTTTCCATCGCCCCCCAATATTGCAAAAACCCCTGGAGGTCGATGAGAAATTGCTTATGTTCTAAGAATGAGATGATTCAATGATTAAGCCCAAAATTGCCTGCAAAAGTTTAAATAAAATTGCCCATTCGACACTTTGACAAAAAATGGAGGATGTGATAAAATCAATAACGTAACGGGTTACTAGATTACCTATAAGGAATTGAAACTTTTTTCGAGCAATGCTGACGCACCAAGAAACGATGAGGTTACTAGCCTACCTAAAAGGAACTGAAATGTCATTCTCCTAAAATTAGGAACTCGACCTTTTGCTATTTATTAGACTACCTATAAGGACCAAATACTTACTTCAAAAACAAAAGGATTGAGCTCTATTTAGTAGAACTCAATCCTTTTATAGTTTATAAAGCTATTTTCCTAATCCTTTCTTACTTTACTCCAAGCTTCAAACACAATCTCATTGAACCTATCCCTATCCTTTATATGAGTAGGTATGTTTACTTTGTATCCAGTATCTGCACTGTTGTCTATTTTAAGAAAGCCTGTTTTTAAGTCCTCTACAGTGGATACTACATTTACCACATTGTCCTCAAACAGCTCTGGGTTGGTTAAGTATACTGCTGCTACTGTGTCCCAGTTGTAGAATTCCTTTGTATCATAGGAGTTGGTGAAGTATTTGAACCAATTGTAGGATTTCTCCCTTATGTACCTATAAGCCCATATGGAGTCGTTTTCCATCAGCCTTTTAAATTCCCTTTCTCCAAATTTTGCTTCCAGGCATATGTGGCCTGTTAGGACGGTGGTTTTGCAGCTAGAGCTTAATACCCCATATGTGGCTTCCGGATCTGATGAGAAGTTGAGCTCGTCCATTCTCTTGCCTTCAATTATAAGAGGTTTGGTTATTCCGCCCATCAATACTATTTCCTTTACCTTTTGAAAAAACTGCTTATCTACCTGAAAGGCTCCCAATAGGTTGGTCAAGGAGCCGGTGGCCAAAAGGGTTATTTCACCAGGGTATTTGTTTACAGCTTCCACTAAAAATTCTGCAGCTTCACTGTGTCGAGAGTGGGGAGAAGGGGCTCCTTTTTTTAAGGGTATATGGGTTATTCCTAGCTCATTGAACATATTTAAAGTATTATTATACACCTCATCAATGGTGCTGTTGCCAAAGGTGGTGGTAAGCCCTAATAGGTTTACATCATCCCTTCCTAAAAGGTACAAGAGGGCCAGCCCATCGTCAACATCTTTTCCGTACAGACCCATGGTGTTGTCGCAGTCAAATATTATTTTTTTCATATTATCCTCCTCAAATCTATAGGTAAAACTTATAATGATTTTAGCAGATAATATATTGTCCATCAACTTGTGCCGTGGTAAGTATAAATATTATCTATACTGAAAGCCACTTCCATAGATAATATGAATTGGAATTGGATTTTTACCTTAATATATAATGGGAATTGCATGGATTGGGAAATTAGAGAAATTGGGCAATACTGTGATAGTATTTATAATGATAAAATGAGGAGGAAGAAGTATGATCAGAAGAATAGCTGCATCTGTGATGATCCTAATTTTGACCATGGGAATCGTAGGATGCCAAAAACAGGATGGTAACCAATCCAGCGGACAAGAGCTGTTGGAAATGGATTGGGAAAGCATATTAGAAGAAGCAAAAGGTACTACTGTGACCTTCTACGGATACGGTGGAGATGAAAAGACCAACAACTGGATAGATACATATGTGGCTAAGGAGCTTAAAGAGAAGTACGACATAACCCTAAAGAGGGTAGGGATGAATATTGATGATATCCTCAACAACCTATTGAATGAGAAGAATATGAATGTAGCCAAGGGAAACATGGATATAGTCTGGATAAATGGGGAGAACTTCTTTACTGCAAAGGAGAATGACCTCTTGTTTGGTCCCTTTGTAGATAAGCTTCCTAACTTTGAGAAGTATGTGGATACTGCATCGGAGGAAGTTCAGTTTGACTTTGGATACCCAGTGGAAGGCTATGAGGCACCCTTTGGTAAGGCCCAGTTTGTGATGATATACGACAGCTCCAAGGTGGATAAGGTGCCAAGGGATCATAAGGAGCTGTTGGAGTTTGTAAAGGCCAATCCAGGAAAGTTTACATATCCTGCACCACCTGATTTTACCGGCAGCGCCTTTGTAAGGAACATCATCTGCGATATTGTAGGCTATGAGCAGTTTATGAATATGAAAGCCGATGAGGAAGTGGTAAGGAAGGCTATTCAACCAGCCATAGACTACTTCATCAGCTTAAAGCCCTATCTGTGGAATGAAGGCAAAACCTATCCAGCAGAAAGCGGTCTGTTGGACAACATGTTTGCTGATGGGGAAGTATACATGACCATGAGCTATAATCCTAATGAGGCTTCAGGGAAGATAAATACGGGAGAGTATCCTGCAACTACTAGGACTTTCGTGTTTGATAAGGGAACCATAGGAAACACCCACTTTTTAGCTATACCTTTCAATGCACCAAACAAGGCAGCAGCACTGGTGGCTATAAACTTCATATTAAGCCCTGAAGCTCAAGCTTCCAAATACGTACCGGAAGTATGGGGCGATTTGCCTGTAGTGGATTACGATAAGCTAAACGATGAAGAGAGGAGCCTATTTGATTCTGTAGAGCTGGGAGAGGCTACTATACCTCAAAATATACTTCTTGAGCATAGGATTCCAGAGATGCCAGCAGATTTAGTTCCTATAATAGAGAAGATTTGGATGGAAAATGTACCTGGAGAGAGTGATTAGAGTTGGAAAATAGATTTAAGCCTTATTTGATGATTATGCCTGTTATGATTATCATAATGGGCATATTCATCCTAGGCCTTTTTATGGGCCTTCTGCAGAGCTTAGGATATTTTAAAGCAATAGGGTTAACAGAGATTACCCTTGACTACTACAAGGAGGTCCTAAGTAGCAAGGACTTTCTTTCCTCCTTAGGCTTTAGCTTATATGTTTCCATTGTATCCTCCCTTATTGCAGTGGTGTTGGGGATAGTCCTTGCCTATTCCATCGTTCAAAGGAAGGGGAAGGGAAGATTAGCAGAGGTTATATTTAAAATCCCCATATCCGTTCCCCATATTGTGGCAGTGCTGCTTGTTTACAATATACTATCCCAAAGCGGCATACTTCCAAGGCTTTTATATGCTTTAGGACTTATAAGAGATTCATCTTCATTTCCTTCCTTGATATACGATAGGAGGGGAATAGGCATTATGATAACCTACCTGTGGAAAGAGATACCCTTTGTGGCCATGGTGGTCTATACTGTATTGGATAATATAAATGAAAGGCTGACAGAAGTTGCACTGAATTTAGGAGCCAGCAGAAGGCAGGCCTTTTTCCACGTGATTTTACCCCTTATACTGCCTTCAGCTTTTTCAGCCTTTATAATAATATTTGCCTTCTCCTTTGGGGCCTATGAGGTGCCCTTCCTATTAGGGCCTACTACCCCTAAGACTTTGCCGGTAAAGGCCTATGTGGAATATATTAACCCTAACTTTGCCAACAGGCCTTATGCTATGGTTATAAATATGATTGTCACCTTTATATGTTTAGGCTTGGTTTGGCTCTACTTTAAGGCCTTTAAGTGGATTTCCAAATATACAGGTGATTTCAATGGCTAGGAAAGGAATAGTATTCAGGATAATAACCTATGCAGCAGCATTTTTACTAGCAGTGCCTTTATTGGTCATTCTAGTCTGGAGCTTTGCCAACAACTGGCCTTGGCCTTTGGTTTTCCCTAAGGAGTTTGGGCTGAGGGGCTGGGAGTACTTTTTCAGTCCTACCAGCAATTCCATCAGCATTCTTTTGTACAGCATACTGCTGTCATTAACCGTTACCCTTATTACCCTATTGGTAACAATACCTGCATCCAGAGCCTTGGCCTTATATGAGTTTAAGGGTAAGAAGCTGGTGGAGATTTTGATACTAGCTCCCTTGATTGTGTCTCCTGTGGCAGTGGCCATGGGAATTCATCAGCTGTTTATAAAGCTAAGGCTTGCTAATACCTTCTTTGGAGTGGTGCTGGTTCATTTGATTCCCTGTATTCCTTACAGCGTCAGGATACTGAAAAATATATTTGAATCGGTGGGGGACAAATTCCAGATGCAGGGGAAGGTATTGGGAGCAAGCCCTATCCAGAACTTCATATATGTGACTTTGCCCATAATATCGCCAGGAATTCTGTCAGCGGCCAGCTTGGTGTTTACAGTATCCTTCAGCCAGTACTTTTTGACCTTTCTCATTGGAGGGGGAAGGATTATCACCTATCCTATGGTCATGTTTCCCTTTGTTCAGAGCGGAGATAGGATGCTGGCTTCCGTATACAGCATAGTGTTCATATTGGCGTCTTTAATCTGCTTAAGATCCATGGATAGGCTTCTTAAAAAATACTACAAAAGAGGAGATTACTTTTACCTATAGTATGAGGAGAGGTATATATGCCCCAGATAGAATTAGTGAATATAACTAAAAGCTTTGGAGACAAAATAGTCCTTAAGAATATCAACTTGCAGGTGGAGGAAGGAAAGCTCATATCCCTCCTTGGGCCTTCTGGCTGTGGTAAGACTACCACTTTAAAGATAATTGCTGGGCTGCTTACTCCCGATGAAGGAGATGTGCTCTTTGATGGCAGCTCTGTTTTGAAGGTGCCAGTGGAGAAAAGAGGAGCGGTAATAGTTTTCCAGGATTATCTCCTGTTTCCCCATCTGAGTGTATTTGAAAATGTGGAATTCGGCCTTAAGATGGCAAAGGTGGATAAGGAGAAAAGGAAAGAGAAGGTAAAGGATATGCTAAGGCTGGTGGAGATGGAAGGCTATGAGGAAAAGTACCCACATGAGCTATCAGGAGGGCAGAAGCAGAGGGTTGCTTTGGCCAGGGCTTTGGCTGTAGAGCCTAAGGTGCTCCTACTTGATGAGCCCTTTTCCAATCTGGATACCAGATTGCGAGAATCCATGAGGGATTTTATATTGGAGATACAGAAAAAGCTTAATATAACTACCATATTGGTAACCCATGATAAGGAAGAAGCCCTTATGATGTCGGATAGGATTGCCTTGATGCTCAATGGGACCATTAAGCAGTACGGAAGTCCCATTGAGCTCTATGAAAGGCCTGTAGATGAAGAGGTGGCCAACTTCTTCGGCAGGAGAAACTATATAAAAGGTCGGATTGAAAAGGGAAGGTTCATTTCGGATATAATAGCTGTAGATGTAGAAAATATAGAGGAAGAGCCAGTAAAGGCCATGATAAAGCCAGAGGATATGGAGCTGGTGGCAGCAGAAGATGCTTACCAAGTATTAGGTACAGTGAAGATGAGAAAATATGCAGGAGACAGGATATACTACACAATTGAAGTTAAAGGAATGGACATGGAGTGCATATCCAATAGGATATTCAATGTGGGAGACAGGGTAGGAATAAATGTGGATTTTACTAGTGCAGTGTTTTTCAAGGATGATAATGAGGTGTAGAATATGATTTCCATTATACTACCGGTGCTAAATGAGGAGAAGACCATAGAGAATACTCTTTTGAAGCTCAACAGCTTAAAGGGAGATAAGGAGATAATTGTAGTGGATGGAGGAAGTGCTGATGATACGGTAAGGATTGCCTCCCAATATGCTAAAGTCATAAACAGCAGGAAGGGAAGGGCCTTTCAGATGAATGCAGGGGCCAAGGCTTCCCAGGGAGATATACTTTGGTTTGTCCATTCGGACTCAGTAGTTTCGGAAAACTCCTTAGAAAGCATAGAAGAGGCCATAAGGGAAGGCTATATTGGAGGAGGCTTTTCCATCTACTTCTATGATTTGGATACTAGGTTTATGCGGTTTGTATCCACCACTTCCAACTGGAGGGCAAAGTATCTAGGCCTGTTCTTTGGTGACCAGGGGATATTTGTAAAGAGGAGCGTGTTTGAGGAGCTGGGAGGATATAAGGAGATAGAGCTTATGGAGGATTGGGACTTTTCCAGAAGGCTTGTAAAAAGAGGGAAGCTAAAGCTTTTGGATACTAAAATAGGCACTTCAGCAAGAAGGTTTAAAGAGGGAGGCCAGCTTAGGACCCTGCTTCTGATGCATAAGATTAAGCTACTATATGTGTTGGGAGTCTCTCCTTCCAAGCTTAATAAAATGTACAGGGAGGCCAGATGATGAACGGACTAATACTTATGACGAGAATCCCCATACCAGGGCAGACCAAAACGAGACTTATGAATGTGCTGACAGGGGAAGAGTGCGCTCAACTCCATAGGTGTTTTCTTATGGATTTGTTTAATGTGTTTGAATATCTCAGGGGGGAAGTGGACATATTTTTGGCCTACACTCCTGCTGGGGATTTGCACCTAATAGAGGATATGCTTCCTGATTACATAAAGGCCTTTCCTCAAGAAGGAGAGGATCTAGGGGAGAGGATGGCCAATGCCATAGAGCATGTGCTCAATGAGGGCTATGAGAAGGCAGTCCTCATAGGCTCGGACATACCCACCATAGAACCAGAGGATATAAAGGAGGCCTTTAAATTACTAGATGACAACCACATTGCTTTAGGGCCCACCCATGATGGGGGCTACTACCTGGTAGGGATGAAGAGGCTTTATAAAGATGTATTCGACGGAAACCTAAAATGGGGGAAGAAGAGCGTATTTGAAGGGACCTTGCATATAGCCAACAGTTTGGGATTAGGGGTCGGACTTGCGCCTAAGCGTATGGATATAGATACAGCGGAAGATATATCTATTTTAATGGATAAGGTGGAGAAGAATCAGCTTAGCCGGATGCCAAAGAACACTGTAGACTATTTAAAGGGGATATGGGGTGAAATAGATGCTAAAAGACAGTTTAAGAACACCAATTAAGGAGTATTTAAATAAGAATCAAATAAAGGAAATTTTAGGTTTGTCTGACAATGTCCAAGTTAGCTTTCTTGCCCAGGGAGAGTACAATATCAACTTTTTAGTTGAGGATGGCAGCACCAGATATGTGTTTAGGGTAAATACAGGAAG
>ERZ773359.5083-NODE-5083-length-12958-cov-4.600248_pt1 | contig 12958 bp, 10 predicted proteins | sample MGYA00374955_ERZ773359 | MGnify/ENA primary metagenome ERZ773359 (study PRJEB29098, sample SAMN04486028) | biogas fermenter metagenome | study: EMG produced TPA metagenomics assembly of the Biogas fermentation microbial communities from Germany - Plant 4 DNA1...
AACTTATTGTGAAATCTATCACGGATCGGTTGTCCTCTGTGGGGGCCCGTGGTATCATGGGGTTGTGAAAAAAGGTACGAGCTTAGGGAAAGAGGGCTTGATATGCTCACCATCGCTGTGTGTGTCGGCAGTTCCTGCCATCTGAAGGGCGCCTATGAAGTGATTGCCCGCTTTCAGGCTTTGATCCGCCAATGGGAGCTGCAGGAATCGGTGGAGCTGAAGGGTGTTTTCTGTATGAACCACTGCACTGGAGAAGTGTCTGTCAGGATCAATGACGATCCGGCAATTGCTGTTCCCGTCGACGGCGTAGAGGAGGTCTTCCGGCAAGAAGTCTTGCCGAGGCTGGGGGTGAGCTAGTGGGGGTTTTGACCACATTGGAAACTGAGTGCAAAGACTGCTACAAGTGCGTACGGGCTTGCCCGGTCAAGGCTATCAAGGTTAATACAGGCCATGCCCAGATCTGGGAAGAGCAGTGCATTCTAGATGGCCGCTGCATCAGCGTCTGTCCCCGGCAGGCCAAACAGGTCAGAGATGATCTGCCGGCTGTTCAGGCTATGCTGGCTGAGGGAGAGACGGTAGCGGTAAGCATCGCCCCCTCTTATGTCTGTGCATTCGATGTGCCCGACCCAGGATGTCTGGTGACTGCTCTGCGCAGGCTGGGATTCGCCTATGTGTCCGAGACTGCCGTTGGGGCAGATGCAGTAGCTGCAGCCCATATCCAGTATCTGCGGGAGGATCCCAACGCCAAGCTGGAACCGAGGATCACCAGCTCCTGCCCTACTGTGGTAAACCTCATTGAAAAGCACTACCCAGAGGCTATCAGGTTCCTGGTGCCGGTTGTCTCGCCTATGGTAGCCCATGCCCGGCTCCTGCACAGCCGCTGCGGCCCCCAGGTGAAAGTGGTATTCATCGGGCCGTGTGTCGCCAAGAAAGCAGAGGCCGAAGAGGCCCAGTTTGCGGGGGACATCGCCGCAGTGCTCACCTTTGCCGAGCTGGAAAGGTGGCTGGAGCAGGAGAACATCAATCCCGCTGACCTGCCGCCGGAACCGTGTGACACCCTGGGTTCCAGATGGGCGAAGCTCTTTCCCTTGGCGGGCGGCCTGCTGCGCACCGCCGGCCTCAGCAGCGATCTGCTGGCAGAGCGGATGGCCACAGTGACGGGCATCGATGAATGCAAGTCCCTCATCAGCCATCTGTGCAGCGGCAATGACCTAGCGCTTGACTTGATAGAAATGTTGGCCTGTGAAGGCGGCTGTATTGACGGCCCCTGCATGGTGGATTCTGCTGAAACCATAGCTCGGCGCCAGCGGATGGTTAAATACGTGAAAGGTGCTTCTGGTTCAACATCCCAGGGAACTGGCCACGATACTGGCCCAGTCCGGGATGTGCAGGAAACTGGCGCAGCCGCCGCCCTGGAGGCTGCCGAGAGCAGTGAGGCTGCTGGCGGGGCTTTCCCTGGATGGCTGCTTAGGACCTATGCAGATAGAAAAATCCGCCTTCCGGAGCCATCGGAAGAAGAGCTGCAGCAGATTCTCGCCGCCATCGGCAAGCGGGAACCGGCAGATGAGCTCAACTGCGGAGCCTGTGGATACGATTCTTGCCGGGATAAGGCCCGGGCCGTTTACCAGGGAGTAGCCGAAAGCGAGATGTGTATGCCCTATATGCGGGCCAAAGCCGAGTCCCTGGCCGACGTAATTATTACATCGACACCCAACGGGATTATGGTGGTAGATGATCAATTGTCCATTTTGGCACTAAACCCCGCTGCTGAGAGCATGTTCAGGTGCCGTGCTTCAGATTTCCTCCATCAGCCCCTGGCCCAGCTGATACCTACAGACAGCTTCAACCGGGCGTTGCAGCATCGACAGCTGATCAAGGAATCCAGGGAGTATCCGGAACACGGTCTGATTGTCAGGCAGTACATTTTCACCCCGGAAGACCAAGATGTCGTCATCGGCATCTTCACAGATATAACTGCCGAGAAACAGCGCCAGGATGAGCTTGACCGCCTCAAGGCAACCACCCTGGAGCGGGCTCAAGACGTGATTAACCGCCAGATGCGGGTGGCGCAAGAGATCGCCGGGCTTTTGGGAGAGACCACTGCTGAAACCAAGGTCCTGTTGTCTCAACTGATGCGCTTGATACAGGATGGTGATAACCCATGACGCAGTCAACTGCAGCTGAGCTTTTGCATACGCCTGAATACATCATTGAGACAGGGACTGTGTCCCTCAACAAACACGGCGAGGAACTTTGCGGAGATAATGTGGTCATTGCCCGCAGGCCCGATTCTGTAATTATGGTGCTTTCTGATGGCCTGGGAAGTGGAGTCAAGGCCAATATCCTAGCTACTCTGACCACAAAGATAGCCGCAACCATGCTGGAGATGGGTGCCTCTTTGGAAGAGGTAGTGGAGACTGTGGGTCACAGCCTGCCCGTCTGCCAGGTTCGGGACTTGGCATATTCCACCTTCACCATCTTGCAGATCTTCTCCGACGGCAGGGTGTATCTGGCTGAATTTGACAATCCGGCAGTATTCTACCTCCACCGGGGTGAGCTGACCGAGATCCCCAAAACTGAGCGCTATATCGGTGACAAAAAGGTTAAAGAAGCCAGGTTCCAAGCTGAAATCGGCGATTTTCTGGTGGCGATTTCCGATGGTGTTGTCCACGCCGGCATTGGCGGAGTTTTGAACTTGGGATGGCAGTGGTCCAATGTAGCTCGTTTTCTGGAGAAAACCGTAGGCCGGGAGCGGAGCGCGGCTAGTGTAGCGCAGCGCCTGGCAGATGTCTGTCAACATCTCTATGCTGGAAAGCCGGGGGATGATGCTACTGTCACAGTGGCCTACATCCGCCGTCCCCGCCATCTGACACTGGCAGTCGGGCCCCCTAAGCGGCGTCAAGATGATGCCCGCATGGCCAAACTGCTGGCCAGGGCGCCGGGTAAGCGGGTTGTCTGCGGCGGTACCACCAGCAATATCATTGCCAGGGAGTGGAAGGCTCCCTTGGAGGTGGATCTGCGCTACTGCACTCCCAAGGTACCTCCCCTAGGCCGGATGCCCGGCGTGGATTTGGTGACCGAAGGAATCATCACCATCTCCACCGCCTTAGAAAAATTGAAAGCGTTGTACGAAGGCCGAGCAATGGCTGAGATTCTCACCGGCGAAGACGGAGCCAGTCTCCTGGCTAAGCTCTTGTGGGAGAGCGACAGTGTTCATTTCCTGGTGGGCAGAGCCATCAATCCGGCCCATCAGAATCCCGAACTGCCTTTGGGATTGGCTTTGAAGGAACAAGTGATCAATGAACTCACCCACTGCATAGAAAGAGCCGGCAAGGAAGTGCAGGTAACATCGTTCTAGGATAAGCCTGCCGCAGCGCTATACAGTCAGAAAGGATGATACCAGTGGCCAAGGTCTTGCGTATGGAACACGAACACACCAGTGACAACATGGGAGCTCACCAAGAGCACAGCTTTGAAAAAGTCAATGAGATAATCGCCCAATACAAAGGGCAAAGATCCGCGTTGATCTCCATCTTGCAGAAGGTCCAGGAGGAATACCGGTACTTGCCTGAGCAGATTCTCACTTACATTGCGACGGCTTTGGACATGTCGCCGGCTACAGTCTATGGAGTGGCAACTTTCTATGCCCAATTCTCTCTGGATCCTTTGGGCAAATACGTGATCAGGGTATGTGACGGTACTGCCTGCCACGTGCGGGGCTCTCAAAGTGTGTTGGATGCCATTCGCAAGAAGGTGGGACTAGCCGATGGCCAAAAGACCACCAAGGATCTGGGATTTACTGTTGAGACTGTTTCCTGCCTGGGTGCCTGCGGCTTGGCTCCCGTGGTAATGATCAATGACGATGTCTACGGGAGCATGACTCCGGAGGCCATTACTGAGATCATAGACACCTTGCAGAAACGGGAAGGGGATGCGCAATGATTGAGACTGCGGCTGTATTGGCAGCTCTTCGCCAGGAGAAGCAGCAAGAACTAGAGCGGGTTAAGCGGCGGCTGCTGGTTTGTGCTGGGACCGGCTGTGTTGCCGGCGGCTCACTTAAGGTATATGAGGGATTGCTGCAGGCTGCCGCCGACAAGGGGCTGGCCGTTTCAGTGGAACTGGATAGAGAAGACAGAACACCGCAGCAGGAAGGAGTCGCTGTCAAAAAGAGCGGCTGCCATGGATTCTGCGAGAAAGGCCCCTTGGTAAGGGTTGAGCCTGAGGGGATACTCTATGTCGGTGTTAAGCCTGAAGATGCCCAGGAGATCGTCGATGCCTTGGCGGCAGGCGGGGTTGTTGAACGGCTTCTGTACAAGGATCCCAACACCGGCGAAGTCTTTGTCCGGGAAGATGATAACCCCTTCTACCGCCGGCAGGAGCGGGTGGCTCTGGCTAACTGCGGCGTCATCGATCCCGAGGACCTCTGGGAGTATGTCGCCAGAGATGGTTATGCAGCTGCAGCTAAGGCACTCACTGAAATGAGCCCCGAGGAAGTGTGCAGCGAGATTCTAACAGCGGGCTTGAGGGGCCGGGGCGGCGGCGGGTTTCCTGCCGGCCGCAAGTGGCTGTTTACCAGGCAGGCTCCCGGTGAGCAGAAGTATGTCATCTGCAATGGCGACGAAGGGGACCCCGGAGCCTTTATGGACCGCAGCGTCATGGAGGGCGACCCCCACCGGGTAGTTGAAGGTATGCTGATTGCCGGCTATGCCATTGGCGCAAGTCAGGGCTATGTCTATATGCGGGCAGAATACCCGCTGGCTGTCCAAAGAATGCAGAAGGCTTTGGATGCTGCAAGAAGCCACGGACTTTTGGGTGAGAACATTTTGGGCAGCGGCTTCAGCTTTGATATCGTCATCAAAGAAGGCGCGGGCGCTTTTGTGTGCGGAGAGGAAAGCGCTCTCATCGCCTCCATCGAAGGCGAACGGGGTATGCCCCGGCCAAAGCCGCCCTTCCCTGCTCAAAGCGGCCTGTGGGGATGCCCAACTCTGATTAACAACGTAGAGACCTTTGCCAACGTACCGCCCATTATTCATCATGGAGCTGATTGGTTTAGACAGCGGGGTGCTGAGAACAGCCCAGGCACCAAGACCTTTGCCATTACTGGAGCAGTGGCCAACACAGGCCTCATCGAAGTGCCCATGGGCAAGACACTGCGGGAAGTTATCTTCGATATCGGCGGCGGTGTCCGCAACAACAGGAAGTTTAAGGCTGTGCAGATCGGCGGCCCCTCCGGCGGCTGTCTGACCGAAGACCACCTGGATCTGCCCTTGGATTTTGATTCCCTGCAGGAGGCAGGTGCCATGATCGGTTCCGGCGGCCTGGTAATTATGGATGATACAACGTGTATCGTTGAGGTTGCCCGGTTCTTCATGGACTTTACCCAAAACGAATCTTGCGGCAAGTGTGTCCTCTGCCGAGAGGGGACAAAGCGCATGCTGGATATCCTGCAGCGGATTGTCGATGGTGAGGGCACGCTGGAAGACTTAGATGCTCTTGAGGAAATCGGTGAGGCCGTCAAGGAAGGCTCGCTGTGCGGCCTGGGCAAGACGGCTCCCAATCCTGTTCTCACTACTATGAAGTACTTCCGGGATGAATACTTGGCCCACGTGGTTGACCGCCGCTGTCCGGCAGGGGTCTGCCAGGGGCTGAAGGTGTATAAGATCATTGCCGATGAGTGCAAGGGCTGCAGCAAGTGTGCCCGGGTTTGCCCCGTCGGTGCCATTTCCGGCAAGGTGAAGGAACCTTTTGTCATCGACACCGAGAAGTGTATCAAGTGCGGTGCCTGTAAAGAGGCTTGTCGCTTCGGCGCTGTGGAGGAGGTTGCGTAAATGGGCCAGACGATGATAGTTGACGGAAGACCGATAGAGCTGAACGGAGAGAAAAACGTACTGGAAGTTGTGCGCAAAGCCGGAGTAGACCTGCCCACCTTCTGCTATCACTCGGAGCTGTCTGTATACGGGGCTTGCCGCATGTGTCTGGTGGAAACGGGGGACGGCAGGATCGTAGCAGGCTGCTCGACACCGCCGGCGCCTGGCATGGAAGTTAAGACAACCACCCCCCGGGTACAGAGAATCCGGAAGATGGCATTGGAGCTGCTCTTGGCCAACCATGACCGGGACTGCACTACTTGCGAGAAGAACGGCAGTTGTAAGCTGCAGGACTTGGCCCAGCGTTTCGGTATCCGGCAGGTGCGGTTCGGCCAGCGGGATGTGAAGGTGGATATCGACGACTCCAGCCCATCGCTGGTCCGGGATCCCAATAAGTGCATTCTCTGCGGCGACTGTGTCAGGATGTGTCAAGAAGTGCAGGGCATCGGGGTATTGGACTTCGCCCACCGGGGCTCCAAGATGACCGTTACTCCAGCCTTCGGTAAGAAGATGGCAGAAGTAGACTGCGTGAACTGCGGCCAGTGTGCTGCTGTGTGCCCCACCGGCGCCCTGGTGGTCAAGAGGCAGACAGACGCTGTGTGGCGTGCTCTGCAGGATCCAGCCAAGACTGTCATCGTCCAGATTGCCCCGGCGGTTAGGGTGGCTGTTGGCGAGGCCTTTGGCTTGGCTCCCGGTGAGAACACCCTGGGGAAACTCACAACTGCCCTGAGGATGATGGGGTTTGACAAGATTTTCGATACCAGCTTTGCCGCAGACCTTACCGTCATGGAGGAAGGCAGCGAGTTCCTGGCCCGGTTCCGGGAAGGCGGCACCATTCCCCAGTTTACCTCTTGCTGTCCGGCATGGGTGAAGTACGCTGAGCAGTATTATCCAGAAGTCTTGGATAACCTATCCACATGCCGTTCGCCTCAGCAGATGTTCGGTTCATTGGCCAAGAAGTTCTATGCCAAGGAGCTGGGCATCAGTCCGGAGGATCTTGTGGTTGTGAGCATCATGCCCTGTACGGCTAAGAAGTTTGAGGCCCAGCGGCCTGAGTTCGTTACCGATGGCGCACCGGATGTAGACTTTGTCCTGACGACCCAAGAGATTATCCAGATGATTCGGGAGTCTGGGCTGGATTATCCGAACCTAGAAAGTGATTCCTTGGACATGCCCTTCGGCTTCAGTTCCGGCGGCGGCATTATCTTTGGTGTGACCGGAGGCGTTTCGGAAGCGGTCCTGCGGGCTGCCCACTATCTCTTGCTCGGTAAGGAACTGGAGCAGGTGAACTTCACCGCGGTGCGGGGAATGGAAGGGCTGCGGGAGGCAGAAGTAGACCTGGATGGAATGACCATCAAACTGGCCATCGTCCACGGCCTGCAGCAGGCCAAACAGCTTCTGGAGGATATCAAAGCCGGCAGAGTTGAATATCACTTGGTGGAAGTGATGGCCTGTCCCGGAGGCTGTGTAGGCGGTGCAGGACAGCCGGTGGGAACCAATTCGGAGACCAGGAAGGCCCGTGCTCAGGGGATTTACACCGCGGACAAGGCTCAGCAGCTGCGGAAGTCTTACCAAAACCCCCTGATCCAAGCTGTATATGAGAAATGGCTTGGCAGCCCCAACGGCGAGACAGCCCATGCGGCACTGCACACAGCCTATAGCGAGCGGCGCCGGATCAATGGCAGCAAAATCAGTCTCAGCAGCAATAATGGGAAGAAGCAGCTGGCGGTAGATGTCTGTGTAGGGACCTGCTGTTACCTGAAAGGCTCCTACGATATCCTGCAGGATCTAAACCGCAAGCTCCGGGCAGCTGATCTGGATGATCAGGTGGATATTAGGGCAACATTCTGTTTTGAAAACTGCGGCTCCGGCATCAACGTCAAGGTAGGAGATACACTCTACAGCGGCATGTCGCCGGCCAAGACCGGTTTTCTCCTTGATACCATCACCAAGGAGCTGCAGTCCAAGTAGCAGATTACGGATGGAAAAACACTCCCCGGCTGCCTAGAAGGGGCGGCCGGGGAGGCTCATGACCACAGCGTCAATGGGCAGGGGGTTTAACTTGTGCCTATTCAGGAGGAGTGCTCTATGGACGGAATAGTCAGTATCCCGAAGCGGACTTTGGAGCGGCTGCCTGTATATTACCGGGTCCTAACTCAATGCCTTGCTGAAGGCATGGAGTACATATCCTCCGGAGAGTTAGGCGAAAAGGCCGGGTTTGATAATGCCCAGGTGCGGAAGGATCTGAACCATATCTGGAGCGGCGGCCGCCCGGGGTTGGGATATGAAATCATCAAACTGGCGGAGTGTCTCGGAGATTTTCTCGGGCTCAACAATTCAACCGATGCAGTACTGGCGGGCGCAGGGCGCTTGGGCACAGCATTGGCTGGGTATCCGGGCTTTGGCGAATATGGGCTGAATATCGTGGCAGTGTTTGACTCAGATCCTGAGAAAATCGGGGGATATGTAGCAGGCATTCCTATCTTGCCCGCGGCCAAGCTGCCTGATCTTATCAGACGCCTGGGTGTGAGGCTGGGAATTATCACAGTGCCGGGGGAAGCTGCTCAAGAGGTCGCCGATGCCATGATTGCGGCTGGAATCAGGGCCATCTGGAACTTCACTCCTGTGCGGCTGCAGGTTCCCAAGGATGTCTTGGTACGCAATGAAGATCTGGCTGCCAGCCTGGCCACACTGTCATACTACCTGAGGCAGCACAGCTTGACAAAAGAGGGAGGGCCGGCCTGCGGCGGTGCAGCAGCTGAGAGCAGCTGATCCGCGGACTTGCCCCCGGAATACCGGGCTGCACTAGAGGATGTCGGCGGGGGACTAAGGATCGAAGAGCAGTCTCTGTTCAAAGTCCATTGTGAGTAGTTCGGTCAGCCAGATGAGGAACTCTGCCACTTCATCGGAGGTCTTATCCTCAGTCCATCCTGTCTCCTCCAGGGTCCTGAGGACGAGGCCTGATACATGCTGGGCGAACCTCTCGGCATAGGTCTCCAACGGAGATTCAGACGCCTGTTCGTCTGCGGCACAGAGCAGCCTGTTGTACAGGCGGAAGGCCTGCAGGTACAGGCGCTCATCGCCTTGCTGTTTGGCCCGGAGGTATATCTCCCTGAGCTTGGCCAGAGTTGTCTGTTTTACCTCGGCCTGGGGGCCGATGAGGGCACACTCCAGCTGATTCAGATGCTCATAAATGTGGTCAACGATCTCTTCCGGCTTGGGCCCCTCCATGGAAAAGCCTCCCTGATCACCTAACAAGATTCCATAGTATATATTCACAGATGTATAATGACTCTCCTGCCGGAGGGAGATCTGTTGGGCAGATTCATGTGGATGTGATTTCTGGCGGTAAGCTGAAGATGCATCGGACTGCAGCAGACTGGGCTGATGGACGGCTAAAGCTCTTTGGGGCACGCCTCTCCACAGCCTAGACTGCCGATGCAAGGCTCTGGGAGAAAGCTGCCCCGTCAGCTAAGGGTCCTGCGGCTGGGGGAGGAACTTGGTCAGCCTGATCAGGGCTGAACACTGATCTTCTACCATGCGCAGGCCGACCTGATAGTGATCAACTAAAGAAGAAATCACCAACAGATCGATGTCTTTATATATCTCTTGTTTGTCTAGGACGGGATGGGCTGCAACCCGATCCCGGCAGTAACACTTGCCTGCTATGTTGCAGGAGATGGTGATCCGATCAGAGGTTAGAGAAATCACTAGCCGCAGATCCTTGGCACACAGATGGCGATGGGCAAAGTACATCAAATTACGACAGGCATCGGTCAAGGCCACCTTATAGCCTGCTGTATCACAGACGCTGAGTCCCATCTTGTCAAATAGATCACTGAGGGTCAAGCGGAGAATGGTCAAGTACTGCTCCTTCAGAGGAATCGTCAGTTCTATTCTATCTAGTTGGCCGTGTTTAAAGCGTTTCTCCATTTGGTTCGCCTCTCTGGCTCTACTAATTCGCCTTTCTGTCTCTGTCTGTGCTGCATCCACCCCAATCTTACCCGGTAACAATTGATTTGAAACAGCAGCTGCCGTCCCCCACACCCTGGTTCCGGTGTCCATAAAGGCTGTGATAGTCACTTGGCGTCTTCCATCCGCAACGGATCTCGGCGGGCCCAGCAAGTTTTGGAAAGATATGGAAAAATGTCGACAGCAAAGACAGGAAACTGGAACATGCCGCACAATAGAGCAAACGCAGAATATAAGATCGGATTATACAGAATAGCGGGATAACGTTGGAGATTCGGTTCTAGGCATATCGACATGGACAACCCTCCCGGGCCTGTATAATAACATTACACATACTGCAGCGGCGCTAATGGGGAAGTCTGAGAGAAGGAAGCCCATGGGACACAAACTGAAGGCCTATATCTCAAGGTTCTCCGGAGGATTAAGCATATTGAGAGGATTGGGCCGGCTGCTGGCGGGCTGGCTCAGGAGCTTGGCGGGACTGATGCTGCAGGGTAGACTGCCGCTGCTCAGTCTCCTGGCTTATCTGTTGGGAAGGGCTCCCCTTGTTCCGGGGATTTATCCCTTCGGCATGGCACTTCTGACAAACGTTCTCAAGTACCAGGGCCCCCTTGCCGGCCTTGTTGTCCTGTTCTTTGCCGCGCATGGTATGGCTGCTCGACTGCCGTCCAGCAGTCTCCAATACTGGTGTTTGACAGGAGCACTCACCTGCGGGGCTGCCGTTCTGCCTTACTCTCGCAAGCTGGGCCTGGGATTTAACGGTTTGCTGGTTGTCATCGCTGTTCTGGCTGTGCCGCCGCTGCTTCTGTGGTCCCCTTGGCTGGTGCCGGAGTTTATCACCTGGCTGCCGTCCTTGGCGGCCGTCTGGGCCATCGGCAACCTGCTGGCACCTGTCTGGGACCTGGAGGGCCGGCGCTCAGCCGCCCCCCTTGATTATCAACAGCTGACTGCTGTTGCTCTGCTGCTTCTGGGAGCTTTCCTGGGCTTAACCGGCACCTATATTGGTACTGTGCATCTCCAGGAACTCTTTGGCTGTGTGATGCTCTTGATGGCAGCCCAAATCGGCGGGCTGGCCGCTGCTATTGTCGGGGGCATGCTCTTAGGGCTTTTCACAGCGTTGACCAGCGGCAATCTGATGCTGATGGGCATCTGGGGCATGTTTGGCCTGCTCTCTGGCCTTGGAGCCCAGCAAAAGAAACTGGGCATCAGCTTTGCCTTTGTGGTCGCGAACTTGCTGCTGCCGTTTTTCCTTGGCAGCGGTGATGAACTGTTCAGTGTGTGGACTATGTCAGCTGCCGCATTGGCGGTTTTCTTCCTCATACCTCTCCGGCTCTTGCGCAGGCTCGCCAGGGCAATACCTAACACAGAGGAGCAGCGTCAGAATCAAGAGCTGACCCACAAGCGGCTGCGGGAAATGCTCAATCAGCGTCTGGATGATTTCGCCCGGGTCTTTGACGAACTGTCTGCCACCTTTAATCAGATTCCCCATCGGCCGGCAGTATCTGACCGCGGCTATGATAATTATCTGTTGTCCTTGGCCCGGAAGGCCTGCAGTGACTGCGCCGGCTTCCAGACCTGTTGGGAAAGCCGCTTCCATCAGACCTACTGGGATATGGTAGAGCTTTTGGCCATCGCTGAAAAAAACTCCCGGATTCAGTTTGCAGATCTTCCCGAAGACGTAGTCAACTACTGCATGCAGCCCTACCAGCTGACCACCAGCATCAATGCGGTCACAGAGATGCTGCGGCTGGAAACCTTCTGGCAGAGGCTGCTGCAGGAGAGCCACGAGGTAGTCACCAATCAGCTGGAAGGGCTCTCACAAATCATGCGCTCCTTTGCTGCTCAGATGGAACTGGAAGTAGAGTTCGATGAAGAATGGGAAATTCGGCTAAAAGCAGCATTAAGGCGGAGCCGCATACCGGTTGAATCACTGCGGGTAATCAGGACACCGGGAGGCAAGCCGGAGATCCATGTGCGGATGGAACACTGCGGCGGTGTCGAGGCCTGCCGGGAGCGAGTGGCGGAGACGGCCTCCCAGGTATTGGGACAAGCTTATTCTGTGTGGACCAGAGAATGCACCGACATGCTGCCCAGGGCCCGCTGTCAGTTTGTCCTCCTGCCGGAGCGGGTTTACAATGTCCAAATTGAGGCAGTCAAAATGGCTAAGGATGGGAACTTCATCTCGGGGGACACCCACTCCCAGGTCTGGCTGCGGGATGGCAAGCTGGCTGTGGTGTTAAGTGATGGAATGGGCTATGGGCCGCGGGCTGCCTTGGAAAGCACTGCCACCATCGCCATGCTGAAGCAGCTGATGCAGGCCGGCTTTGACCGGGAGTTCGCGGTGCGGACAGTCAACTCCATTCTGCTTTTGCGTTCAACCGATGAGGCCTTTGCCACAGTTGATTTGGCCATTGCCGATCTTTATACAGGGGAGCTGGAATTCATCAAGGTTGGTGCGGCACCAAGCTTTATCGTGAGAGGCAGCCGGATCGATGTTGTCCGTTCCAATACGCTGCCCATCGGAATTCTCAATACCGTAGAAATGGAGCCTCAGATTCTATCCTGGCGCCACGGAGATATTTTGCTGATGATGACCGATGGTATCATGAACGGGTATTCGGGCCTCAATGAAGAATGGCTTCACCGTGTTATCCGCCGGGCTCCCAACCGGGATCTAAAGACTGTCCTCAATCTGATCTTGGAGGAGGCCCAGGCAATGAGCGGCGGTGAAGTTAAAGATGATATGACGGTGATTGGAGTCCTGCTTCGCAGGCGGGCCGGTGTTGGGGACGTTGTGGAGGAGAGTGGTGTTAACGAAATACCTGTATACCACCGCCGACTGGCCTGAAACTGGCAGCAGCGGCAGCAGCCTGCAGCCAAGAGGGGAGGAAATTCACGGCTTACCGATGAATGGAATAGAAGGACACAGTTAAGTTAAGACTAACGGAGCACGGGGACTGCTGGTGAGGGTGGGCCATGGATGGAGAGGTTGTAGATCCCAAGTTCGATATTCTCCCCGCTGTGTTAACGACTATCAAGGGGTACAGCATGCTGCAGCCAGGAGATAGTGTCGTCGTAGGAGTTTCTGGTGGGATAGACTCGACGGCACTTTTGCATGT
>ERZ773359.5086-NODE-5086-length-12949-cov-5.004343_pt1 | contig 12949 bp, 11 predicted proteins | sample MGYA00374955_ERZ773359 | MGnify/ENA primary metagenome ERZ773359 (study PRJEB29098, sample SAMN04486028) | biogas fermenter metagenome | study: EMG produced TPA metagenomics assembly of the Biogas fermentation microbial communities from Germany - Plant 4 DNA1...
CCGATCTGGAGAAGCGGCGCTTTCACCGCCTCGGCCTGCACAGGCCCATCGCCTGCCTGAACAAGGTGCTCCGCTCCCATTTGACCATCGTGGACGGCATCATTGGCGACCTGACCTACGAAGGCGGCGGCACCCCGGTGCGCATGGACTGCGTCATCGGCGGCAGGGATCCGGTGGCGGTGGACGCCTATGCGGCGGAGCTCATCGGTTACCGGGCTTCAGAGATAGAGTATATTGGCCTGGCGGAACGGCTCGGCGTGGGCTGCGCCGCGGTCGGGGCGGAATCCATCGTCTATTTGAATCGCCGCCAGGAAGCCCGGCGCGATGAACCGGCGCTGGCCAGCGAGGCAGTCGATTACCTGCGGCGCTGGATCCTGGAGAGAGAAGCCTGTTCACCCTGTTACGCCGCGCTGGTTTATGCCCTGCGCCGGCTCAAGGAAAACGGGCGGCTGGAGAAGCTGCCACCCGTTTGTATCGGACAGGGATGGAAAGGCCATGCGGGGAAGATCGGCGTGGGAGCATGCACCAGGGGGTGCCGCAGGCATGTGCCGGGCTGCCCGCCCCGGGCCGGTGAGATCGTGGCAGCCCTGCAGTCCTGGCTGGATCAGTGGCCGGGATCAGGCAGCCGATGATAGTTAACAGCTCCAAAACAACAGCCGCGATGAAAGTGAGACTATTAGCTCCAGCTACAAAGCCCTTTGGTGATCAAAAATTTTCCAAATTGATTGCCGTTAAGAGAGGGAGGCTATAGTAATTCTTTATTTGCTATTGCTTTTCCTCCTAATTTTGACAAGTTTTTTGAATTGAATAGTTTTTTTGCCACACCGGGGTGGGCATTGACAACGACGTGGATGGGCTGGCCTGCCTGCTGGCCGGGGCGGTGCTGCGCCTGCGCCGCCGTAACGGTGCGAACCTTTCAGGCAATCGGTAAAAGGGCCGCATCTAAAGGGGTGCGGCAGAGCAAGATTCTGGCAGGGGCTGTTTTTAAGAGATGGGGGCGGCCCCCGACCGCTTCCGCGGCCACGCGGAGCTGAAAAAGGAAGCCCGGCGCATGAACCGGCGCCGGGCTTGAATTCATTGGGTGTTTTCCAGAACCTTAACCCTGATCAGGGTGTATCTTATCATAATTGGTGTACTTGCACAAGCCGAAGAAACTCAAGCTCCATCTCGCCCAGCAGCCGGCCGAATTATATTCTTCTGTGCACGTAGAATTGCCGCAAGGCTTGTGCGGGTCTTTCCCGACCCCGGCTGTGACCTGGTCCAGCGTTTCGTCGGCCAGTGCCTCCTGCTTTGCGGGCAGAACAATATGGAGCAGATCGGCGGAGTTTTCCAGCACTTTGACCTTAACCTCAGGCGGTAAAGCGATGCCCTCCGCACGTAATACTCCTGCCGGATCGGCAAGAAGCCGTTTCCGGAATTCCCCATCTGTGTGGGCCCTGGCCAGCAGCGCTCCTATTTTGCCATCTTGATCTTTGTTTGCCATTGATCTTCCTCCTTGAATTTATTGATTAAATCCCGTTGTGCACGCGGAATTTAAAGAACTCTTGCTTCGTTGCCTGCTTCGGGATTTGGCAGCATTCTTCCTGTTAATTATAAATATAAATTAGCCTGCTCTTAAGAAAAAAAGAGATTTGCAGGGGTAATGGATCAAAATCAAGCAACTTTAAATAATTATACAATATAATTTCATTACTGACAATATTTTCGGGATTTTTAGGCTTTCTTGAGGATATTTGTCATTAAACGTCAATGTAGCTAAGCTAGCATTAACTATGAGGTTGGTGTAAGTTTACCGGCAGCTTTATGGACGATATTTCCATATAAACATTAGAAGAGGAACCTTTCCTTCACCCAAAGGGCGATTACCCCGGGGGAGAGGTTCCTCATGACTCCGCGAGCATGCGTAAAGATTGAAGTCTTGCCGCCAGCGGGCGCTGGTCGTCCTTAAACGCCCCGTTCCTGCAGGCGCTGTGCTCCGGTGAGGGTCGATATTTCCAGGCCCGGCATCGCTTCGCCCAGTCCGCGGGAGACGCGCGCCAGCACGGCGGGATCGTTGTAATGGAGCGCTGCCTCGACGATTGCTTCAGCCCTGGGCTGCGGGTTTGCCGATTTGAAGATGCCCGAACCGACAAAGACGCCGTCGGCACCGAGCTGCATCATCAGTGCGGCGTCAGCGGGTGTGGCGATGCCGCCCGCGGCCAGGTTGGGCACGGGCAGGCGCCCCTCCTGCTTCAGCTGCTTGAGCAGTTCCACGGAAACGCCCAGTTCCTTGGCGAGCACCACCAGTTCGCCCTCGGGGGTCTGCACAACCTGGCGGATCTGTTCCATGACGCGGCGCATGTGGCGAACCGCTTCGACCACGTTGCCGGTCCCCGCTTCACCCTTGGTCCGGATCATGGCCGCCCCTTCGGAGATCCGGCGCAGCGCTTCGCCGAGGTCGCGGGCGCCGCAGACAAAGGGGACCGTAAATTCGTGCTTATTGATGTGATACTGCTCGTCTGCGGGGGTGAGCACTTCGCTTTCATCGATATAATCGATCCCCAGTTCCTGCAGAATTTGCGCCTCCACGAAGTGGCCGATGCGCACCTTGGCCATGACCGGTATGGATACCGCGTCCATGATCTGCTGGATCACATCCAGGTCCGCCATCCGCGCCACCCCGCCGGCAGCCCGGATGTCCGCCGGCACCCTTTCCAGGGCCATTACCGCGATGGCTCCAGCCTGCTCTGCAATTCTAGCCTGCTCAGGCGTGGTCACATCCATGATCACGCCGCCTTTTCGCATTTGAAATCTTGTTTTAAACCGGACAGTTCCTTCTTCTTTCATGACCCTGCCTCCTCGTTCTCTCACGTCAAAATGTAATCCCTGCTCCAGCCTGGCAACATTTATCACCATATAGTGCTACAAAATATTAATCAAAATTGCCGCTCACCGGCACGCCCCTTTGGGCCAGGTAGCTCTTGATCTCGGAAATGGTGTAGCTGCCGTAATGCAAGATCGATGCCGCCAGCAGCGCCTGTGCCCCGCCGGCAGTGACGGCTTCGTAGAGGTGCTCCAGCGTGCCTGCTCCTCCTGACGCGATTACCGGGATGGAGACCGCCCGGCTCACCGCCGCCAGCAGGGGAATGTCGTAACCGCTGCGGGTGCCGTCGGCATCCATGGAAGTAAGGAGGATTTCGCCGGCTCCCAGCCGCTCGGCCTCCACCGCCCATTGCACCGGATCCCGCCCGGTGGAGCGCTGTCCGCCGTGGGTGACCACTTTCCAGCGCAGGGCTGATGCGGGGGAGCCGTTGACCCGGCGCGCGTCAATGGCGACCACGAGGGCCTTGCTGCTAAAGCGCTCCGCCGCGGCGCTGATCAGGGCCGGGTTATTGAGGGCGGCTGTATTGATGGAGACCCTGGAGGCGCCGCTTTCCAGCAGCACTTTCATGGCCTCGATCGAATCGATGCCCCCGCCGACGGTCAGCGGGATCGAAATGGCTGCGGCCGTGCGCCGGACCGCCTCCAACATGGTGCCGCGTCCTTCCGTGGTCGCCGTAATATCGAGAAAGACCAGTTCGTCCGCCCCTTCCCGCTCATAGTAGGCGGCCCTTTCCGCCGGGTCACCGATATCTTGCAGGTCTACGAAGCGCGTTCCTTTCACAACCCGTCCGTTGCGGACATCTAAACAGGGAATAATGCGGATGTTTGGCATTTCCGGTATCTCCTTGGAACTGCTTGAGTATATACTGCAGATTTATTTCTTGATCTTATCAAAATTGTCGTGCCCGCGCAAGATCTGGCGCGCTTGCGGCCTCGCCGGAGTGACTGATAACTCCCCGCCAGGGCTTTTTGTTATTCGCCGGCGGCCTGGCGGGTGTCCTCTTCCCTGAACCGGTAAAAGAGCTTGCCGAGGCGGGAGATCCCGGCCGCGATTTTTTCCGGGGAAACCTGGCTGAAGGAAAAACGGGCAGCGTGGCTGCCGCCGGCGCCGCTGAAAAATCCTTCGCCGTGCACAAATGCCACACCCTGCTCCAGGGCGAGATGGAGCAGCTCGCGCGCAGGCGGGTAGAAGGGAGGGAACTGCACCCAGACAAAGAAGCCGCCCTGGGGACGGGTAAAGTTGATTTCCGGCGGAAAGCAGCGCTCCATCGTTTCGAGCATGGCGTCGCGGTTTTTCCGGTAGAAGCAGATCAATTTCTTCACGTGACGGTCGATGAAGCCTTCTGCTGAAAGGCGGTAGGCCAGGCGCTGCCCCAAAGAGTTGGAGCAGAGGTCAGCCGTTTGCTTGGCCAGGCATACCTTCTCGATGACGGCCTGGGGCGCTGCCATCCAGCCGATGCGTATTCCGGGGATAAAGATCTTTGAATAAGAGCCCAGGTAAATAACCCGCCCGCTACGGTCCAGCGCTTGATAGTTGGGGGGGACTGTGCCTTCATAGCAGAGTTCGCCGTAGGGATTGTCTTCAATAATCACGATGTTGTAATCCTCCGCCAGCGCAAGGATCGCCTTCCGCCGCGCAAGGCTGGTGGTGTAGCCGGTGGGATTGTGAAAGTTGGTGACCGTGTAAAACAGCCTGGGATGGCGTCCCTGCCGTTCCAGTTTTAGAATAGTCTTTTCCATTGCCGCCGGCAGCGGTCCTTCCCCGTCCATCGGGATGCCGGCGGGCACCCCGCCGTAAGACTTGATCGCTCCCATTCCCCCCACATAGGCCGGTTCTTCCACCAGAACCGGGTCCCCCGGGTTGACCAGGATGCGGCAGAGCAGATCCAGCCCCTGCTGCGAACCGTTGGTGATGATGATATTGTCAATATGGCAGGCGCTGCCGGCGCAGCGTATTTTCGCAGCCAGGTAAGCCCGCAAATCGTGGTTTCCTTCGGTGGGGGCATACTGCAGGGCATGGCTGTTTTCTGCGCAGGCAAGTTCGCCGAGCACGCGCCCAATCTCTTCCCGGGGAAAGAAATCGCTGGCGGGAAAACCGCCGGCAAAGGAGATGATCTCCGGGCGTTCCGTAAGGGCGAAAAATTGCCTGATCTGGGATCCGGTGATTTGCCTGGTTCGTCTTGCATAGAATTCCTGCCAATTGATCTCCATAATTCTCTAGCTGCTCCCTCCGCTGCTGTAAATATTAATAATCAATATTAAAAAAGCCCGTCTCTTAAATGCTTAAGAGACGGGCGGTGCAATCCCGCGGTACCACTCTTCTTGTATCCCCACCTGAGGGGAAACCGCTCGAAAGTATTTATCGGCACTGCTGCCGGCTCTGCCTACCGGTAAAGATCTTTCAGCGGAGCGACTCTGCGGGTGGCTTATGCTCGCGGAGATACGAGGGTTTTTTCAGCCTCCGAAACCCTTCTCTGGACGCTTGCCCCCGAGTTTTTCCCGTTCATCGTCTTTTGTATTTAATTGTATGCATTATAACAGAACCGATGTGCAGTCTCAAGTAAAAATTAAATTTTCTTGAAAGGTAAATGTTGCCGTGCCTGCTCTTTTTCGGTTTGGGTGAAGGGTCATTCCGGTCGCTTTTTCATCTGGGCGCCGCTGTTCGGATCGATGTAATAGTCGCGGTCATAGATTAGCTCGGAGACGGGGACGATGCTGTAACCGTGTTCGTGGTAATAGTCGATAATCTCCGGCAGGGCGTCGGCCGTGTAGAGGCCGTTATTATGGAAGAGGACAATGGCCCCTGGGTGGATCCGGCTCGTGACCCGGTTGACGATTTCTTCCTTGCTTAAGTTTTGCCAGTCCAGCGAATCAATGCTCCACTGGATGGTTTTATAACCCAGTTCCGAGGCGGTGGCAATGACCTGGTTGTTGTATTCACCGAAAGGCGGGCGGAAGAGCACGGTTTTCTGGCCGCAGACATCCCGGATCATCTGCTCGACCGTTTTCAGTTCTTTCCTGATTTCCTCCGCGGTGAGGCTGTTCAGGTGCGGGTGGGTGGCGGTGTGGTTGCCGATCTCGTGTCCCGCGGCGGCGATTGCCTGCACATATTCGGGATAGTCTTCCACCCAGAAACCGGTCAGGAAAAAGGTGGTCTTGATCTCGTGTTCGGCGAGTATATCTAGAATCTTTTGCGTCCGCTCCGCCCCCCAACTGGCATCAAAAGAGAACGCTACTTTCTTCTCCGCGGTGTCCACATAGTAAATCGGCACGAGCCGCTCATTTTGGGCGAACAAGCCAGCCAGGCGCGCCGGAAGATCAAAGAGGGGAGTCAGCAGGAACAGGAGGACTATGAAAGCCGCACCCAGGAGCAGTGCCAGCCTTCTTTTACTGATGACCACGGTTACAAACAAGTATATCACCCCCTTAATGATTATGTCCGGGCGGCCCTGTTTATGCTTTTTGCCCTTGATCGGGCCGGAGGGGGAAGGGGGTGTAAATCTTTCACCGGGAGGCGCGGGCGGTTCACTTCCCCCCTCATTTTGGTGTATAATGGGAGCAGTTTTTAACTATCGGGGTGGAGATTAAATGATGCAAAAACCGCAGTTGAGGCCCTGCCTCGCCTTGATCAAACCTTATATTCCGGGCAAGCCGGCGGCGGAAGTAGAGCGTGAACTGGGGATCAAGAACGTGATCAAGCTGGCCTCCAACGAAAATCCCCTCGGCCCGGCCCCGCTGGCCCTGCAGGCCTTGCAGCAGTCGCTGGGGAGCCTGCACCTCTATCCGGACGGCTATTGTTATGATTTGCGGCTGGCCATCGCCGGGCGGTGCGGGATCAAGCCAGAACAGATCGTGTTCGGCAACGGTTCCGATGAACTGCCCAGCATGATCGCGGCGGCCTATATCAGCCCGGGCGACGAAGCTGTTTCGATCAAGCCTACCTTTTCCGAGTATGAGTTTGCGATGTGCCTGATGGGCGGGAACATAAACTATGTCCCCCTGGTGGGCAATGATTTCCGCTTTGACCTGGAGGCGGTGCGGGCGGCGATCACTGACCGGACCCGCCTGGTTTTTATCTGCAGCCCCAACAACCCCACCGGCAGCGCCGTGGCGCAAAAGGAGCTAAAGCGCTTCCTGGAATCTCTGCCGCCCGGTGTTCTGGTGGTCCTGGACGAAGCGTACCATGAATATGCTCCCGCCGGAGCAGCTCTCAACACCCTGCAGTTTATCCGGGAGGGCTGCCCGTTGATTACCCTGCGCACTTTTTCGAAAATCTACGGGCTGGCCGGCCTGCGGATCGGTTACGGGATTGCTCCGGCCCCGGTAATCGAAGATTTAAACCGGGTCCGGGAACCGTTCAACGTGAACAGCGCCGCCCAGGCGGCAGCCCTGGCCGCCCTGCAGGATGAGCAGCACCTGCAGCGCAGCCGCGACCTGGTGGAAAAAGGAAAAGAGCAGCTCGCCAGGGGCTTGCAGGAGTTGGGCTTAAGGCCTGTGCCCACGCAGGCCAACTTTATCTTCGTCGATCTCCGGCGGGATGCCAAACAGGTCTTTTTAGAGCTGATGCGCCGCGGGGTGATCGTGCGCAGTGGCGATATTTTCGGCTTTCCCACTTATATCCGGGTGACCATCGGCACTGCGGAACAAAACGCCCTTTTCCTGGAGCAGCTCGCCGCAGTCCTCGCCGGATAAGCGGGGCTGTTCCCAAAGTGGTTTGGCCAGGTTAAAGGTTGCCGCTCGGGCGGAGACCGCCCCTTGCGCATGTCATCCTGAGCGTAGCGAAGGATCTCAACCGGGCTTTGCCATCAACGAGTGTTCCTTCGGCTTTGACTCAGGATAAACCTTCGGGCTGCTCCTTCAGGATGGCAACAAGGCACTCAGGATGACTGCAAGGGGCTCTCCTTTTGAGATGGCCTTATTTACCCTGTGACGGTGTAACCGGCCCGGGTTATGGCGTTTTCCAGCTCTTCCCGCCTGAGCATGGCCGGGTCGAAAGTGACTTTGACCTCTTTTTTCTTCAGGTCGACGGCGGCGCCGCTTACTCCGGGCAATGCCTGGAGGGCGCCTTCCACGCTTTTCTTGCAGTGTTCGCAGCTCATTTCTTCAACCCTGAGAATTACCGTTTCCTGGTTTGCAGGCATTAAAAGCAGCTCCTTTTTTTGTTTTTTTTATTTTCCCGAGTGAAAGTTTAGAGCCCCCCTCACCCTGACCCTCTCCCCCCCCAGAGGGGGAGAAGGAATTAGGAAGGGCACCATTTTCCTCCTTCTAATGGCGCGCTGGCTGGCAGGGCATGGCCGTCCAACCTCTAATACGGGGTTTTTCTTGGTCTACCTTTTCCACGGGATCATTATAATTAGTAATGAATAACTGCTACTAAAACCGGCGGGGGGGTAGTGCTTTGCCTGCTCTGATTGCCAGCGCGGTGGTAATAATCTTTTTTCTTTTGCTTTTAAGGTACCGGCGTAGCCTGCCGCGACACAAGAGGCACCTGCCCACTTACCTGATTGCGCTCTGTGCTGTCTTATTAACCCTTTCCCTGGTGCGCTTTCCCCAGGAAGCTTTCAATGCCTCGGTGGCCGGATTGGAGATCTGGTGGCATATTGTCTTCCCGGCGCTGCTTCCCTTTTTTATTTTTTCCCAAATCTTGATTGGACTGGGCGTGGTCCACGCCATGGGCGTTTTCCTGGAGCCGGTGATGCGGCCCCTGTTCAATGTCCCCGGAGCCGGATCATTTGTCATGGCCATGGGCCTGGCTTCGGGGTATCCGATCGGGGCCGTTTTAACCAGCGAACTGCGCGCGCGTGAACTGTGCAACCGCGTTGAAGCCGAAAGGCTGCTCAGTTTTACGAACACGGCCGATCCCCTTTTCATGTTTGGCGCCGTTGCAGTCGGCATGTTCGCTTATCCCGCCGCCGGCCCGGTGATCGCGGCGGCCCATTATCTTTCCAGCCTGACGGTGGGCCTGCTGATGCGTTTTTATAAGCGCAGTGAAACTGGTTCACCGGAGCCGGGACCGCGGCGCGGCCGGATCCTGGCGCGGGCGCTCGCCGCCCTGGTCAGCGCCCGGGAGCAAGACGGCCGCCCCCTGGGCCGGCTGATGGGAGAGGCGATCGTAAAATCGGTGGAGACCCTCATGCTGATCGGCGGCTTTATCATCCTCCTCTCGGTGGTAATCCGCATCCTCGAGCTGATCGGGGTAGTCGCGGCTTTAAGCCGCGGCCTCGGATTCTTGCTTGAGTTGACGGGATTAAGCGCGGCCCTGGCACCGGCTCTGGTCAGCGGTTTTTTTGAAATTGACCTGGGATGCCAGTTTGCGGGGGCGCTGGCAACGGTGGCCATGGACGAAAAGATCATCGCGGCGGGCATGATTATTGCCTGGAGCGGGCTATCGGTCCATGCCCAGGTAGCCAGCATTATCTCGAAAACGGATATCCGGATCGCGCCTTATATCGCAGCGCGCCTGCTGCATGCCCTCCTGGCGGCGGTTTATTCCGCGCTGCTCATCGGCCCGGCGGGGATGCTGCTGAATAAGGTTGCCATACCGGCATTTTTCAGCACTGTCCCCAGCGGCAGCTTTTCGTTCTGGTGGTCCAGGACAGCGCTGATGTTTAACCAGTTCCTATGGCTTTGCGGTTTTTTGATCGCCGCGGCGCTCTTTTTATCCCTCTTCCGGGCCTTTAAGGCCGCTTTCTTCTTCAGCCGCCGCTAGGCCCTCCGGCGTGATGAAGGTGAGACAGGTGCCGCCGTATTGTTTTTGCCGCTTTTGCGGGTAGCGCTCCGACCAGGCCCGGTTGGCGGCAGCGTGTTCCACAATAACCAGTCCTCCTTCGCGCAGCAGGCTGGCCCTATATATTTGTCGCAGCAGCGCGGGGATCAACGTGGTGGAGTAGGGGGGGTCGAGAAAAATGAGATCCGCCCGCACGCCCTCCCGGGCCAGCCGGCCCAGGGCGGTGCACACATTTCCGGCCAGCAGCCGCGCCTGCTCGAGCAGCCTGGCGCGGACCAGGTTTTCCTTGATCACGGCGAGGTGGCGCCGCTCCTGTTCCACGAAGATGCATGAGACGGCGCCGCGGCTTAAAGCTTCAATGCCCACGGCGCCGCTCCCGGCAAAAAGGTCGAGCACCACGGCCGCGATGACGCGGCTGCCAAGAATACTGAAAAGCGCTTCCCTCACCCGCTCCCCTGTTGGCCGCACCGCTCTCCCCGGAATGCTTTTTAGCTTCATCCCTTTGGCCGAACCGGCAATAATGCGCATCACGATACCGCCTGTTTTTTCCCTATTTTAACAGGCGCCTTCCACCGGTGCAATAGAACCCCGGGAAAAAATGCGTTCTGGAATGCTTTCAGGCAGGAGATTGGCGATCATTGTTGAAAGTTGAAAGATGCCCTGGATTTTATAATTATTTGCCCAAGGATAGGACACTGTATAATTGTAGAAGAAAAAAGAAATGCAGGGCAGCCAGGCATACCCCCAAAGAAAAGGGGGCATCATCAGTCTGTCCCCATTGGAGGCAGGCGAACCAAGGCCTGGCTGATGAGAAGTGATAAGTGAGCCGCCGCGGATACCTTGGCAGCAGGGGCGGATAGAAAGGAGCCTGGACCATGCTGGAACTGGACAAGATTGTTTTAAAGTTCAAGGCTGATGATCATGAGTTAACCGCCTTAAAGGAGATCAGCCTGCATTTTGAGACTGGGAAAATCTATGTAATCACCGGCCCGAACGGCAGCGGGAAATCCTCCCTGGCACGGGTGATCATGGGGATCCATCGTCCCGGCAGCGGCCGGGTTATTTTTGACGGCGAAGATATTACCGGCCTGGGGATCACGGAGCGCTCCCGCAAGGGCATCGGCTATGCCTTTCAGCACCCGGCCCGCTTTAAGGGGCTGCGGGTGGCCGATATCCTGGAAATCGCCATGCGCAATGGCGAGCACAACGATTGCCACTACCTGAGCGAGCTCGGCCTCTGTCCCGAAGATTACCTGGAGCGGCCCCTGGACGCCAGCCTTTCCGGAGGAGAGATCAAGCGGATTGAAATCGCCACCTTGCTGGCGCTCAATCCGCGCCTGCGCATCTTTGACGAGCCCGAGGCCGGCATCGATTTGTGGAGCTTCGAACAGTTGATCGAGGTGATCGGCGCGAGCCATCGCCCCGATACCACCACCATCATCATTTCACACCAGGAGAAGATCTTGCAAATGGCGGATCAGATCATCTTGCTTGAAGACGGTGCTGTCAGCCTGCACGGCCCCCGCGAGCAGGTCTGGCCTGTAATTCGCGACAGCGTGCGCTGCGCCTGCCGTCAAGATTGCAGCCGGGGAGGGATGTATTATGTTAACTGCCCTCGATAGAAAGATGCTGCGCCAGATCGCCGGCTTGGAGGGCGATCCCCCGGGCGCCTTCAACATCCGTAAAAATGGCCAGGGCATTGAACGGCGCTCCATTCCGGGAATCGAAATCATCCCGAAAGAAGGTAAGCCGGGGATCGATATCCTGGTCAAGCCGGGCACCACGGGGACGGTGCATATCCCGGTGATCCTTACCGCCAGCGGTCTCAACGACCTGGTTTACAATACCATAGAGATCGGGGAGAGCGCCGATATTCTGTTGATCGCCGGTTGCGGCATTCATAACCCCGGCCACGGAGAGGCGCGCCATGACGGCGTTCATGAAATTTTCGTGCGACGCGGCGCACGCCTGCGCTACCGGGAGAAGCACTACGGTGAAGGGGAAGGCAAAGGCAAGCGGATCCTGAACCCGAAGACCGTGCTCCTGGTGGAAGAGGGCGCTTCCGCTGAACTGGAGCTGGTCCAGATCCGGGGGGTGGACGATACCGTGCGCGACACGAAGGTCCGGGTGGAGGCAGGCGGGCGCCTCGCCATATACGAGCGGCTGCTTACGCACGGCACGCAGGAGGCGCGCAGCGACGTGGAGGTGGACCTGGCCGGCGATGAGAGCACGGCCCGGGTGATCTCCCGCTCCGTAGCCCAGGGGACTTCCAAACAGCTATTTCGCCCACGCCTGGTGGCCCATGGCCGCGGCCGCGGCCATGTGGAGTGCGATTCGATCATCATGGATCAGGCGGTCATCCGTTCCATTCCCGAGATCTGGGCCGAGAATGCGGCGGCGGAACTGGTGCACGAAGCCGCCATCGGGAAGATCGCCGGGGAACAAATAGTCAAGCTGATGACCCTCGGTTTAACGGAAAAAGAAGCGGAAGAGGCCATTATCAGCGGGTTCCTGAAATAAGTGCTTAGGATCTGCACGGCAAACTTCATTCCATTGAGAAGATTATTGACATATTGAAGTTTTTATTATATATATAAATATATAACATTTCCATATTGGCCGATCTCAACTGAAAGGAGGGCCGGGTTTAAAAGAAGGGATAAAGGGCGCACGTGTTTGACGATAGGTTATAAAAAGCAAATTAATTTTCTGGGGGTATAGTGCATGAAAAAATCCTGGTTGTTGTTATTCTTGATTGCCTTCCTCTCCATTGCGCTCGTCGTCGGTTGTGCCCAGGGAGACAAAGAAGGCGAAAAAGCGGGTCCGGATGATGAGAAACCGGCTGCAGACAAGGATAAGATCGTCGTCGGGGCGGCAAGATCGATTAGCGGTCCCCTGGCGATCCAGGATGAAACTTGTTTCGGCCCTGTGTACCGGATGTGGTTTGATGAAGTCAATGCCCGCGGCGGCATCTATGTGGAAGAATACGGCAAAAAGCTCCCCGTTGAACCTCTTATCTATGACGACACCTCTGACATGAACACCATGCTCAACCTGCTGAACAAATTGATGGTTGAAGACAAAGTCGATTTGCTGCTGGCGCCCATCAGCACCGCCTTCTTGAAGGCTGCGGCGCAGGTCACCAATGACCAGGGCTACCTTTTGATCGGGGCTGAGGGCGGCGCCAAGGAGCTGGAGCCGCTGATGGCTGAAATGCCCTATTTCTTCTCTCTGCTGAACTACGCCACGCAGCAGGTACAGCCCCTGGTTGATATGCTTGCAGAAAACAACATTAAAAACGCGGCCATCATTTATATCGAAGACCAGCACGGCCTTGAATATAAGAATGACCTGGTGCCT
>ERZ773359.5093-NODE-5093-length-12936-cov-6.105659_pt1 | contig 12936 bp, 11 predicted proteins | sample MGYA00374955_ERZ773359 | MGnify/ENA primary metagenome ERZ773359 (study PRJEB29098, sample SAMN04486028) | biogas fermenter metagenome | study: EMG produced TPA metagenomics assembly of the Biogas fermentation microbial communities from Germany - Plant 4 DNA1...
CTCTACAACTGTTACCCCGGAGCCGCCTTCAGCCGGATGCCCCATTCTCATTGAGGCGACAAGGGGATGATTTTGCAAGTATTTTTGGAGACCGGCACGCAGACGACCTGTCCCTTTACCATGGATAAGCCGGACTTCTTTCAGCGCGGAAACAGCAGCTTCGTCAAGATACATATCTACCTTTAGAATTGCTTCATCTAATGTCAGACCGCGTAAATCCAGTTCCCGGGGCACATTTTTTGCTGCATAAAAAGTCGTTACTCTCTGCGGAATTTCTTCCTGTTTCTTTTGTGCAGCCAAGGGGGCTAAATCTTCAACTTCAACGGTAACGCGCATAGGACCTACTTGCACCTGAATGTTTTTACCACTAACCTCAACAACCGTCCCCTGTTGATTCAAGCTCTTGACCATAACTTCCTGGCCACAAGCCAAATCTTCCGGTTTGAGCACAGTCTGCCCTACCGGAGGTGCAGCATAAGCATGCACCTCTGCCACTAAATTTTCCATCGCTGACGCCAGTGTCTCCACCTGCTCTGCGGCAGGTTTTGTTTCACTGTAACGCATTTTACGCAATTCTTTTAGGATTTGTTGTGCTTCCCGCTTGGCACGCACCACTATTTCCAGCGCCTCATTGCGGGCTTTATTTAAAATTTCTTTTTTGCGGCGCTCTAATTCGGCTTTTTCCTCTTTTACTTGTCTAAGTAAACTTTGTGCTTGCCTGCGTTCATCTTCCGCTTGACGGGAAACATATTCCAAACGCTTACGGTCTGCCACCAAGTCAGCCACTAACTCTTCCAGATGTTTTTCTTCCCGGGTAAGAAACTCCCGCCCCCGTGCGATAATTTCTTCCGCTAAACCTAAACGTTTAGCAATGGCAAAGGCATTGCTTACCCCAGGCACCCCCACAAGCAGCTGATAAGTGGGCCGCAAGGTGGCCACATCGAACTCCACCGAGGCATTTTCCATCCCGGGAGTTATATAGGCAAAAGTTTTTAACTGGCTGTAGTGAGTTGTGGCAATGGTGATGGCCCCAGAAAGGTGCAGGTGTTCCAAAATTGCCATGGCTAATCCTGCACCCTCTGTAGGATCGGTTCCTGCACCGATTTCATCAAGCAAAACCAAAGCACCGCTTTGTAAATTTTCCAGAATTTCAATAATATTTTTCATATGCCCGGAAAATGTTGATAAAGACTGGCTGATACTTTGTTCATCGCCAATATCGGCAAAGATTTGCGGAAAAACAGCCAATTGTGTGCCCTCGGCGGCGGGAACATGCAAGCCGCTTTGGGCAAGCATGGCAAAGAGGCCTACAGTTTTTAGGGTCACTGTTTTTCCACCCGTATTTGGTCCCGTTATCACCAAAGTTCGTATCTCTTTCCCCATTTCCAAAGAAATAGGTACCACATCTCCCACCAGCAGAGGATGCTTGCCGTTAACAATCTTGATATATCCTGCTTCATTTAAATCCGGCTCAATGCCTTTTAATTTTAAACTTAAGTGTCCCTTGGCCAAAATAAAATCCAATTCCGCATATAAATTCAAAGTTTCTTTTAAAATTTCGGCAGCTTCACCGGTTTTGCGGGATAAATGCAGTAAAATTTTTTCTTTTTCCTTTTCCGCTTCCCGGCGGAGCACCGCCAGTTTATTATTGGCTTCAACGGCCCATAAGGGCTCAACAAAGATTGTTGCCCCGCTGGCAGATTGATCGTGTACCACACCCGGGACTTGTGCCCGGTATTCAACTCGCACAGGAACCACTAAACGATCTCCGCGCAAAGTAATTAGGCTTTCCTGCAGATATTTCTGCATTGACGGGTTTTTGATAAAACGGTCAAAACGCTCACGTAAATTTCTTTCCCCGGCATTGATGGCCCGGGTTAAGCGTTCCAATTCCGGGCTGGCGTTACTACGCAATTTGCCTTCATCATCAAGGGCCTGCCGCAACAATTCCCTTAATTCCGGCAGCGGATCCAACCGCTTTACCAGACCTTGCAAGATGGGGTAACCTTCTTTTTCCCGAAAAAAGACTTTTACTTTTGTCACCGCCAATAAAAGTCGAAGTACTGCCCATAATTGTTCTTCTCCCAGCATCCCTCCTCTGGCGGCCAACGCCAAGACGCGGCGGATATCTTCCACGGGCTCCAAATCCAAATGGTAGCGCTTCATTAAAGAAACTGCTTCAGATGTCTCTGCCTGCCAACGCCGGCAAAGGTTAATTTCCGTGGAAGGAATTAAATCTTCCGCCAGTTCCCGCCCCATGGAAGTTATGCATTGCTCCACCAGGGAAAGCCGGATTTTATCAAATTCCAAAAGTTTTATTTCTCTTTCCATCATTGTCACTTCCTTGACACGTATGGGTTATCGGCCAAATAAAAGCGCAAAGGTAAATCCTTTGCCTGCGAAATACCGATGCGAGTGGTTGTAATAATTTCTTTTGCCTCATAACCGTCGTCTGCCAAATATAAAGGTGGTTGGCGTAAATCATGACCGTTATGGGTAAGATTAATGCCCATGGCACGACATAAATTTCCCGGTCCGGAAGCCAATTTCTCAAGCGGCGCTTGGCCGCGCCGCTTGCGCATTAAATCAAGCCCTGTTAATGGTTCCAAAGCCCGTACTAAAACCGCCTCCCCTTCCCCTATCTTTGCCGTAACCACATTAAAGCAGTAATGAATGCCATAGATAAGGTAAATATAAGCTGTGCCGGCAGGGCCAAACATAGCCGCATTGCGGGCGGTTTTTCCCCGGGCAGCGTGACAGGCAGGGTCATTTTTGGCCAAATAGGCTTCCGTTTCCACAATCCGCCCGGCAGTAATTCCTTGTTTTGTCTCATGAATTAAAATTTTCCCCAAGAGCAATTGCGCCACAATTTCTGTTGGTTGGAGGAAAAAATCAGTTTCCAGCTTGTTTTTAAACATTCTCTGCAATGAAAACACATCCCTGCTCTCACTGAGAAAGTAAACGGGTCTTCTTTTTTTGTAAGCAACTAAGAATTTCATTCGCATTTCTGGTATTAATTACATCATCCGCAGTGAGCCAACCTCTGCGGGCTACGGCTAAGCCCAAAGTAATGTTGGCCAGTTCCAGCTGACTGTGGGCGTCTGTATTGATTGCGATTTTAATACTTGCCTTTTTCGCTTGCAAAACAATTTTATCCGTTAGATCCAAGCGGTCCGGGGAAGAATTTATTTCCAGGATGGTGCCGGTGGCTTTGGCCACCCGCAAAATTTCATCGATATCAACTTCATACGGGTCCCTTTGCCCCAACAGCCTGCCGGTGGGATGACCGAGAATTTGCACATACGGGTTTTGCATGGCTTTACAAATACGGGCAGTAAGTTTTTCACGACTTTGCCGGAAGCCGCTGTGCACAGAGGCAACCACCACATCAAGTTGGGCTAAAATTTCATCTGGTGCATCTATGGATCCGTCATCGAGGATATCTGCTTCTATACCACAAAGTATACGCAAGTTGTATTTTGTTTGCAGTTTGTCAATGTATGCCCTTTGTTCCGCTAAACGCTGTAAAGATAACCCCCTGGCAACTTTCAGGGATTGGGAATGGTCTGTGATGGCCACATATTCATAGCCCATTTCCACAGCCATTTCCACCATTTTTTCTATGCTGGCTGTGCCATCGCTCCAGTTTGTATGGACGTGCAAATCTCCTTTATAATCTTCTGCCCTAAGCAATAAAGGAAGCTCTCCTTTTTGGGCAGCAGCAATTTCGCCGCGGTTTTCCCGCAATTCCGGTTCTATAAAGGGCAGCCCGGCCAATTTATAAATGTCCGCCTCGCCGGCAAAAACATAAGGCGATGCTTGCCAGATATCTAAACCTGTATTCTCTTTAACCAAGCGGGCAACTTTTTTCACATGTTCTGTAGCACCTGTTGTCAGCCAAAGTTGGCGCACATAATCGCCTGCAGAAACTAAATCAAGGCGCAGCTTGACGCCAAAGCTATGCACTGTCCTACAGGTATTATCCTCCCATTTTTGCCGGTGCAGCTGCGGATGCTGACTGATTGCTTTTTTTGTCTGTGCCAAATCCTTTGTCACCAGCAAAAGGCTTATTTCTGACACTGTCTCCTGGCGGCGGCGCATTTCTCCGGTAACTGTTACCTTTTCGACACCGTTAAGCTTCTTTAATTCAGGGATAAAATCTTGGCAAAATGTCAACGCCCAGGCTAAAAGTATTTGCTCGTTTACCTGCACGGGCGGAGTTTCTCCTTCCATTCTTTCTAGCAGCGCCAATTTCCCGGTTTTGACAATTTCTTTTATTTTGGCCGCCAGCGCCTTGCCCACCCCATCTATACTTTGCAGCCGATTCTCCTGCACAAGCTCAACAATACTTTCCGGTGAAGCGGCTACAGCTTGTGCCGCTCTTTGGTATGCGCGAATGCGGTAACGATTTTCTCCGCGTAAAGCCAGGATGCGGGCAGCACGGTCAAGCATTTCTGCCACATCTTTGTTTTGCACAAAACATCACTCCGCAACTTTTAATACACTTTAGCTTGCCCGCAGTGATAAAAAAAATATGAAGAAAAAACCGCCAACCTTCTGCACAGGCGGCGGCTAAAGTTTACAAACTTTTTTTGCTGAAGAGTAAAGCTTGCATCTGCTCATAAACAAGCGGCAAAACCAGAAAAATTCTCTCAGCAAAAAAAGATTTCTCCAAAGCTTCTGCCAGGAAAGGAAGGGGGATCAACTTGGCTGCGGCAACCAGAACCAAAACAATCAGTACTCCCTGGAGCGCACCAAGCAACATACCCCCCAGGCTATTAACCAAACCTAAAAGCGGCAGAGCAAAAAGTGCATGTATCGTATTTCCCGTTACGGAAAAAAGAAGGCGCACCAGGCTGAAGAGCAAGAAAAAACCAAGCAAACGCAGAAATATCTCACCCAGACTGATACCAAGCAAAGTAGGCTGCGCAAACCAATGCGGAAACCATTTTGTTAAAGGGATAAATTTGCTAAACTGCAGTATAAATTCATTACCATAGTAAATGGCCACTAAATAAGAGGCAATTGTACCGGCAACAGCAAACAGCTGGCGTACAAGACCTTTTTGCGCACCAGCCAAAGCAGAGAACACCACCATAGCCACCATCAGTGCATCCAGCCAGTTCATCATTTGGCATTCTTCTTTTTGAACAGGGATTCCAGTTCCCGCACCCGTTTTTGGGCGCGAAACAATTCATCGGCCAGATTTACTGCTGTTAAAATTGCCACTTTACTCGTGCCCAGCCTACTGTTTGCGGCGCCAATCTGCCGCATTTTTTCATCAACATATTGGGCCAAACGCTTTAAATAATCTGGCGCTGCCGTGCCGCACATGGTGTATTCTTCATGATAAATCTTTACGTTTACGCGATGCTTTTTTTCTTCAGCCATGCGGCTTCCTCCCCCGCCGTTTTCTCTTTCTTTTCTCCCTTGAGACGGTAAAATCCTGCTATAGCCCCTTTAAAGCAGTTTGTCTGGAGCTTTAAGCAGCCATGGGCTTAACTGCGCAGTTCCGCTCCCAGGCGTTCCCGTAAAGCCGCTTCTATTTTTTGATGCAAAGCAGCCACCACTTCATCACTTAGGGTGCGTTGTAAATCACGATAAGTTACGGCAAAGGCCAAACTGCGGCAGTTTTCCGGTATTTGTGGGCCCCTGTACTGGTCAAAAAGCGTTACCTTTTCTACCAGCTTTCCTCCCACTTCAGAGATAACATCAATAACCTCCTTGGCCGTAACCGTGTCCGGAACCACCACCGCTAAATCTCTTAGTACAGCCGGGTAGCGCGGCAGCGGTACATACTTGGCTGTTAACCGCGCATGCTTTAGCAGCAGCTCTAAATTTAGCTCTGCAGCAAAAACCGGTTGTTCTAAATCATAATTGTCCAAGACATCAGGGTGAATACGACCCAGCCACCCCACTTGCTCTTGAGCGATAAACAGTGCTGCTGTCTGCCCGGGCTGGCACCAGGGAAGTTCACAGGCGGTAAATGTATACTCTGCAATTCCCAGGCGTTCTAGCAGTACTTCAACGATGCCTTTGACCTCAAAGAAATCTGTCGGTGATGGTTTTTGCTGCCAATGCTCTGCCGGAAAAGCCCCCATGAGTGTGATTCCTAACATGGTAGGCTCCTGGGGTAATTTGGCCAGAGGTTCTGCAGCAGGAATAAAGACGGAACCGATTTCAAATAATTTTAGATTACGCTCATTGCGGTTTTGATTATAAACCAAAACGTCAAGCAGGCCGCCTAGAAGCATTGTCCGCATCACACTCTGCTCTTCTGACAAGGGGTTGGCGATTTTTAAAACACGGCGCAAAGGACTGTCCATGGGCAAGCAAAGTTTATCAAATTGTTGCGGACTGATAAAGGAATAACAGATAGCTTCCGTCAACCCGCATGCTGTCAAAACTTCTTTTACTTTTCGCAAAGCACGCTGTTTTTCCGTAAGACTGCCCTGTGTGATGACACCCTTGGGCAAAGTTGTGTCAATTTTATCATAACCATAAATACGGGCAACTTCTTCTATAAGATCAACTTCTTCCTGCAAATCGGCACGCAAGGTAGGAACAGTAACATGTAACTGCGTCCCCTCTTCCACCTGAAAACCTAAACGTTTAAAAATATTGGCCATCTCCAGTTGCGAAATTTCCAGGCCTAATAACTTCCGGGCACGTTGCGGACGCATACTGATCCTTTTCGGATTACGCGGATTAATGTATGCATCAACAACTTCGCCGTCTACACTTCCCGCCCCTAAAATTTCCAGCAAGCGGGCTGCACGGCGAATAGCTTCTGCACACCCGTTAATATCGACACCTTTTTCAAAACGCTGTTGTGCTTCCGAGTATAGGCCTAAAGCACGGCCGGTGCGCCGAATATTTACGGCAGTAAAATGTGCCGACTCCAAAAATACATTTCTTGTATTTTCTGTTACTTCCGTTTCCAAACCGCCCATCACGCCGGCCAATCCTACAGCCCGCTTGGTATCGGCAATGACAAGCATCTCCGGAGTTAAGATCCTTTCTATATTATCTAAAGTTGTCAGTGTTTCGCCTTTGCGGGCCCGGCGGACAATAATGCTGTGATCAGCGAGCGTATCATAATCAAAAGCATGTAATGGCTGACCGTATTCCCACATGACATAGTTTGTCACATCAACAATATTACTGATAGGCCTGATTCCGGCTTGCAACAAACGTACTTGTAACCAAATGGGGGATAGGTCTACTTGTACGTCCCTAATGACCAAGCCTACATAACGGCCGCATAAATCCTTTGCTTCGATCTGTATGCTTGGCACAGGAAGTTGAGCTTTTGTTAGCTGCAAATTGTTATTGGGCAGTTGGACTTTTTTTCCGGTTAAAGCGGCCACTTCATAAGCAACACCAATTAACCCCAGGCAATCTGCCCGGTTAGGAGTCAGATCTAAGACTAAAATAGGATCATTTAAAAGCAGTGCTTCTGCAAGGGGAACACCTACAGGCGTTTCACGGTCTAAAACTAAAACTCCATCGACACCGGGATTTAACGGCAGATCCAATTCCGCTGCCGAACAAAGCATTCCCATTGACTCAATGCCGCGCAGTTTTGCCTTTTTTATTTTTACACCACCGGGCAGGACAGCTCCGGGTTGTGCCAGCGGCACTTTATCTCCGGGGGCAAAATTATTAATCCCGGCCACCACAGTCTTTTCTTCACTGCCGTCATTGACCCGGACAACATACAGTTTATCAGCATCCGGATGCTTCTCTACCTTAAGTACCTCCGCCACGACAACTCCGCTAAAATTCGGTTGTAGGGATGTTATTTCGTCAACTTCTATCCCGGCATGAGTTAGCAAATCAGCCAGTTCCTGGGCAGGAAGCTCCAAATCAACAAAATCTTTTAGCCAAGTATAGGGAACACGCATAAAACAACCTCCTCAAACTGCAGCTAACGAAATTGACGCAGCATTCTGATATCGTTTTGGAAAAATAGGCGCAAATCATTCACACCGTATTTGAGCATGGCAATACGTTCGATGCCCATGCCGAAAGCATAACCTGTATGTTCTTCCGGATCATAGCCGGACATAGCCAAAACTTTGGGATGGACCATACCTGAACCTAAAATTTCTATCCAACCTGTATGTTTGCAAACGCTGCAGCCACTGCCTTGGCAGATCACACAGGAAATATCTACTTCCGCACTAGGTTCAGTAAAAGGGAAAAAACTGGGGCGCAAACGCACCTGCTGCTTGGGGCCAAACATCTGCCGGGCAAAAGATAAAAGTGTACCTTTTAAATCAGCCAGCGAAATATTATGATCTATGGCAAGCCCTTCAATTTGATGGAACATGGGCGAATGTGTGGCATCATCATCTCTGCGGTAAACTTTACCGGGAGCAATAATGCGCACAGGTACTTGAGGCGCAACTTTTTCCATGGTTCTGACCTGCATAGGAGAGGTATGTGTACGTAAAAGTATCTCCGGCTGAAAATAAAAAGAATCCTGCATATCTCTGGCCGGATGGTCCTTCGGGATATTTAGCGCCTCAAAATTATAATAATCCGTCTCCACTTCCGGGCCTTCGGCAATGGTAAAGCCCATTCCCAGAAAAATATCACAGATTTCTTCAATTACTTGCGTTAGAGGATGTAAAAAACCCTGCGCAAAGGGCCGTCCCGGCAGCGTAACATCCACCCGTTCTGCTTCCATTTGTTTCTGGCGCGCTTTGTGGCGCAATTTTTGTTCGCGTTCTTTGAGCAAAGTGGTTATTTCATCACGTATCTGGTTGGCCAGGCTGCCAATAATGGGTCTTTCTTCAGGAGAAAGTTTGCCCATACCGCGTAAAACTGCCGTGATCTCACCCTTCTTACCCAGGTAACGCACCTGTACTTTTTTTAGTTCTTCTTCCGTTTCTGCAGCATTAATTTCAGCACGCGCTTTTTCTGCGATTTCAGATAATTGTGCTTGCATGAAATACCACTCCTTCCCGGAAAAACTAATAAAAAAACGTCCCCACTAAGGGACGAAAGCTCTCTTCCGCGGTACCACCCAAATTAGCATACCTAAAATATACTCACTCACAGCTCTTTACCGGGAGCAACCGTCCGGACCTACACAGTTTTCCCTTCAGTCCGGCAGCATCAGGGAGGAACTTCAGTCAATTTGCGCTAGGCGCTCTCAGTCTAGGCGTCTTTCCCTGTAAACGCAAGTGTTGACCTACTCGTCCCTTCATCGCCTTAACATATTTGTGCTTCAAGAAGCTGTTTATAAAGCAAGTACGCTGTTATCGAACCAGTACGTTCAAAAATATACCAAAATAATTTTGCGTCTATCACTATAACCACTCCTTATGCTGGGAATGGAACTGTACTTATTATAGCATATGGAGTGTAAGGAGACAAGAAACTGCACGGAAAACGCGAAACTTGTTTTAGCCGTGTCTTTGCCGTGCAGCTTCAAAAAACAGCACGGACATGGCTATGGCCGCATTTAAAGATTCCACGGTGCCAGACATGGGAATGGTAACGGCTGCATCGGCGGCTGCTTCAATCTCCGCCGCAATACCGCTGCCTTCATTGCCCACAACCACTGCTAGGGGGCGTGTCCAGTCAAAACGATGGTAAACGCAAGCATCACTGTTTGTTGTCGTTGTTACCAATAAAATTTGCTGCCTTTGCAAAGCTTGCTGTAATCTGGGGAAATCTGTTTCCACCACCGGCAAGGTAAAATATGCCCCCATGGATGCCCTTAATGCCTTTGGATTCGTAGGGTCTACCGTTTGCGGGAGGATAACAGCCCCGCTTGCCCCGGCGGCAGCGGCAGAACGCAGCATGGTGCCCAGATTACCCGGATCCTGCACCCGGTCAACCACAAGAATAAGAGCAGGTTTTTGACCAAAAAGCTCTTCTAAAACCACTTCCGGTTTTTTTACCACAGCCAAAATGCCTTGGGGTGATTCGGTAAAGGCAGCCTGGTCAAAAATGCTGCTTTCAACCCTGAAAATTTTTGTTTGTGCCGGTAAAGCATGTAGAAATGCCGGTTGTTCCACATTTTCACGCAAAAAAATGATTTCCGGGACTACTCCCCGCTGTAGCACGTCTGCAACCAGCCGCATGCCTTCCAACGGGATAAGACCAAGCTTTTTTCTAAATTTGCGTTTTTCCAAACATCGATACAGCTTCACATGCTGATTCTGCAGGCTTGTAATGATGGTCATACACCTCCCAGGTGACCTACGGTCCTGACCACCCCGCAAACTTAAGGGACTCCCCCTTAACCAATTATGTTAAGCTTAAGCTCATTTCCTAGCACATAAAAAGACGAAGTCAGAAGTTATGCTTCTGACTTGGCTGGAAAGTTTATAAATTTTCTTTGGCGATATTTACCAATTCTGTGAAACCGGCTGCATCATTTACTGCCAAATCGGCCAACATTTTGCGGTTAATATCAATACCGGCCCGTTTTAAACCGTTAATAAAACGACTGTACGAGAGACCATTCATTCTGGCAGCCGCATTAATACGTGCAATCCATAATTTGCGGAAATCACGTTTGCGCAGACGGCGATCACGATAAGCATTGGCAAGTGACTTCATGACAGCTTGATTGGCGACGCGGAACAATTTACTTTTGGCGCCAAAGTAACCCTTTGCCAATTTAATTATTTTTTTATGTCGTCTACGCGTGACAACGCCACGTTTAACCCTAGGCATGACAAAACCCTCCTTGCTTCAATAAGTATAACAATTTAATAGGGGAGCATTTTCGCAACGCGTTTCGTTTCTGCAACACTTACAGCGGTGTTTTTGCGCAGACGCCGTTTACGTTTAGGGCTTTTCTTCTCTAAAATATGGCTTTTATAAGCATGGCTGCGCTTAAATTTGCCACTGCCTGTCTTTCTAAAGCGTTTGGCAGCTCCACGATGTGTTTTCATTTTAGGCATGACTATATATACCCTCCTAAACTAAACTAGCTGGATTTCGGTGCCAGAATCATTACCATATTACGTCCTTCAACCTTCGGCACGCGTTCCACGCTGCCCAAATCTTTTACATCCTCGGCAATTCGCATGAGCAATTTTTGTCCTAATTCCGGATGTGTAATTTCACGGCCGCGGAACATAATGGTTGCTTTAACCTTATCGCCGCTTTGTAAAAACCGCCGCGTATTTTTAAGTTTGACATTATAATCATGTTCTTCAATGTTAGGACGAATTTTAATCTCTTTGATGGTGATTTGTTTTTGATTCCTACGTGCCTCTTTTTCCCGCTTACTTTGCTCAAACTTATATTTACCGTAATCCATAATACGGCAGACAGGCGGTTTAGAGTGTAAAGAAACAGCAACCAAATCCAGATCATAATCTGCGGCAACCTGTAAAGCCTCATCTAAAGACATAATCCCCAGCTGTTTACCATCCGGGTCAATTACCCGCACCTCCTTGGCACGGATTTGTTCATTGACAAGCAGATCCTTGCTAATAAGTTATCACCTCCTGAGAAATCTATGGGTAAATAAGGAAAAAGCAGGTGGCTCCACCTGCTTTCACACACACTATTGAGCACAAATGCATACATCAAGTATACCTGCGTGCATAACCCTGGCGGCTTAAGCCTTGGGGTGAGAAGCGGTGGCTTCTTCTTGGCAACATTAATAAAAGTGCGTTTTAACTATACCACAGACAAATGACAAAGTCAACGTAATTCAGCAAAAAATTCGCCTGTTTTACAGCCTTAATTTAGCTTTTGGGGAAGCTTACCCTTTCTCCGGCGGCGAAAATAGAACTTAATATGCCTCGTTTCACTATGGTTGCACATAAATGCGGGTCGTGAACCACAAAGCCACAGATGACATCAACCCCGAACTTAAACAAGACCTCAGACAAAGGAGCTACAGGACCCACTAAAATTACCCGGGCATTTGCCGCTAAAGTAAGCAGCCGTGGCAGTGTTTTATAAATTAATGTTTCGCCGGTGATAAAAACATAGTCTTGTGCGGGCAAAAGATATTCGCAGGCAGCTTCAGGATAGTCTCCCGGCTGCGGATTTCTCTCCAGGATAGATAAGTCACTGCTTGCGCCAAGGGCCTGTACTACCGGCGGGAAATGACCTACAGAAGCAACTTTTTTTCCTTTTACCTCTTCTTTAAAAACGGTAAAAGCCTCACTATCCGCCTGCTGCCAGTGGTTGTGGGCAATACCAAGTTTTATGGTCCGGGAGGCAGCGTTGTAATATGCATTAATGGCCGCCACCCCAATACTTGCCTCCAGCAGATTCCACGATTTAGCCGCCTCCGCCACCTCTCTTAACGGCATGCCTTTAATGTGGTTGCCCAGCATAGGCTTCCGTGTAGCTTCCTTTACCGTTGTGGCCAAACCGATTCCGCCTGTTTCCGTCTGGATCATGGTCCAACTATTTCCGCACAAAAAATCTGCCACTTTTAATTCTTTAGGTATGGCACCAATTAAACTGTCGTATAACTTCCACATAATTTTCCCCCCGCTGTTTTATGTCGCCGGCATAATTTACCGTTTGTGGGAAAATCCCCGGCCTGCAAGCCAGACCGGGGATTTTTCAGTCTCTCTATTGCTTTAGTGTGGCTAAAAGTGCACGTTTGACTAAGACTTTAGCAATTTGCACTTTATAAGTGGCATCTGCCACAGGTTGAGCATCCTCCACCGCAGCTTCTCCGGCAGCGGCTGCAAGCTCCTCGTTGAGCTCTTTGCCGGCAATGACTTTTTCCGCTTTAACGGCCCTATAGGGCACCGGAGCAACTGCATTAAGACAAATGCGCGGGTTGTCACCGCCTACCAAGACGGCACAGTTAAGAACAGGGAAATCAATAGATTTGCGCAGGGCAAACTTCATAAATAAGCTTTTTGTTCCCGCCGGTGGTGTAGGAATCTGAATCTCCGTAATAATCTCGTCTTTGTCCAGTACAGTACTGCCGGG
>ERZ773359.5094-NODE-5094-length-12936-cov-5.555547_pt1 | contig 12936 bp, 10 predicted proteins | sample MGYA00374955_ERZ773359 | MGnify/ENA primary metagenome ERZ773359 (study PRJEB29098, sample SAMN04486028) | biogas fermenter metagenome | study: EMG produced TPA metagenomics assembly of the Biogas fermentation microbial communities from Germany - Plant 4 DNA1...
CTTGCCACGTAACGCTCATATGCCACCAGTGAGACTTTGGAGTCAATGATCAGCTGGCGGTTCTCGGGCAGGATCACCACCACATCGGGGCGGATCTTGGTGCCCTGTTCACTGCGGAACTCCAGGCCCACGCCCTGCAGGATGTATTCATGTCCTTCCCGGAGCCCGGAGGCTTCCAGGATGCGGCTGAGGATCATCTCGCCCCAGTCCCCTTGGGTCTTCACTTCGCCTTTGAGGGCCTTAGCCAGGCGCTCTGCCTCCGCGGACATGGCCAGCCCCACCTGTTCTAGAGTGCCGATTTTGATCATGCTTTCCCGGTGGGTTGCTTCCACCCGTTCCTGGAATTCCACCAGGCGCTGGCGCAGGGGTTCCAGAAGGCCCTGCAGCTGCTGCTGGGTTTGGGTGGAGAGGGTAGAGGCTTTGGCCTCGAGAATTTCCTGAGCCAGGTTCTGGAAGGCGTCCCGGAACTCCTGCTCCAAGGCCTTAAGGTACGCTTGTTCCTGGATGCGCTGTTCTTTGGAGAGCTTGAGCTCCGCTTGGAGAGCGGCCTGCCGGCGCACCAGGATTACATAAGCCAGGCAAAAGCCCACAACCAGGCCGGCTGCTGCGGTTAGTACGTAGCTTGTCATGAAGCATCGCTCCTTCTAGAACTAAAGTTCGAGGCCGGGTTTGCTTTTCCTGTTTGCGCTAAGCTGCAGGGAAACTGGGGGAGAGTGCGAATTAGTACCAGAAGGGGTGATCGTGTGCTAAGGAGAAAGATGGGCAAAACCAAGGAAGAAGTAAGCTTGCTGGGCTTTGGCTGCATGCGCTTGCCAACTCTGCCCGATGGGGAAATCGATGAGGCTGAAGCCATAGCCATGATCCGCCATGCCATCGATCAGGGCGTGACCTATCTGGACACGGCTTACGGCTACCATAACGGGAAGAGCGAAGTGCTCGTGGGCAAAGCAGTGCGGGACGGCTACCGGGAAAAGGTGTACATAGCAGATAAACTCCCGGTGTGGCTGGTCAAGGAGCCAGCAGACTGCGCTCGGCTTTTCAATGAGCAGCTGGAGCGGCTGGGTGTGGAGCACATTGACTTTTACCTCCTGCACGCCTTGAACCGCAACTCCTGGCACCAGGCTTTAGAAAACGAAGCCTTGGAATTTTTGGAACAGATGCAGGCGGAAGGCCGCATCAGGTATGTGGGCTTTTCCTTCCACGATGATCTGCCTGTGTTCCGGGAGATCATAGATGCTTACCCTTGGGATTTCTGCCAGATCCAGTTCAACTACATGGATGAATGCCATCAAGCGGGCTTAGCGGGGCTGAAATACGCGGCCAGCAAGGGGCTGGGCGTGGTGATCATGGAGCCTCTGCGCGGTGGGCGCTTGGTGCAGAACCTGCCCCCAGAAGTGGAAGAGTTTTTCGCCAGCGCTCCCATTCAGCGCACTCCCGCGGAGTGGGCCCTGCGCTGGGTGGCGGATCATCCTGAGGTCTCGGTCATCCTAAGCGGGATGAATAAGATGTCGGATGTGGAGGAGAATCTGCGCGTCCTGGCTGAGGCGCAGCCCCACTCCTTAAGTAAAGAAGAACTGAGCCTGATTGCCCAGGCGCGGGACATTTACACGCAGCGGATCAAAATCTTGTGCACAGACTGCCGCTACTGCCTGCCCTGCCCCCAGGGGGTGGAGATCCCCAGGATCTTCCGCTTGTACAATGAAGCGAACATGTACAACACCCTGGAGGCGGATCGGGGCCAGTATCAGCAGCTGGCCAAGAACAAAAAGGACGCCAGCCAGTGCATTGCCTGCGGCAGCTGCGAGGCGGTCTGTCCTCAGAATTTGGGCATCATTGAGCTCTTACAGATGGTTGACCGGGCGTTTACCGGCTAGTTCCAGACTTACTCCAGCTTTAGTCAGGGAGTGGAACACGGCGGCGGTAATGGCCCCATCGGCCAGGTGATGCAGTGCGGTGCCCACCCCGATGATCCAGAGGGCCTGGCTGAAGGTGAAGCCAAAGGGCAGGACCACCAGGGTCTCCCCTAAAGCGTGAATGGGCAAGGTGAGCAGCAAAGCCTTCCACAGGCTTTGCTCTTTGGCATACAAATACGCGCCCACCACCCCAAAGAGGATGTGGATGCTGGCTCTTAAGGCCACCACAGGGCCTAGGGTAAGGAGAAAGCCCAGGCTGGAGCCAATGCCCACTAGGGCGGCTGTCCAGGGGCTGATGGTCATGGCCAGCATGGTAGGCAGGTGGCTCGCCAGGGTTGCGGAAAAGGGCGGGATCACCACCTGCAGCCAGCCCTGGAAGGCCAGGGGGATGAGCAGGGCTAAAGCGGTGAGCAGAGCTCCGTAGAGCAGTTCTTTGATGCTTAGGCGCATGGATAAGACCTCGCATTCTTTACAGGTGTATATACATCTGTATAGTATACCACTGTCAAGCTTTTGGCAAGCAATCTTTGGGGGAATGGCCATGAGGCAGGAAGAGCGCCGGGCCCGCATCTTGGCCCTTTTGGCGGAAGCAGATGGTCCCATCACCGGTGCTTCTTTAAGCAGCATGTTCGGGGTGACCCGGCAGGTGATCGTGGGCGATGTGGCCGTGCTCCGTGCCCAAGGCGCCGAGATCATCGCCACCCCGCAGGGCTATCTTTTGCCCCAAGCCCCGCTGGGCACCGCTCACCGCAGCCGGATCGCTGTGCGCCATGGGGCTGATAGCGATACTCTAGCGGAAGAACTGAATCTGATTGTGGATGCGGGGGGAACGGTGGTGGATGTTTCGGTGGAGCATCCCCTCTACGGGGAGATCACCGCCAACCTGCAGCTCAGCTCCAGGCAGGATGTGCAGCGCTTTATCGCCAAGATGCAGGAGCTGCAGGGCGAGCCTCTTTTGGTGCTCACGGGAGGCTACCATCTGCACACCATAGAAGCCCCCAGCCTGGAGGTGCTGGAGAGCATCCGCAGCGCGCTGCGCCAGGCCGGCTACCTAATGGAATAGCGCATCCTAGTGGAAAGCATAGGTGATAACTGTGATAATTGTGGGCATTGCCGGGGGAACCGGCTCAGGCAAGACCACCTTCGCCCAGGCCCTGCAGGCGGCCATGGGCGAGGACTGCGTGATCATATCCCAGGACTCTTACTATGTGGCGAATACTGATCTCACCTTTGAGGAGCGTCTAAAGATCAACTACGATCACCCCGATGCCTTTGAGGATGAGCTCCTCATCGAGCATCTGCAGATGCTGAGAAGGGGAGAGTCCATCGAGGTACCGGTTTACAACTTCGAGATCTATGCGCGCACAGACCGCACCATCACTGTACACCCCCGCCGGATCATTATTGTGGAAGGCATTCTGGTCCTGGTCAACCCAGAGCTGCGCAAGCTCTTTGACGTGAAGGTGTTCGTGGACACCGATGCTGATGTGCGCGTGCTGCGCCGTTTGGTGCGGGATGTGCAGGAGCGGGGGCGCAGCCTGGAGTCGGTGCATGCCCAGTATTTGTCCACGGTGAAGCCTATGCATGAGGCCTTTGTGGAGCCGTCCAAGAAATACGCGGATATTATCGTACCTGAAGGCGGCTTTAACCAGGTGGCCCTGGAAACGGTGGCCGCGCTCTTGCGCCAGTATCTGGAAGGCGGCCGCGCTCCTCGGGAGAGGGGGAAGTGAAGTGCTGTCCAGGCAGCTGCAGTGTGCGGAAGAGGTTGGCGAACTTTTGGCCTTAGATGGGGAGATGCTGCGGGTGGTATTGCTCAACGGCCCGGTGTGCACCAGCACAGGGCTGTACCGAGTGAGCGAGCTCCATGTGGACGAGGCCCGCAGGCTGGTGCGCCTTTACGGCTCGGTGTCCGCGGTGGGGCATGAAGCCACGGCTGCCGTGCTCTCACGGATCTTGGGCATTGCCGTACCTATGAACCGGGTGGAGTATGAGCAGCAGGCAGGCCAGCTGGCCATCGCTTTAAAACTTCGCCAGCGCGCTCCGGAAGGCCAGATCCTCAGCGTGGAAGAAATGCTGCAGATCGGCTTTTCTCTGCTGCTCTTGGAACGGCTGGAGTAAAGGAGAGTGTCCATGACCAGAGAAAAACTGATCACCCTTGTCCTGGTGGGCGGGGTGGCCGCGATCTCCACTTCGGCCGTACTCATCCGCTTGGCAGAGGCACCTCCGTTCGTGATTGCTTTTTACCGCATGTTCTTTTCGGCACTTTTCTTTCTGCCCGTGGGCCTCAGAGAATGGCGCAGGCAGACCATCACTAGAAAACAGCTTAACTTGTCTCTGGGTGCAGGCTTGATGCTGACCCTGCATTTCGCCCTGTGGATGACTTCCTTGGAGCACACCAGTGTGGCCAGTTCTGTTGTGCTTGTGACCACCCAGCCCCTTTGGGTGTTTTTGCTTTCTGTGCTCTTTTTGGCGGAAAAGCCCACGCCGCGCATGTGGGTGGGTTTGGCCGTTGCCCTTGCCGGCAGCGTGCTGGTTACCTTCACCCAGGGTGCGGGAGGGGAGTCCAGGCTCTACGGCAATGTACTGGCCGTCGGGGGGGCTATCGCCATGGCCTGCTATTTTCTATTTGGCCGCAGGCTGCGCCGGGATCTGCCTTTGGCTCTCTACTCCCTTCTGGTGTATGGCAGTGCGGCAGTAATCCTCGCCCTGTTCTCTCTACTGCGGGGACTGCCCCTGCAGGGATTTTCTTCTTTCACCTGGCTCATGTTTGTGGCTTTAGCCCTGATCCCTACGGTGCTGGGCCACAACAGCCTGAACTGGGCGCTCAAATACCTGCCGGCCACCATGGTTTCCGTGACTATTCTGGGCGAGCCGTTCGGGGCCAGCATTCTGGCCGTGTTCATTTTGCGAGAAATCCCTTCCTTCTTAGAAACCTTTGGCAGCCTGATCACACTCTTCGGCATCTACCTGGTGTGGCAGGGGAATGCCCGGCGGGAGCAGGCCCAGCCCTAAGCCTGCTACCAAGCTGGACTTCCCGGGCCCAAGCCAGGTTGGCCCCGCTTTTCCGCCCGAGAAATCTGAAAGTTGGGTCAATAGACGAAAATCTTCGCTGCCGGTAGGATTTATAATTTCGCTGAAGAATACGCATAATATTTAAAGAAGGAAGGGAAGTGGTTACAATGGTTAAGGATTTGTTATCCGTTAGGGTGCAGAGCATCAAGCCGTCGGGCATCCGCAAGTTTTTTGATATTGCCGCGACCATGGACGATGTGATCTCCCTGGGCGTTGGCGAACCGGATTTCCCCACGCCTGCAGCCATTCGCGAGGCAGGAATCCGCTCCATTGCGGAAAAAGGGACCAGGTATACGGCCAACTCAGGCTTGATCGAGCTGCGCCGCTCCATCAGCCGCTACCTGGAGCGCCGCTTTGGGGTGGAGTACAATCCCCAGAACCAGGTCTTAGTCACGGTGGGCGGCAGTGAAGCGGTGGACTTAGCCCTCCGGGCGGTCGTCGATCCCGGCGATGAAGTGCTGGTTCCCGAACCGACTTTTGTGTCTTATGCTCCCTTGACCATTATGGCAGGCGGCGTGCCGGTACCCGTTCCCACCTACGAAAAGGATGATTTCCGCCTCACGGTGGAAGCCATCAAGCCGCTGATTACCGAGAAGACCAAAGCAATCGTATTCTGTTATCCCAATAATCCCACCGGTGCGGTCATGGAAAAACGGGACCTGCAGGCCATCGCCGAGGTGCTGAGCCAGCACAAGATCGTGGTCATCTCCGATGAAATTTACGCGGAGCTGGTGTATGGGGTGGAGCACACCTCCATTGCGGGGCTGCCGGGCATGTATGAGCGCACCATTTTGATCAGCGGCTTTTCCAAGGCCTTTTCCATGACGGGCTGGCGTCTGGGCTATGCCTGCGGGCCGGCGGAGTTAATTGACGCCATGAAAAAAATCCACCAGTACGGCATTATGAGTGCACCCACCACAGCCCAATGGGCGGCCATTGAGGCTCTGGAGAACGGGATGCCGGAAGTGGAGAAGATGCGGGTAGAATATGACCAGCGGAGACAGTTTATTGTCCAGGGCTTTCGCTCTATGGGCCTGTCCTGCTTTGAGCCGCGCGGCGCCTTTTACTGCTTCCCGCGAATCAGTGATCTGGGCCTCAGCTCCGATGAGTTCTGTACGGCCCTTTTGGAAGCGGAAAGGGTGGCAGTGGTTCCTGGTTCGGCCTTCGGGGACTGCGGTGAAGGGTTTGTGCGCGTCTCCTACGCCTATTCCATTGAAAGCATCAGGCAGGCTTTAGAGCGCATTGACCGCTTTATCCAAACAGCGGCTGGAGGGAGTGCGCAGTGGCTAGCAGGAAGAAAATTGTCGTAGCACCAGATTCGTTTAAAGGAAGTCTAAGTTCGACAGAGGCTGCCCAGGCCATGGCCCGGGGCGTGCAGAAGGTGCTGTCGGAAGCGCAGGTGACCCTGCTGCCCCTGTCCGACGGCGGGGAAGGTCTGGTGGAGGCGCTGGTGGTCGCCAGCGGCGGTGAGCTGCTGCAGTATGAGGTGACCGGCCCCCTGGGAACACCGGTGCGGGCTACCATGGGCCTCATGGGCGGAGGCGAAACAGCGGTGATCGAGATGGCCCAGGCCTCGGGGTTGGTTTTGGTGCCGGAAAATCAGCGCAATCCCCTGGTCACCACCACCTTCGGTACAGGCGAGCTGATCGCTAAGGCTTTGGATCTGGGCTGCAGGCATCTGATTATCGGCATTGGAGGCAGTGCCACGAACGACGGAGGCATGGGCATGGCCCAAGCCTTAGGCGTGCGTTTCTACGATGAGGACGGCGAGCTTTTAGGTTCCGGCGGCGGTGAGCTGGCGCGGCTTGCGGCCATAGACGTGAGCCGCTTAGATCCGCGCCTTGGCGATGTGACTATTGAGGTGGCCTGCGATGTGGCCAATCCGCTCACTGGGCCCCAGGGAGCGGCCCATGTGTACGGGCCCCAGAAGGGAGCCACTCCCGAAATGGTGGAGTTTTTAGATCGGGCCCTGGAAAGGTACGATCTCATCTTACAGCGCGATGTGGGGAAGAATGTGGGTAAGGTACCAGGAGCAGGTGCCGCGGGGGGCTTAGGTGCAGGCCTCATGGCCCTGCTGGGAGGAAGGCTCGTTTCCGGGATTGAACTGGTGCTTACCGCTTTAGATTTCGAGGGTAAAGCCAGCGGGGCAGATCTGGTGCTCACCGGGGAAGGCAAGTTCGATGCCCAGTCGGCCTACGGGAAGGTGCCCATGGGCGTGGCCCGGCGCGGCAAGGCATTGGGCGTGCCCGTGGTGGTCATCGCCGGCACCGTTCTGCCTAGTGCTGAGATTCTGCATAGGGAGGGGGTCAGCGCCTGCTTTTCCATCATCAACCGGCCCATGAGCCTGCAGGAGGCCATGGAGGGCGCCGCTGAGCTTTTGGAGAATCAGACGGCTGAAGTAATCCGCTTGTTCATCAGCAAAGACAAGGAGTGATCTGAATGCAAGGGCCAGGTTTACTAGTACTGCTCCTCGCGGCCATCGCCTTTATCGTGGTGATGACGGCGCGGGTAAGACTGCATCCTTTCATCGTTCTGCTCTTGGCATCTTTGGGTGTCGGGCTGATCTCGGGCCTGCCGGCCCAGCAGGTGATCAGCTCCATGACCGGAGGCTTTGGCAGCACCCTCTCCAGCATCGGCATTGTCATTGCCGCGGGCACCATCATCGGGTTTATTATGGAAAAAAGCGGCGCCGCGATGGTGATGGCCAACTCCATCTTGAAACTGGTCGGGGAAGACCGTTCCGCCCTGGCCATGGCCTTTACCGGCGGCGTAGTGTCGGTGCCCGTGTTCTGCGACTCGGGGTTCGTGATCCTCTCGCCCCTGAACCGCACCATGGCGGCCCGCAGCAAGCAGTCCCTTTCAGTGTTCGCCATTGCCTTGAGTATGGGCCTGTATTCGACGCACGTGTTTGTGCCGCCCACACCTGGCCCCATTGCCGGTGCAGGCACTATCGGGGCTGACTTGGGCTCCGTGATCCTCTGGGGTCTGATTGTCTCCATACCCACCATCTTGGCCGGGTACTGGTTCGCCAAGCGCTATGGTTCCAAGATCTACATAGACCCGGCTCCCCACGTGGTGGAGGAGAGCAAAGAGAAACGGGAGATCAAGCAGTATCCATCGGTGGTTAAGTCCTTCGCCCCCATTGTGGTGCCGGTGGTGCTCATCGCCCTCAAGTCCCTGGCGGATTATCCCAGCAGGCCGCTGGGTACGGGCGCACTGCAGGCGTTCTTCAGCTTTATCGGTAACCCGAATATTGCCCTGCTCATCGGCGTGTTCCTGGCCTTCCTCACCGTGCCCAAGATCACCAAGGAAGTGCTGGGCGATTGGGTAGGGGTAGGCTTAGCCAGTGCGGGATCGATTATCCTGATCACAGGAGCGGGCGGTGCCCTGGGCCAAGTGATCCGGGATACACCCATCGCCAGCTATCTCTCCAGCTCCTTAAGCGGGCTGCAGTTCGGCATTTTCGTGCCTTTCCTGCTCTCCGCAGCGTTGAAGACGGCGCAGGGTTCTTCCACCGTGGCCATTATCACCACGGCGGGCATTATCGCTCCTCTGCTGGAAGCCTTGGGGCTTGCTTCCGGGCTGGGGCCAACCTTGACCGTTCTGGCCATTGGTGCTGGTTCCATGACCGTCTCCCACGCCAACGACAGCTACTTCTGGGTAGTGGCCCAGTTCTCCGACATGGAGGTCAGCCAGGCCTACAGGCTGCAGACCTTGGCTTCCCTGGTGTGCGGGCTCGTGGGCATTGTCGTGATCAGCATCCTCTACTTCATCTTTGTCTAGGCAGCTCAAAAGACAGCAAAAAGGCCGCTCCGCAAGGGGCGGCCTTTGCGCTAGCTTTGTCTTTTGGGGGGACGGGGGCCGTAGTACTGGTAGTACTGGCATTCGATATTGCCGTTATACAGCTTGCGGCGCTTGGTGGCCCGTTCGCCAAACACCCTTTCCAAATGGGGGTAAGCGGTCAGGATGTAGAAGGACCAGGTATCCAGGTTCTTTTTTATCTGGGCTAGTTCCCGGTAGAGCTGGCGGATCTGTTTTTCTTCGCCTAACCGCTCGCCGTAGGGTGGATTGGTAATCAGCTTCCCGTACTTTTTACTGGTCTGCAGATCCTTCACTTCCTGCCTCTGGAAGTGGATGGAATCTCCCACTCCCGCGAGTTCCGCATTGCGGCGGGCGATCCTCAAAGTGTTGTCATCGATGTCCGTGCCGATGAGGTAATCTGGTTCCTCATGGTTGATCAGATCGCGAGCTTCGTCCCGCACCTCCTGCCAGAGTTTCGGGTCGATCCAAGGCCAATCCTCTGCGGCGAAGGAGCGGTTCAGCCCAGGAGCGATGTTGTGCCCCAACAGCGCGGCTTCAATGGGGATAGTGCCCGAGCCGCAGAAGGGATCGATCAGGGGAATACCTGGATACCAGCGGGCGAGGATGACGAGAGCCGCAGCCAGGGTTTCCTTCAAGGGCGCGCCTCCCGCGAGTTCCCGGTAGCCCCGCTGATGCAGGGCCGGACCGCTGGTGTCAATGGTCAAGGTGGCCGTATCCTTCAATAGGGCCACCTCGATTTTCAGCAAAGGCCCATCTTCAGGAAACCACTCCAAGTGGTATTTCTTCTTCAAGCTTTCCACCACGGCCTTTTTCACAATAGCCTGGCAGTCGGATACGCTGAACAGAGTGGATTTCACCGAGCGGCCTTCCACAGGGAACTCCGCGTTTTTGGGGATGAAGTCTGCCCAGGGCAGGGCCTTCGTCTTTTCGAACAGTTCCTCGAAGGTGGTGGCCTGAAACTCGCCCACCTTGATGCGCACCCGGGCGGCGGTGCGCAGCCACAGGTTGGCCCGGCAGATGGCCCGTTCATCCCCTGCGAACTCCACCTTCCCGCTGTGTACTGTGGTTTCGCTGTAACCTAGTCTACGCAGTTCGTCCGCGACCAGAGCCTCCAGGCCGAAGGTGGCGGTGGCGATCAAGTTCAAATGGCGCAAGTGAACCAACCTTTCCCAGTTGATAGGGTTATTATACCACGCGGCGGAGCAGGATGGGCCCGCAGCTGAAAAACAAAGCCAGAAAGGGGATAAACTAGCAGGAAGGAGCAAGGTAGGAAGGAGCATGGGCATGCGCAAGGTGATCATCCACTACCATCGGGACGACGGGAATTACGACCCTTGGAGCGTCTGGCTCTGGCCAGAAGGGTGCGGGGGGCAGAGTGTTCCCTTTACCGGCCAGGATCACTTCGGGAAAATTGCCGTATGCACTGTGGAGCGGGAGCACAAGCGCATCGGCTTTTTGATCCGGGGCCGTTCCTGGGAAAAAGACGTTGCCCGTGACCGCTACATCGAGGATTTCGTGGGGGACACTGCCGAAGTGTGGCTGGTCGCGGGCGATCCCAAGGTGTATCTCGCTCCACCTGCGCACCTGCGCCAACAGGTGAGGGTGTTTGCTGAACTCGAGCTGATTATCCACTACTACCGCCATGACAGCAATTACGCCGGCTGGAACCTGTGGATGTGGTCAGGACAAGAACCGGGACAGCAGGTGGATTTCACCGAACGGGACGATTTTGGGGTAACAGCGAAGCTGGTGCTCAAAGAGCAGAGCGATGCCGGCGAAGTGGGGTTGATCGTGAGAAAGAGCCTGCCGGGCGTCCCGTGGGCGGCCAAGGATGGGGTGCGGGATCGCTGTATCCCGCTGTACCACTCCTGCAAACATGGCCTTCTGGAGGTGTGGCTGATGCAGGACGATCCCCGCATCTATTACCGAGAATCGGATGTGGACAGGACCCCAAGGATCACCTTGGCTGCTCTGGAAGATACCTCCACGATTAGGGTGGAGTGCTACCTGCCGGTGTACTGCCAAGAGGCGAACTGGGGGTTTGGGCTGTACGAAGGTGAGAACCAATTCCCCTTAGCCCAGGTGGAATCGATTTACACCCAGGGCAGCCCCAAAGCCTTCATCCTCAAGACCGCACAGCCCCTGGAATTGACCAGACGCTACGTGCTGCGCCATGCCACCCATGGTGAGCTGGCGGTATCGCTGGGCCGGGCCTTTGACAGCAAAGAGTTTTATGAAGCGTTTCACTACGCGGGGGACGATTTGGGTGTAACCCTCAGTCAAAACCAGACCACCTTCAAGGTCTGGGCCCCCACAGCAGATCAGGTGGATGTGCTGCTCTACCAGGAGGGGGAGGGCGGACAGGGGAGCAGAACGCCCATGACTCTTGGAGAGAAGGGAGTGTGGCGGGCCGCAGTTCCTGAGAACCTGGAGGGTTGGTTTTACACCTACCTGGTTACCCAGGGCGAGAAAACAGAGGAAGTGGTGGACCCGTACGCGCGGGCGGCGGGGGTCAATGGCAAGAGGGGGCAGATTGTGGATCTGAGCAAAACCAACCCGCCGGGGTGGGAACAGGTTAAGTGGCTGCCCCTAGAAAACCCGGTGGATGCGGTGATCTACGAGGTGCATGTGCGGGATTTTTCCATCTCCCGTTCTTCAGGCATCAAGGCCAAAGGCAAGTTTTTGGGTGTGGTGGAAAAGGGGACGAAAACACCAAGCCTGCTGGCCACAGGGCTGGATCACCTGCAGGATCTGGGGATCACCCACGTGCATCTCCTGCCCATTTTTGGTTTTGCCAGGGTAGATGAAGCTAACCCCGGGGCCAGCTACAACTGGGGCTACGATCCCTTGAATTTCAATGTGCCGGAAGGGTCATATGCCAGCGATCCGCGAGATGGCCGGGTGCGCATCCGAGAGCTTAAGGAGATGATTTTGGAGCTGAACCAAGCGGGAATTGGGGTGATCATGGATGTGGTCTACAACCACACTTTCCACTGTGTGGAGTCGTCCTTCCACAAGCTGGTGCCCGGCTACTACTACCGCCACGACTCCCGGGGAGGATTTTCCAACGGCTCGGGCTGCGGCAATGAGCTGGCCGATGAGCGCTCCATGGTGCGCAAGTTTATTGTGGATTCGGTAGTGTACTGGGCCCAGGAGTACAAGATTGCTGGCTTCCGCTTTGATCTCATGGGGCTGCACCATGTGGACACTATGCGGGCAGTGCGCAGAGCGCTGGATAGAATCAACCCGCAGATCCTGATCTACGGCGAGGGGTGGGCAGCTGGGCCCAGCACGCTGCCTGAATACGCACGGGCAGTGAAGGAGAACACCCATGAGCTGCAGGGCATTGCTTCGTTCTGCAACGATCTTAGGGATGGGATCAAGGGGCATGTGTTTCACACCAGGGAGGGAGGCTTTATCCAGGGCAGGGGCGGGGAGGAGTCGGTAAAGTTCGGTTTGGTTGGTGCGGTACAGCATCCTCAGATCAAGTACCACAAGGTCCTCTACTCCAAAGGCCCTTGGGCTCTGCATCCCAGCCAGAGCGTGGCCTACGCGGAAGCCCATGATAACCTCACCCTGTGGGATAAACTGCTCTGCACCACCGAGGAAGAAGACCATGCCCAGCGGAGCAAGATGATCAAGCTGGCCCACACCATCATCCTCACCGCCCAGGGCATTCCCTTTCTCCATGCTGGGCAGGAGTTTGCCCGTACGAAAGGGGGCGATCCCAACAGCTACCAGTCACCGGATCACGTGAACCAGTTGGACTGGGAGAGGAAGGGGGAGTTCTACGATCTTTTCAGATACACCAAGGATCTGATTGCCTTGAGGAAGTCCCGCCCCGCCTTCCGCCTGCGCACGGGGGAGGAAGTGCGCCGCTTTCTTCAGTTCTTGAGGGTACCGCGTGGGGTGATCGGTTATGCTCTCGGGCCCCACGCCGGCGGGGACAGTTATGAAACCATTCTGGTCTTTTTCAACAGCAACCGGGTGGAGGTGGAAGTGGCGGTGGATGCGGGCTGCTGGGAAGTGCTGGTCAACGAGGATGGCGTGGGGCATCTGAGCATTGTGACGGGCCCCAAGGTGGTGCTGCCTGCCCTCAGTCCCTTGATTCTGGCCCGCGGAGGTGAAG
>ERZ773359.5097-NODE-5097-length-12933-cov-7.801444_pt1 | contig 12933 bp, 10 predicted proteins | sample MGYA00374955_ERZ773359 | MGnify/ENA primary metagenome ERZ773359 (study PRJEB29098, sample SAMN04486028) | biogas fermenter metagenome | study: EMG produced TPA metagenomics assembly of the Biogas fermentation microbial communities from Germany - Plant 4 DNA1...
TGAAAAATTGAATGATTCAAAATTATAAATCATTAACTCCTTGACTTATCTGATTATTTAGATTATATAGAAGATAGTCGTTTGAGGTTTTTACGAACATGCTCAGGGGGGGATTTATATTGAATAAGATACCGGATTCAATAGCATGTGCAGTGGATGAAATATGTTCAAAGCTTAACCACAGGCCGATACTTAAGAAATTATTCAAAAACTGTTTTACAAACACCCTGGAAACTACCTCAGAACTTCTCGAAGATGGAACTACTTATGTATTTACCGGGGATATTCCGGCTCTCTGGCTCAGGGATTCCAGTGCTCAGGTAAGGCACTATATCCCCTTTGCCAAGGAGGATTCTGAAGTACAAAGAATAATTGAAGGTCTTATTAAAAGGCAGATTATGTACATCCTCATCGACCCTTATGCCAATGCCTTTAATAGGGAAGCCAACGGACAATGCTATCATAAGGATGTTACCGACACCAATGATTGGATATGGGAGAGAAAATATGAAATTGACTCCCTGTGCTACCCAATACAGCTTTCCTATCTGTACTGGAAGGCTACAGACAAGACAGAGATATTCGACGAAAAGTTTAAGGGAGCCATGCAGACAATCATGGATCTGTGGAAAACAGAGCAACGCCATCACGAAGAGTCACCATACAGCTTCCTGAGATTGCAGGAGGGCAGTCCGGAACACGGGCAGTTATACAATGGTGGCAGGGGTATGCCCGTAAACTATACGGGAATGACCTGGTCGGGTTTCAGGCCCAGTGATGATGCCTGCACCTTTGGATATTTAATCCCATCCAATATGTTTGCAGTAACTGTACTTAGGTATATGGAGGAGATCGCAGAGACTGTGTATAAGGATGACGAGCTTAAGAATTCAGCTTCCATTCTGGGTAAGGAAATTGACTATGGCATCAGGACCTATGGCATATACCATCATCCAAGGTGGGGGAGGATATATGCTTACGAAACCGATGGCTTTGGAAACTACAACTTAATGGATGATGCCAATGTACCCAGTCTCCTCTCAGCACCTTATTTAGGCTATACCACAACCCAGGATCCCATATATCAAAACACCAGGAGATTCATCCTAAGCAAGGACAACCCCTATTATTATGAGGGTAAATATGCTAGGGGAATAGGAAGCCCCCATACACCTGAGAACTATATCTGGCACATTTCCCTTGCTATGCAGGGCTTAACATCGGAAGACAGAGATGAAACAGAGGCCATAATAAACCTCTTTGAGACAACCCATGGAGGCACTTACTACATGCATGAAGGATTTGATGTGGACAACCCCGACAACTTTACACGGCATTGGTTTGCCTGGGCAAATTCCTTGTTTGGAGAGTTCATATACAAGGTTGTTACGGAGACCGATATATTATCCGACGGCTCCGTCAAATAAAGGAGCTGCAGCAGAATAAACCCAAAAGAAAAAGCAGATGAGTCTCAATCCTTTGATTCTCATCTGCTTTTTATACAATTAATAGGTACTTAAAAGGATTTACATATAATTGACAGCAATCAATTATATATTCATTTATCTATCGGGTCTACCAGGTGATGGTATCCGGATCAGCGGAGTAACCAACGCAGCCTTTCAGGTTGGCAATCAGCTCGACATCCGATTCCTCAAGCTCAAAATCGAATACATCCACATTTTCCCTGATCCTTGCTGGTGTAACGGATTTTGGCAGTGGCAGGTATCCTCTTTGCAGGCTCCAACGGATGGCGATCTGTGCGATGGTTTTACCATATTTCTCAGCCAGGGCTTTCATTTCAGGAACCTCGAATAATTTGCCAACACCAAAGGGGCTGTAGGCCTCCAGCAGAATGTTGTGGGCGCGGCAGTAATCAACTACCTCATCCTGGGTATCTCCCGGGCAAAGACGTATCTGATTTACCATGGGAGCGATGGTGGCGGTCTTCATCAATTCCTCGATATGGTGAGGGTGGAAATTGCTGATACCGATAGCTCTAATACGTTTGGCCTTGTACAATTCCTCGAAAGCCTTCCATGTACCGGCATTCGCCTCCTGCCAGTTATCGCGGAATGCAATGGGGTTGGGCCAATGAATCAGATAAAGATCCAGGTAATCCATATCCAGCCTTTTCATTGTTCCTTCAAAAGCAGCCATTGTCCTTTCATAACCATGGTCGTTATTTGCCAGTTTGGATGTGATGAATATTTCTTCACGCTTTATACCGCTTTTCTTTACAGCTATGCCAACGCTTTCCTCGTTTCCATAACCCTGTGCCGTGTCGATATGGCGGTATCCAGCCTCAAGAGCGCTTAAAACGGATGAGACGGCTACCTCTCCATCAGGGGTTTGCCATGTACCAAAGCCTATGCAGGGGATTTCTACCCCATTGGACAGTGTGTAAGTATCGGTTAGTGACTTCAACTTCATTGAAATACCTCCTTAGAATAGGGTGTTTTTTATCATGTTGCAAACAGCATCATGATGTAATTATACACCTTAATTCTAACATTAAACCAGGAGAAAGTTTAAATCTTTAAAGGAGTGAGAATAAACTGCCTGCAGTCAATCATGTCCTACTTAAATAAATAGAGGTGCCTATTGTTTAATGAAGGAAAAAAAGCTGTATTCGGAGTAATCCCGAATACAGCCTGTTCTTTACGTTCATATTGTACCAGCCAGAATACCGGCAATTATACCGAGTATTTTTTGCGCTTTCTCATCAATATCAGTAAGCTGATGCTCACCACCGATATACCTCCCAGCAATAACCATACCCATGGAGAACCGGTATCACCAGTTTTGGGAACGTCCGTCGGATCGTCCTTCTCATCATCCTGATCATCTTTTTGATCGTCTCCCGGATCGTCCTTGTCTTCCTGTTTATATGTTGCTGTAATGGTAACGTTCTTATCAGGCATCACAAAGGTGGTGGTAGCTTCGCTTGCATCTGCGAAAGCAACTCCGTCGTCTGACACCCACTTGTCAAAAACCCAGCCATCTGCAGCCTCATCGGCGGTGATGGTAACTGTTGCACCTGGCGGGTAGCTGCCTGTGCCCGTACCGTTGTTGACGGTTACGGTAAAGGCAGGTGCGGGAATTTCCTCAAAGATGGCTTTAACTACAACATCGGAGGTCGGCATGGTAAACCGATTATCGGTAATTGTCACGCCGCCGCTGACAACCTGCCACTCCTTGAACCTATAGCCCTCATTGGCAGTGGCAGTAAGGGTGATCTCTGTGCCTGGTATTGCTGCATTCATATCGGCAGCAGCGGTTCCGTTGCCGTCATTTTGGACTGTAACCGTATATTCGGGTTCATCTGCCTCTATTTTTACCCAAACGATACCCGTTTCATTGGGGGGCGTGCTGTATTTCAGGTATCCCGGTTTATCGGGATCATCTACCCCTGATTCTTTACTCTTGTTAACGGTACCAATATTAATATAGTTACTTGCTGTTATGGTGCCTTCAACGGTAATCTTTCCCCGTGCCCATGTTCTTGCGCCGCAGCCGCCTAGTCCAAACACATAAATATCGCCCAGTACATGGATATCTGCGTTGTTACCGTCGGCATATGCTCCAAAAGCTGAACCATCTAAAACTGTAACCCTGATGTTTGTGACTGTAGCCGACGAACCGGCTTCTACCCTGACACCGGTGGATGTATTGTCGCCGATCAGGGATATATTAAACTGACCTGTGCCATCAAGATATACATGACCGCTGTTTTTCACCCAAAGAGCATTAGTGGCTACAGATGGGTCTGCAATAATTACATTCAGGTCATAGTTTCCCAGATCAAAGGTGACAGATTTGCCATCAATGACAATGCTTTTGTCATATTCAATATCAGCCTTCAGTCTGATAATATCTCCGTCTTTAAAGTTGTCCAGGGCGTCTTCCAGCTCCAATGCATTGTAGACTTCCCAGATCGAGGCTGCCATGGGATCTTTGACCCAAACAGCACTGGTACCTGAGGTGCTGTATTTAAGATATCCCGGCATTGCGGGGTCGACAACGCCATCTTCTTTTTGCAGTATTGTTGAACCAAAGGAAACATAGCTGACCGCAGGACTGGGCCTTGTGGCGGATCCTTTGATTTCTCCATCTACGATGATAACACCGTTACTGGAATACATTACAGCTCCGTTATTCCCAGAGCCAAGATCGCCTTTAATGTGGATTTCAGGATTGACGCCTTCAGCATAGGCACCAACATGGCTGCCATAAACATTCTTATTCACGGTAATCTTACCGCTGTAAGATGATACGCCATAGCCCAGGGGTGCTGTAACATTACCTTTAACCAGAACTTCTGCTTGGCCGGCGCAATGCACAGCACCTTTGCCTTGAGCGTTGTTTGAGACATCTCCCTCTACTGTAACCTCCGTATAGATATTTTCTGCTCTTATGCCATGGGTTGTTCCCGTTGCATTGCCTCGTACCGTTACCTTGGAGCCGCTTAGTGCCAATACCCCGATACTGGTGGCTGAAATGGAAGCATCCGTATTGGTAGCGACAGCATTTGTTACTGTTACCTTGCTACCAAGACTGGCAGACACACCGTATAACCTGCCGCTGGCATTAAGTTCCCCATCGCCTTCCAGAGCCACGGTCCCCTCAGTAACCTTCAGCCCTTCATCTGAAGCGGTGTGAATATTCAGAACATGCCCGTTTAAGTCAAATGTGATATGTTTCTTGTTAATTGTTAGGGTTTCGATGCTAGTAAAGCTTTTAAGCAACTTGATGGTTGCCGTAGTACCGGCCTCGACCTCATCCAGTGCTTCTTCCAGCGTCCCGTATTGTATGCCCTTCATCTCACAGACTTTTTCATCAGGGATATCCGGCGGGGTGGTGACTGACAGTTGCTGAACTTCGGTACACTTGGACAGTGGGTAGTAGGATTCGGTATTTCCTACCACGAGATAGAGATCATAGTTGGTATCGCCGGCAGCACCGGTTGCGACAAATTGCCCGCTGATCTCTGAAGGACTGAACTCCGGACTGCCCATGGAGATAGCCGGATTTCCTTCACCGTCGGTACCGGAGGCTATCTGATCAATGCTGGGTGGCTCTGCACCCATGGGCAGCAGCACCCAGTAAACCTTTCCCTTGTATTCGGGTTTTATATTCTGCAGATATACGTCAATGAGGATCTGTCTGCTGCCTTGTTCTCCTTTAAGCCACCTTAGGCCATCGCCCTTAATATAGTCTGCTCCTTTTGGCGAAGTGACATCTACCTTGGCGGGCTCCGATAGATTTTTAGCATCATCCTCCAGCACTACATAGACGTCATAGTCGGTTGAATGTGTTACAGCATATAATGTTGTATTGGTACCTGTGGTTAAATCTTTGCTGTTAATGGAATCCAAGGCTGGATTACCATCGCCGTCCGTACCGGCCTTCACTTGTTCCTTACTGGGGGGAGCAGCACCATCGGGCAGTAGTACCAGATGATAGTAAGCTGATCCTTCGGGGTTAATATATACTTCTATATGACGTGTACCTTCTTCTGACGTCATTTGATAAGGGGGCTCTTCAAAAGCTGGTGGCGTGCTGTCCATTAATACCATTTCCGGATCGTCCTCCGGTGTTTCAGCCTGTACATTACCGAGGGGTGAAGCCACGGATACCGCTAGTACCAGGAACAGGGCTAGAAACCTGAAAAACCTTACATACCGATGTTTGATCATTATGATTCCTCCTTATTATGGTATTGGCCGGGATTGTTTTTCTCGCTAATCCCGTAATAGTTGATGATAAGTTCTGGACGTGAGTTTATATAGAGCTTTCTGTAGATGGCTGTTTGATGGGTGTTGACGGTGGAATAGCCAATGCCTAGCTGTTTAGCGATTTCCTTAAGAGTATAGCCTTCCAATAAGAGATAGAAGATCTCCTTTTCACGTGGAGTCAGGCCAGCCACCAATTCTGACTTCTCATGGGTTGCTAGATTCAAACTTTTACCATAACGTGTTTGAGTACCGGGAACCATTGTTTCTGTTTTCTGAACTTCCGATGTTTTGGCTTTTGGTTTCATGAGTTTTTCCTTGATCCTATCTATAAATCCCATATTTCTCACCTACCAATCAGCATCTTTGCTTCTACTATAATCCCAACATGGTCCAAGGTCACTTCAGTAGTTCAAGTGATTTGCAGAAAAATACCCCCTCATTAGAACTAATGAGGGGACCTCTGTGGCGTTTATTCCTTATAATGGAAAGCACTCTAACGATCTACATTGAATAACGCAACTGACTAAGCAAAATTGTATTAGTGCAGTACATGATGTTAAATTTTCATTAGGACTTGTTGCCGTGAGAAAAAAACAATATTCTGAAAGTATCAAAGAATTACAATCATAGTTCTGATATGATGATGATACCTACCTTGATACAGAGGTGAGCGCTCCTGATGGATTTTAATGTTATACTCTTTGATGATTTTGAGGTATTGGATGTATTTGGACCGGTTGAGGTAATGGGAAAATTACCAAAGCATTATGACATAAAATATTACTCGCAAAATGGGGGTCTGGTTACAAGTAAGCAAGATACCCGCATAGATACACTGCCGTTTTCAAGAATATCACATGGAGGAGTACTGCTCATTCCCGGAGGTATGGGTACAAGGACACTCGTAAATGACGCACGGTTCATTAATGAAATTAGAAGCATTGCGGAAGATTCCGAGTATGTATTAACAGTATGTACAGGTTCTGCCCTTCTGGCAAAGACAGGTTTGCTGGATTACAGAAATGCAACCACAAACAAGATGGCATTCAACTGGGTCGAATCAAATGGAGCAAATGTTAAATGGGATAGAGATGCACGTTGGGTTGTAGATGGGAAATATTATACTTCTGCCGGTGTTTCTGCAGGGCTTGATATGAGTCTGGGATTTGTAGCTGATATCCATGGTCTTGATGTGGCAATGAAAATAACTGATTATATCGAATACGACTGGAATAAAAACAAAAGGGATGATAAATTTTCTCATTTGGCAAAATCGTTATGAGTCGTTTTATCAACTCCAGCCATTATATCACCATAGGACAGATCGCAAAATTGCAGAAGAATTTATTAAACTATAGTAGAAATTTCAAAGCATAAGAAGTAGTATATAGTTATAGTCATAGCGTGGACAAGCAAAAAGAGCAGAGGGATCATGAAAGGATATATTAGAATGCTTTATATTGACAATTTTGACGAAGTAAAGACCAGGATGGAAGCTTACTGGAACCGCGATCCAGTAGACAGGTGTTCAGCAGCACTTATCGTTTCAAAGCCGGTTAAAAAGGATTATGAAGAAGGAAATTTCTATTTTGACATTAAAAAGGCCGATGAGATGCATAGGCGGCGTTTTGAAAGTCATGATTACTTATGGGAGGCGATTCCCAGCTTATTTCCATATTTCGGCACTGCCGGGATTGCGGAATATGCAGGATGTAAACCGAACTACACACCCCGTACCACTTGGTTTGAACCATGTCTTGATGAACCTGATGCTTCAGGCGTTTCTTTCGTAAATAGGGATGCATTTACAAGACAAAAAGATGCCATCGCTGAGGCGATCAGACTGTCGAAAGGCGATTATGCGGTGACTGTTACCGATAACTGCGGTATTGCAGATGCACTTGCAGCGATGAGAGGCAGCGAAAACCTATTGATGGACATGATAACGGATGAAGATTTTGTAACCGAGGGGATTCAGCGTTTATTAGCCATATACAAGGAAACTCAGGATGAGTTATTTGATCTGGTGGAAGAGAATAACGAAGGTAGTATTTTATCCTGGATGCATTTATGGGCGCCGAAGAGGTGCGCTCAGATGCAGTGTGATTTAAGTGTAATGATATCGCCTGAGATGTTTAAGAAGTTTATTATGCCCGAGCTTGAGGAATTGTGCTCTTTTTTGGATTATCCGGTGTATCATTTCGATGGTCAGGAACAGATCAGGCACTTGGATATGCTCCTTTCCATAGATAGACTTAGGGCTATCCAGTGGACACCGGTTGAAGGACAGCCAAAGACGTCCAGCTTTATTCCGCAGCTACAGAAGATTCAGAAAGCAGGAAAGAATTTGATTCTGATCCCGCAGACAGATGAAATAGAGATCCTTCTGGATAATCTGTCCAGCCGTGGACTACATATGGTTATATCTGCAGAAAATAGGGAAGAGGCAGACTACATAATGAATATGATTAAAAAACACTCAAAGGATCACATGATTTAAAGCATGCAAAAAGCCCGGTATTGCCGGGCTTTTTGGTGATTTTATATAGTCCTGAGGTCTGTCAATAATTCCTCCCCGTGTGTTTCTGGCTTTACTTTGCTGTATACTTTTTTAACTATTCCTTCTCCGTCAACAATATATGTGATACGTGCAATACCCATATAGGTTTTCCCGAACATCTTCTTTTCCTGCCAGGCCCCGTATTGTTTAATAACTTCAGTTTCAGGATCACTCAATAGGTAAAAAGGCAAATTATATTTGCTCTTGAATCTTTCATGAGATCTGGCATCGTCTTTACTTATCCCTATTACTACAGCACCTGCTTCAAGTATATCGTCGTATACGTCTCTAATGCTGCAGGCTTCCTTTGTGCATCCTGGGGTATCATCTTTTGGATAAAAATATATTACAACTTTCTTATCTCTAAAAGAGGACAAGCTGATTTCTCTTCCAGTTTCATCCTTTAACTTAAAATCCGGGGCTTTATCTCCAACCTTTAACATACCGCCGCCTCCCAATCTATTATGGTTTATAGTTAATAGTTACCCATGAAACAGCAATTAAACCATAAAAACGTCTGATCCTTATCTTCTTTGACATGTTTTAGTTAAGATTATGGGATTTTGATAGCTTTATACGATTTTGGACAGATTAGTTTTATCCGGATTATTTGCTGAATCATCTAAGGAAACAGGCTATAAATATGTAGTTTGTGATATTTAATGATATGAAACTGAAAGAACTCTAAGGGTCAAAATAGAATGGCGCTATTGACAAGATATAATAGTTTTGGTGCAATATATAGGGTTATAAGTATCATAAGGTCTTGTTGCCATGAGAGAATATGAATTCTTATATAAAAAAGCAGGGAGTTTTATTTGTGAAGGAAAAGCTTGGTTTTAAATCGAATTTACTATTAGGTTCATTATTGTTCGGCCTGTTTTTTGGGGCCGGCAATTTGATATTTCCCGTTCATATGGGTCAGTTGGCAGGGAATAATACACTGCCTGCGACAATGGGATTTTTGCTTACCGGAGTGGGGCTTCCACTGTTGGGAGTAATAGCGGCTACTCTTTCTCAAAGTGAGAGTTTATATGATTTGGCAAAGCCTGTTAGTAGAATCTATTCAGTTCTGTTTACATGCATGCTTTATCTGACAATTGGCCCTCTGTTTGCTATTCCCCGTACTGCTACCGTTGCCTTCGAAGTGGGACTTAGCCCATTTATTGCCGGGGAATACATACGAATTGGATTGCTGGTGTTTTCATTGGTTTTCTTTGCGGTTACCCTTTATTTCTCACTGCGGCCGGGAAGAATTTTGGACTGGGTTGGTAAATATCTCAATCCTGTTTTTGTGGCCCTGTTATCGATACTATTAATTGCAACATTTATAAACCCAATGGGGAAGGCCAGCCAATACCCAGCCCAGGGAGATTATATTGATAAGGCCATATTTACGGGATTACTGGATGGGTACAACACCATGGATGCCTTGGCATCACTGGCTTTTGCGATTGTCATTATCTCAAACATTGAAAGGTTGGGAGTAAAAAGTCCAAAGAGGAAGGCAATTGAAATATTGAAATCAGGTTTGGTCTGTGTTGTTGGAATGAGCGTCATATATGCATCATTGGCCTACATGGGAGCAACCAGCTTAGGCAGCCTTGGCAGAGCTGATAATGGCGGAAAGATCATGTCCATGGTAAGCGAGCATTATTTCGGCTTTATCGGCAAGGTGTTGTTGGCTGCCATTGTGACGGTAGCCTGTTTAAAGACAGCCATTGGCTTAATTACTTCGTGTTCTCAAATGTTCAGTGAAATGTTTCCGAAATCATTATCCTACAACAAGTACGCCGTTATTTTCACTGTATTCTCATTTGTGATTGCAAATTTTGGACTGAACAATATTATTCAGCTGTCCATACCGGTACTGATGTTTCTTTATCCTCTGGCGATAACTTTGATCCTGTTATCATTACTGGCGCCGTTCATTCATAAGCAAAGGGATATATACAGGTGGACAACTATATTTACAATGGTTGCTGCATTATTCGATTTTGGCAATGCCCTGCCGGAAACGATAAAAGGAATTCCAGTAGTGAAGGGGATACTTAATTTTGCCCACCTGTATTTTCCCGGTTTCGATTATGGGTTTGGATGGATTATACCCGCATTTAGCGGATTTATTATAGGGCTTCTTATATGGAAAATCAGAGAAAAGTTATCCCGATCCATGGGATTAACTTAACGCGTTGTACTGGTCAATCATATGCCGGTAATGGCTATTGATCGCTATTACTGCTTATCAACTGCTAATTACCCAGGATCATGAACTGGTATAAGAGGTAAAATTATTTTTTTATGGAGGACTTATGCTATGGTTAACAATTATTCAGGCAGTACGAGGCAAATACTGATTGTCGGAAGTGGAGTTGCAGGGCTTTCGGCAGCAAAGGCAGCCAGAACTCAGGACCCGGAGGCCAGCATTATCATGTTCGGCGAAGAAAACCGGTTACCCTATTACAGGCTCCGATTATGTGATTACATAGGCAAGAGTCTGGATTTTGATGCCCTTGAAATCAACAATGAGGAATGGCTTGAGAAGAACAAGATTCGAGTTGAGATATCCTCAAGGGTTACAGCAATAGATCCCAAAGCCAGGAAAATCAGCACAAACGGTAAGGAGTATGGCTATGATAGCCTGGTACTGGCAACCGGAAGTACACCAATCATGCCTCCTTTCAAAGGCAGGGAACTCTCGGGTGTCCATACCATATGGACCTGGGAGGATATCGTCCAAATCAATAAGGACCTTCAGAATGCAAAAAGGGCAGCTGTTATCGGCGGTGGGCTGCTTGGGCTGGAGGTTGCACACAAGATCTCTGAAATGGGTATTGACGTATCATTGATAGAAGGTATGCCAAGACTTCTACCCAAACAACTGGACGAAGATGGTTCTGAAGTATTCACGGGAAAGGTGGAGAGCCTTGGTATATCTGTGATCTGTGGGAAATCCGTAGTAGGGTTTGAAGGGGATAACAATGGCCATGTTGCACAAGTGCGTATGGCAGATGGCAGCTTGATTGAAGCCGATGTTGTCATTGTATCGGTCGGTGTTGCACCTAAGACCGCTTTATTCCAGAACAGTGGTTTGAGTATGGACCGCTTTTTGAATGTCAATGAAAAGATGGAGACCAGCATTACGGATATATATGCAGCAGGAGATGTTGCCAGCGTCAACGGCAGATGGTTTGGACTGTGGGCAGCAGCCAGCAGACAGGGACAGGTTGCGGGAACTAATGCCGCAGGAGGAAATGCCGTCTACGAAACAACTGATATTCCTTATGTACTGAACACCATGGGAACAAGGGTAGTTTGTTCAGGTGATACAGGTGCTATCCAATCGGATACTCCCGAAGGGGCTTATGAAATAGACCAAAGGATTGACAAAGAACAATTTGCCTATTCCAAACTTGTATTTTGTAACGGGTTGTTTGTTGGATATATGCTTGTTGGCGAACCGGCAAAAGCTTTTAATAGGCTCCGACCGCTGATTAATACCGGTGCAAATGCTGAGACCATTAATAGTATTCTATATAAATAACTGATCCGGTAATCATTTACAAAAACTCAACTATCCCACCAATAAGAAAGAATTCAGGGGTTTAGTTGACAGATTGGACAATGGACATGTTGGGATAGGAGGACGAATAAATGTCTGTTGAAAAAGTTAAAGATTTTTTTGCTAAGTACGGAATGGAAAATCGAATAAAAGAGTTCAGTGTTTCAAGTGCTACTGTTGAACTTGCGGCAGATGCGCTAGAGTGCGAACCTTGCCGTATTGCAAAGACACTTTCTTTTATGGTCGGGAGTAAACCTATATTGATCGTTGCGGCCGGCGATGCGAAGATTGATAACCGGAAATATAAAGCGCAATTTGGTACAAAGGCCAAGATGCTTAAGCCGGATGATACTGTTTCACTGATTGGACATCCAGTCGGCGGCGTCTGTCCCTTTGCTGTGAACGAAGGTGTTACGGTCTATCTGGATATTTCTCTAAAAAGGTTTGATACCGTTTTTCCTGCCTGTGGTAGCAGTAACAGCGCTATCGAACTGACAATAGCAGAACTTGAAAAGTATTCGTCATACCTTTCGTGGATTGATGTATGCAAGGTGTGAGTGACCGTCAGGTATTTATGATTTGGTATTAATTGCTTACTACACGCAATTAATACCAACATTTCAGTCTGTAGCTGTCACACGGGAAAGAATGATTTCACAGATGAGAAAAATAAAGGAAACGTAAGTATAGAATTACCGAAAAATAAGTGCATATACAAATAATATTTGGGATTGCTCGGAAATATTTTATGTAGGTTAAAGAAGTTAATGTATTGAACTGGAATAATAAAATATCTGTATTTGTTTATGGTAGTCTGAAAAAGCAATAAATGACAGCTAAAAATGCAATAGGTGAAATATGGTATGAGCATAGAACACTAAGAGCACCATCAAAGATGGTGCTCTAACTTATGATTACTAGTGTTTCTTTTGAAAATGCTTAACAACAACTTTCAAAAGTACTACTTTAAGTTTGGCAGAAGCAGTACCTCTACAAATGCAAAAGTTTAGATAATTACACCTGAATTATTCATAGAATTAATTTGATTGTTTCCTGAGCGGCATAGGCAGTGC
>ERZ773359.5098-NODE-5098-length-12931-cov-12.420861_pt1 | contig 12931 bp, 11 predicted proteins | sample MGYA00374955_ERZ773359 | MGnify/ENA primary metagenome ERZ773359 (study PRJEB29098, sample SAMN04486028) | biogas fermenter metagenome | study: EMG produced TPA metagenomics assembly of the Biogas fermentation microbial communities from Germany - Plant 4 DNA1...
AGGAAGTAGTTCGCCGGGCGGGCCTGAACCCCACGATAACCAGAGGCGAACTGGCAGAAGAGGATTGGTCCAGAATTCATGAGGCCTTCCGCAACCTCCTCGCTGAAGTGGCCACCGGAGGAAACCCCTGCTATTACCCGGATCTGGACGATTATGCCGCCTACAGCTTCACTGGTCAGAACGGGCAGCCCTTTGACTCCGTAAACAGCCTCATCGCCGCAGTACTAATGCACAGGCAGGCGACAAAGCACCTCTCAGAAGCCAAGGGTGCTCTGCGGCGGAAAGTGGCCCAACACCTGAAACGCCTGAGCAAGAAAGAAGCCATCCACCAGATGGCTCTCCAAGAAGCGGAACGGGCTGACCTCCTCCGCCACCAAGGCGAACTGCTGACGGCCTACTTTCACCTCATTCCGGCCGGAGCAGAAGAGGTGCAGCTCCCAGACTACCTCCAAGAAGGACGTCTGGTTACCATCCCCCTTGATCCGCGCCTTTCGCCCAGTGCCAACATCCAGCGCCTGTTCAAGCGCTACCACAAGGCGAAAGCCAGCCAACGCCACAGCGAAGAGCTGCTTAACTCCATATTGGAGGAAAAGCAGTACCTGGAGAATACTCTCCTCCAGATCGAGCAGGCGGACGATACCGCCTTGGTGAAAGAGATCGAACGGGAACTGCAGCGCACAGGCTATCTGGAAACAGGTGCGCCCAAGACCAAAGAGCGGATCAGCCCCCCTTCCGGCCCGGACCGCTACCTATCACCAGATGGCTTGACGATCCTCGTTGGGCGCAACAATCGACAAAACGACGAACTCACCTTCCATTTAGCCAGCCCCAACCATCTGTGGCTGCATGCCCGGGGTACCCCGGGAAGCCATGTGGCCGTTCTTGCAGAAGGTGAAATACCCGAGACAACGCTGCTGCTGGCTGCCCAATTGGCCGCCTATTTTTCAGCTCAGCGCAGCTCTCCCAAAGCGGAGGTGGATTACACCCTGCGCAAGTACGTCCGCAAACCCAAAGGCGCGAAGCCGGGGTATGTACACTATGAGCGGGCGCAGACCTTGGTCGTGGATCCCACCAAGTTCCAACTGCCGCCTAAACAGTGAGGACAAGAAGCAGGCGAGTTCACTTGTCAGTCATCTGCGCCTGCCCCTTGTCACTCATTGGAATTCAAGGTCCTGGACAATCAGGACCTTTTTTGTTTAACCCTTGTTATTCTACCCTTTATTGCCGATTCCTCTTTTCTTGCCTTTACTTTTTGCGTTTTGTGAACATCTAATACAACCCTCCTGTTCGGGACGGTTGAGTATAAGAGCCTCCTTGGTGGTCATAATAATAGATAAACCAAAGGTCAAAGGGGGATTGATCATGATGGCAGATGACAAACAGGGAGCCCTGGCCACTCGCGGCGGGGTGCGCCTTTGGACCGAAGAAGAAAAGGACGTGGTGTGGGAGCAAGCCCTCAAGGCCAAAGAGGAAAACCTGCCCCTGACCGAGGCCTTCCGGCGCGCCGCCAAGCTTCTGCCCCATCGCTCTGAAGCAGCCATTGGTATGCTTTATTACAACGTATTGCGCAAAGAACGCAAAGAACCGCCTGCCAAACCAAAAGCGGCTGCGCCTAAATCCAGCCTTGAGTTCAGCGTAGATCCCAAACTGGTGGAAGCGTTTCAAGGCCTTCCTGAGTACATGCAGCAGCTCAACCGCAAACTGGAGTCCCTAGAAAAGCGCCTGGACAACCCCGAACCAACCGCCATTATAAAGGCCTTGGCTAATCTCGCCGCGGGCTTTGATACCCAGGAGGACAAGGACGCCTATATCAGGCAGCTCGAAGCAGAAAACGCCAAGCTCAGAGAAGTCAATGCTGAGCTGCGGGAAAGCCTGGCCGAGTTGAAAGCCGCCTACGATGATGCCCTAGGCATTTATGACATGTTTACGAACATGGCGTCTATCTCGCAGATCATGAGTTTAGGCGACTTTAAGCAGCAGATGAAGACAACTTTAGACAAGTGGGGTAACGTGCTGAACATCACCTTTGCCCGCAGTGTCTAGCCTAAGGGCACCAGCAGGGATCCCTGGGCTCACAGCCAATTAGTTACCAAAAACGGAGTTCTTACGCTATGCAGGATAGAGTTGTATTGGCCAAGGCCCAGGTGGAACCTGGCAGCGCAGGCATGGAACTAGGAGTCTACGCCAGACAAATCTTAGGCATGTCCAGCCGCAAACTGCAGAAGGCGGTACGCACCGGAGGGCTGCTGCTCAATGGGCGTCCTGCCCACAGCAAGGCACGCCTAAAGGCCGGCGATTGGGTGCAGGTAACCCTGCCCGCTCAAGAGCAAGTCAAAATACCGGTGGCCAGCCCTAAGGATATAAGAATCTTGTACGAAGACCGCTGGCTGTTGGGCGTCCACAAGCCAGCCGGTCTGCCTACCTATTCCCTAGAGGAAGCGCAGGGCGCAGCCAATCAAGTGGCCGGTTATTTTCTCGCGCACGGCCTGCGGCTCACGCCTCGGCCTGTGCACCGTCTGGACACCCCCGCATCGGGAGTTGTGATCTTCGCTAAGGATGCCCACACCCAGACCGCGCTTACGGAGTTCTGGGGGCAAGGCCTTGTGCAGCGCCGCTATTACGCCATTTGCCGGGGACTACTAACCGACGGGCGCGAGATCGACCTGCCTATTGGCGGCCAGCCCGCCCTCACCCGCGTTGAGCCCCTCAAGGTCCACCCTCACTGCACCGAACTGTCTGTGGAGATTATCACGGGGCGTACTCACCAGATTAGAAGGCATCTAGCGTCCATCGGCCATCCCCTCTTAGGTGACAGGCGCTACGGCCCCGGGCACCAGGAGGAGGGGCGTTTGGCCCTGCACGCCTGGAGCGTGAGCTTTCCCCATCCCCACAAAAAAGGAGAGCTTGTGAAAATAAGCTCTCCTGTACCATACCATGAGTTCAGCAGCTACTTACCGGCCTAGACTGCCCCCTCCACTCCGCTGAAGTCTTCCTTGTATTGGAGCAGGAACAGGTTGTAGTACAGCCCTTTCTTTGCCAGCAGCTCCTGGTGGCTGCCCATTTCGTGCACCCGACCCTTATGCATGACAATGATCAGGTCAGCGTCTTGGATGGTAGACAACCGGTGGGCCACCACGAGACTTGTCCGCCCCTGCAGAAGTTTGGGCAGGGCATCCTGGATCAGCTGCTCCGTTTCCGTGTCGATATTGGCCGTGGCTTCATCCAAGATCAAGATGGCTGGATCGTAAGCCAAGGTGCGCGCGAAGGCAATGAGCTGCCTTTGACCGGCAGAAAGGGTAGAGCCCCGCTCAGTCACTGGCTCATCATACTTCTGCGGCAGTTTTTCGATAAAGTGGTGAGCGTTGACGTAGCGGGCCACAGCCTCGATCTGCTCTGGAGTGATCTCCGGGTTGTACAGCCGGATGTTCTCCCTAATGTTGCCTGAGAAGAGGAACACGTCCTGCATGACCAGGCCGATACTGCGCCGCAGCTCTTCTGTGCTGAACTCCCTGATATCCCGCCCGTCGATCAAGATCTGGCCTTTTTGGATATCGTAAAAGCGGGTAAGCAGGTTCATGATGGTGGTTTTACCGGCACCGGTGGCCCCCACAAAGGCCACCGTTTGGCCGGGCTCCACCGTAAAGGAGACATCTTTCAGCACCCACTCTTCCCCCACGTAGGCAAACCATACGTTCCTAAACTCAATGCGCCCTTTGACCTGCCCCATGGGCACAGGCTGGGGCGGATCTTTTATCGCCGGCTCTTCATCGAGAATCAGGAAGATGCGCTCTGCCGAGGCCATGGAGGCCTGGAGGATGTTGAACTTCTCTGTGAGATCATTGATGGGCCTAAACATCATCTCCATGTAATTTACAAAGGCAAAAAGCACCCCAAATTCCACAGAACGCTTCAGCAGCAGATGCCCGCCTACCCAGATGATGAGCACCTTGCTGAGCAGGTCCACCAAGTTGATGGCGGGACGGAACACTGCATAGACCATCAGTTCGCGCATACTGGCTTGGTAGTGATCGCGGTTGATCTCCTGGAACTCCCTATATTTCCGCTTCTCCTGCCGGAAAATCTGCACGATGCGCATCCCGGAAATGGTTTCAGCGAAGTTGGCGTTGATCCGCGCCAGACGCACCCTGGTTTCCCGGTAGGCCGCTCTGGCCTTGGTGCGGAAAACGGCCGTCATCACCACGATCACCGGAAGGACCGCCAGGGAGGCCAAAGTCAAGCGCACATCCAGTTTGAACATGACCACGATGATCCCCAAAACCATGAACACATCTTTGAAGAGGTTGACCACAACCCCGGTGTACATCTCATTGAGGTTTTCGGTGTCGTTGGTCACCCGGGTCACCAGACGCCCCACGGGTGTACCGTCGAAGAAGGCCAAAGCCAGGCGCTGGATATGGCTAAAGAGCTCCTGGCGGATGTCAAAGATGATCCGCTGGCCGGTATACTGCAGCAGATAGACCTGGCCGTAGTTCACTACTAGGCCTATTGTCAACAGCACCAGAAGCAGCACACCCAATTTGAGGATGGACTGGAGCTCAAAACTCCTCAACTGCCAGGCTTCTTCGGCCGTCAAGGTCAGGGTCAGCGCACCGTCGGCGCTGCGCAGCAGCTGCTGCCCTCCTTCCCGCACCAGCTCCAGCCTTGCTCCGGGGGTGAGATCGCCCAGGCGGTCTTCCCGCAGCAGGGGGTAACCCTTGATGGTTACCAGGGCAGGATGCTCCACTGAGCTATCAACTACAACGTAAGCTCTGTCGGCTGTTAAAATGTGATCGTCAATGGCCACTTTGATCACATAGGGCGTAGCCAGATCAATCAGGGCCACGATCAAAAGCAAAAAGATGCACAGAAAGATCCACGTTCGATAGGGCTTAGCGTATTTCAACAGCCTGCGCATGAGCCGGCTGTCGTAAGCTTTGCCGAGAGTCTGTTCTTCCTGCAGGTACTGCAACTTCTGTTCACCTACCTTGATCCCTAGCTAACGCTTTCGATCTGCTCTTCCAGCAGCTGCTTGTGATAGAGTTCTCGATACAACCCAGGCTCGTCCACCAGCTGTTCATGGGTGCCCCTCTGGGTAATGGTTCCTTCCTCCAGCACCAGAATCTGATCAGCATGTTTGAGGGTGGAAATGCGGTGCGACACAATGAGCACCGTCTTGCCGGGGAAGATGCGCCGCAGGTTCTGGAGGATGGCTTCTTCCGTTTCCGTATCCACCGCTGAGAAGCTGTCATCCAAAATGAGGATCTGCGGCTCTTTGATCAGCGCTCTGGCCAGGGCGATCCTTTGTTTCTGTCCGCCGGAGAGGGTCACCCCTCGCTCGCCTACTAACGTGTCAAACTGCTGAGGAAACTCAACGATGTTCCCATAGACCTCAGCAATTTTGGCGTATTCCATAACGCGCTCCAGGCTGCTGCCCGTGGCGGCAAAGTCGATGTTTTCCTTGATGGTGGTGGAAAACAGAAAGCTCTCTTGGGGTACATAGCCGATGTTAGTGCGTAAAACCTCCAGGGAAATATCCTGGATGTCTACATCATCGAGCCTAATCATCCCCCGCTCAGCATCATACAGCCGCAGCAGCAAGTTGAGCAGCGTACTCTTGCCCGCACCAGTGCGTCCTAAGATACCCACCACCTGCCCCGGGAGAATCTCAGCGCTGACGTCGTTCAGAACCGGTTCGGTGGACGTGGGATAGGCAAAGGTCAGGTTCCTAAACTCGATCTTGCCCCGCAGGCACTCTAAGGCACTCTCGGCAGGATCCTCGATTTCCGAGCGCTGACTGAAAATGGAGTTAAGCCGGTCCATGGAGGCTTTGCCCCGCTGGATCATGTTGATCACCCAGCTGATGGCCATAACGGGCCAGGTCAGCATACCTAGGTAGCTGTAAAAGGCCACGAAGTCTCCCAGGGTAATGGAACCCCGCAGCACCAGGGAACCTCCATACCCCAAGATAATCACCATGGCCAGCGAAGCACAGTAACCGATTAGGGGATGGAACAGGGCATGCACCCGCACTAACGCCATGTTGCGCTGCACGTTGAGCTCATTCACTTCCCGGAAGCGTTCATTTTCGCTGTTTTCCCTGGCAAAGCCTTTGATCACCCGGATCCCAGCAAAGTTCTCCTGCACCCGGTCGGTGAGCACCGAAAAGGCTTCCTGCACCCGGAGGAAGCGCCGATGGATCATGCGTCCAAAACCCACCCCCACCGCAAGCATAAAGGGCAGGGGTATCAGAGCTGCTATGGTCAGCTGCCAGCTGATGGTCCGAGCCATCATGTAGATCGTAACTGTGGTCATAAAGACCGCATCTACGGTGCTGACAACCCCCGGCCCCGCGGCCATGCGCACGGCATGGATATCGTTGGTGGCGTGAGCCATGAGGTCGCCAGTCTTATTGCGGTTGAAAAACTCCGGAGGAAGGGTCTCCAGATGCTCAAAGAACATATTGCGCAGTGTGTACTCCATCTTCCGGGCTGTTCCCATGATGTTGATGCGCCAGACATAACGAAAGACGGCAATCAACACCGCCAAAGCGATAAACTGTAGGGAAAAGCGGGCCAGATCCGCTCTGGAAAATTCCCCGCTGGCCACCAAATCGGTGAGGTTGCCGAGCATTTTGGGCATGACCAGCTGCGCCGAGTTAACCAAGATGAGAGCCAGAACACCGATGATGTAGAACCGCTTGTGAGCCAAGAAAAAATCTTTTAGTCTGAGAAAGCTCTTGATGGTACTCCCTCCCTGCTCCACAGCACTACCCCAGCTCTGCAGCCAAGCCTTAAGGCCCGGCGGAGCCGGGACCGTATTCAGCCGTTGTCCCTTTTCGTATTCGGGAATGATGCGGGAAACCCTCCAGGAATCGCTCCCCGGCGCGAAAAAAGGGCCCAGCCAGGAGGCCCTTTCCTCAGCATCTGCCTACTGCCGGCCCTTGGTCACCCGCTCCTCGAGGAAGGTCACTGCGTAGTACAGCACAACTGACACCGCCAAAAGCAGCAGCACGCTGGCCATGACCAGTGACATATTGAACACCTGGCCGCCGTAGACGATCAAGTACCCCAAACCAGCTTTGGAGGCCAGGAACTCACCAACGATGGTGCCCACTAAGGACAGCCCTACGTTCACTTTCAAGGCCGCGATCATGGTGGGGATACTCGCTGGGATGATCACCTTCCAGAGCACCTGCCCTTTGCTGGCTCCAAAGGTGCGCACCAGCTTCACCTTGTTGGGGTCCACTTCTTTGAACCCGGTATGCATCATCATGATGGTGACGATGATGGACACGGCTATGGCCATGGCCACAACCGCTGTAATGGTAGTCCCGAGCCAGACTATGAAGATTGGCCCCAAGGCCACTTTGGGGATGCTGTTCAGCACCACAATATATGGATCCATCACCTGGGAGAAGAACTCCGACCACCACAGCACAACCGCGATAACAATGCCTGCCGCTGTACCAACGGTGAAGCCCAACACCGTCTCCCCGACGGTCCAGCCCAGATGGCGCCAGAGACCGCCTTCCCGGTAGAGGCGCACCAGAGCCGCCCAGATCCTGGTGGGCTGGGAAAAAATGAAAGCGTTGATCCAGCCCCGGGCCGCGGCCACTTCCCAGAGGATGAACAGCCCGATTAGAAGCAGGATTTGCGTAGTGCGGACCAAAGCCGCCTTCAGGCGCAGGCTGCGCAGATAGGCTAGGTGTTCTGGAGAGACGCCGTCTTCAATCATCGCGATTCAGCTCCTTCCAGATGGTGGTGAAGTACTCTCGAAATTGGGGCTTTTCCCTAGTCTGGAGAGGCGTGAGGCCTTCATCGCACATCTTAATCCGATGAATGCTGCGGATCCTGCCCGGCCGCGGCGTCATGACCACTACCCGGTTGGCCATGCTCACGGCCTCCGGGATATCATGCGTAACCATGATCACCGTCTTTTTTCGCTCCCGCAGGATCTTCACCACTTCTTCCCCCACCGACAGGCGGTTCTGATAATCCAAGGCAGAAAACGGTTCATCCAGAAGCAGCACATCGGGCTTGGTAGCCAGAGTGCGGATAAGGGCCACCCTCTGGCGCATCCCCCCGCTAAGCTGAGAGGGATAGTAATGCTCAAAGCCGCCCAAACCGTAGGCCTGGAGCATGGCTTTCACTTCCTCCACCGCTTGAGGCGTTTTTTCGCGGCGGATTTCCAGGCCTAAAAGTGCGTTATCCAAGATGGTCCGCCACTCAAACAGATAATCGTTCTGGAGCATATATCCCACCCGTTTGCTGGGGCCCTGCACTTCCTCGCCGTCGATGAAGACAGAGCCCCTGGTGGGTTTCAGCAGCCCGCTGATGAGGGAAAGCAGCGTGCTCTTGCCGCAACCGCTTTGCCCCACGATGGCCACAAATTCCTGGTCGGAGATGGCCAGATTGATCCCCTCTAGGGCTTTTACTTCTCCAGCGAGGGTATGGTAGTTCAAGCTCACGTTTTTGAGCTCCACCCGAGCCACGATCTTCCCCCCTTTTTACAGCAGGCCTGCAGAGCGATCGAACACTTATTCCAGCTCGGCCACGGCCTGCAGGGCAATGGTGTTGTCCATGAGGGCGTCAAACGGCACGTACTCTTCCAGCTCTCCTGCCTCAATCATGATCTCCTGCAGGTGGAGAAAATGCTCCTCCGAGATGACAGGTGAGGGCGCCCAAGCGTCAATGGACTGGTAAAGGCCCATACTGCGCACGAGAATGTCGTGATCAATCAAGGGGAAGAATTCAGCTATGACCTCCGCCACTTCCTCGGCCGTATGACTGTAGACCCACTTCTGGCCGCGGTAAATTGCTTTGGCAAAGCGCAGGAAAAGATCGGGGTCCCGCTCCAGCATGCTCTTGCGAGCATGGTACACTGTATAGCTTACCGGCCCCGCTTCAGCACCCAAAGCAGCCACAATTTTCCCCCGTCCCCTGGTTTCCAGCTCGCTTAAGGCCGGTTCGAACTGGGCAATGTAGTCGCCAAGTCCAGCCTCAAAGGCGCCGACGGCAGCTTCAAAGGCGAGACTGGTGATGATCTCCACATCTTCAAAGGGCCTGATGCCGTGTTGCTTCAACACCCACTCAAGAGTCATCTGGGGCACGCCGCCAATTCTAGCTCCCACAATGGTCTTGCCCCGCACGTTGTCCCAGGTGAACTCTTCTTCCATGTCACGGGTCATGAAGAAGGAGCCATCCCTGGCCGTAAGCTGAGCGAAGCCCACAATGTGATCTGAGGCTCCCTGCTGATAGATGTACACCGCGGCCTCTGGGCCGAAAAATCCCACATCAACCGCCCCGGAGATCAAGGCCGCGGCACCTTTGTCGGCGCCCCAGGCAGTGCTGAGCTCAATCTCCAGCCCCTCTTCCTCAAAGAACCCCAGAGCCAAAGCCACATACTGAGGCGCGTAGAACACAGACCGCACCACTTCGGACAAGCGCACTTTCTGCAAAGTCTGTGCGGAAGCGTTCGCTCCCAGCAAGATGGCTACGACGATCACCGCCGCAACCAGGACAATCCACTTTTTCCTTTCCAAGAAATATCCCCCCTTCATTTACCTTGTATAGTATTCCAGTGCCAGTAAGGTGTGCGGAAGGGGCGAAAAAAGAACACACAGAAAAAGAGGGTCACGGAGAACCCTCTCGCTAATCAGAACCAGACCCGCCAATCAGCTGAGAACAGACCAGAAGTACAAACCGAGCGCCGCCACCGCCAGAAACGGACCGAACGGTATGGGAGTTTTGCGGTCCTGCTTTGTGACGTACAGGTACGTGATTCCTACCACAGCACCAATAACCGATGCCCAAAACAGAACATAAAAAACAGTCTGCCAACCTAGAAAGGAGCCGATCAGCGCCAGAAGCTTGGCATCTCCCATGCCCATGCCGCCTCGAGAGATGACCGCAATAGCGGCTACCAAACCAAAACCCACGACAATCCCTAACACGCTTTGGGTAATCGGGCCGGTCCATCCCAAAAGCGAGAAGATCAAGCCCATCCCAACTCCCGCCAAGGTCAGCACGTTTGGCAGCAGTTTGTGTTCCAGATCGATAAAGGCCAGGACCAGAAGCAGGGAGAACAGGACATAACCCACGATGCGCTCAGGCCATGCAGGATTCGACCAAGCAATGAAGGCAAATCCCACACCCGTTAGGAACTCCACCAAAGGATAGCGCCAGGAGATCCTCTCTCCACAGGCTTTACAGGCGCCCCGCTGCCACAAATAACTTACGAGGGGAATGAGTTCAAGGCTGCTTAAGCGATGGCCGCAATTGGGGCAGCTGGAACCAGGCTTAACAAGAGACAGACCCCGGGGCAGACGGTGAATGACTACGTTGAAAAAGCTTCCGAAAACGAGACCAAAACAAAAGGCCGCAAGAGCCACGACAGCTCTCATACCAAACCGTTCCTCCCCTGAACACCCTTGGGGTTCTTCCTAAATCGTCCTAGGTCCTGATACGCCTTCTGACCGCAAAACCAACTCGGCAATCCCCTGGAAAAAGCGCTGGACCGGTGCTTCGACCCATTGATGCTGCTCCAGGAAAGAAATGACAGCCGGAGAAATCAGATAATAGGCCTGCACGATTACTCTACCTAACGGGCTTTCAGCCAGGACGCCGTCGCGAAACGCGCGCAAAGCACGAACTTCAGGTGCCTGGGGGCCGTAGATGGTCAGATAGACGCAGCGGGGCCGGAGTCTTTCGGCTGCGCCCCGTTCCTCAGGGCTAAAGGTCTTCGTGAAGACGATAGCTTGGCCTTCGGCCTCGCCAGTAATCCCACTCTGCCTTAGGTTCAGAACCTGCACATCAGAGTGCAACGTGTGCCCGAGTTCTGAGTCCTGCGACTCCAACGTGATGCTCAGTAGATCATTGACCTGCTTGCCCCCTGTACCTAGACCTTTCCCAAAGGTCAACTGATAGCGCGTTCCCAAAGCAGGTCCGTCCAGTAAGGTGCGCACCCCATGGGATGTTTCCAAGAAGATGGAGCCTTCCTCAGAATAGAGGAAGTAGCTGTCGAGTTCTCCATCCTGCCCATGGTGAGCAAGGCTTAGCTCATCCCTGGTTGCACCAATGGCGAGGCTGTGCGCCAACCGCACTTCTTCGGTGATATAGCGCAGGGCATAGTCCATCTCAGCCACAAGATCTGAGCGCCGACTGCCCTCCGAAAAGGCACGATGCGCAAAGAAGTAGAGCCTGAAACCGCCAGCTACGACCAATCCGAGCAGTGCGGTGGTGATCAGCAACTCCACAAGGGTAAAGCCCCTTTGGCCTTTCCAAGACCTCATGGTCGGCCCTCCTCCACGCTGCTACTCCTTGGGAACAACGAAGGAGACCAAGTCGGCTTCCTTCCCAGAACCCGCTGCAGGCACAGTGACCAAGACCCCCTCCACGGTCCACTGTCTGCGGTTACCCTGTTCATCGAACCCCCTGACCACCATATCCAGGGGTATGCCGTCTAGGCTGGCTATGTGCCTCTCCATCTGGCCCCGCAGTTCATACAGCTGCTGCATCCGTTCCTCAGCCCACTTGATGTTCTGAACGCTCGAGACGAGCAAGGGGCCCACGCTGGCTGCGAGGGCAGTGATGATAACAAGGGCCACAATCACTTCGATCAACGTAAAACCGTTTTCAGAGGAGAGTTTCTGCCCCATCGCTTCCACCTCACTGTCTCCAATAAAAAGGCCGGACGTCTTCTAGATTCTCCCGCGCCGTCTGCGCTTCTGCGCTGATGGGCAGTAGATCATGTCCAATGGCACTGGCTAGATAGGCATCTATACCCTTCTCCCAAATCTCCTTAGGATCCAAAGTCCAGCCGTTTCTAAAAAAGAAGGCCTTCCCTTCCAGTTCACTCAAGCGCACATTCACATCATACCTGACCAAACCACCTGACCACTCCCACAAATACAAGGTGACTGTAAGCGGACTAGGGTCGAAGTAGACCTCCCCGAAGCGCCCTTGGGTATCAACGCTGCTTCCACCCAACGCGTCCCAGTCGATTCTGTCTCGGATTTCCTCCCAGGAATAGCTCAGGTCAGGGTCGAAGTCAGGCACTGAAAAAACGATGGGAAAGTTCCTCTCTAGAATCGTGATCTCTATGGGCGGCAGAAACGGCAGTAAGGGTGGGATATAGATTTCTGCTCCCCGTCGATAGGACAGTTCCAGACCGTTTAAGAATATCCGCCGCGCCTGCAGCACCAACTGGCGCCTGGACCGGGAGCCATCCTCATCACGGGGACGCATCCATTTCAGCGGGCTTTCGAAAATCAGATCAGAAGCAGCAAAAACCAAAGACTCCCGCAATGACCCCATGTCCGCTAGCGTCTGCGAGGCTAGATAAATGGAACCTGCGCTTTCTGCGGGACGCATGATCACAGGTTCTGGCACCGGAGTGTAACTCGATACCCGAATGGCTCCCGTGGCCCGATCGTACCAAAGCAAGGAGGGGTCATGGCCATATAGATGGGGATACGTTACAAGCTGAACGGTACGGGTGGTGGCCCCCACCTTGGCCGCAGCCTCAATGATCACCGCCAGTTGATCATCCAACTCGGGGATGGCATCTTCCTTAACTTCCACGTCAATGGGCCCCAGGTAACGGTCAGGCTTGGTCGTGGTAAACTGCTTCCTCTCTAGGTCGAAGTAAAGCGTATCCATCTGCCCAAAAGGAACCGCATATTGCAGTTCGCTCCCTGGGCCAATGGGCTCCGCCAACCTCTTCTTCCAGGCCCCCATCACCGCTTCCGCCCCAGCGCGGGCCAAGAACAGGGCCTGCATATCTTCTTCCGTACGCTGCACCCGCCTTAGCTCAAACATGCTGTACTGCCACAAGGCTCCACCAAAAAGGGCCAGGACCACGATGAGCATCAGAGCCACACCGATGGCCATCATGCCCCGTTCGTCCTTTAGCTGCATCGTGGTCCCTCCTT